>Ga0157368_1000555_pt1 | contig 17359 bp, 21 predicted proteins | sample AttbisABBM3_FD_113146 | JGI IMG/M metagenome (GOLD analysis project Ga0157368, IMG submission 113146) | Fungus gardens microbial communities from leaf cutter ant in Botucatu, State of São Paulo, Brazil - Atta bisphaerica ABBM3 | ecosystem: Host-associated > Fungi > Mycelium > Unclassified ...
CGGCTTTTTGCGAATCGATCGCGTCCGCGAGAGTATCTTTGAGTGGATTATTTGAAGGTTCCCAGCTTCCTCCATGATTCTCTCAAAAATCTCCCCAGAAATCGAACCCAAGCAAAATAATGTCCTCCCAAGGGAAATCGAGCTCTATTGAATGCGTCAACATGCCAACAGACGAGGCTGCCCAGGACCTCCAGAAGTTGGGGTATACACAAGAAATGACGCGAGTATGAAAGTGTCCTACGATGTTTTATCAATTCCTCTGATCCCTATAATACATCAGAACAGGGGCCTTTTCCATATCCTATTCAGTGAGTCACCCCGCTCCTTTGATCATGGATTATCATGACCCTTCCAGTGCTCTTGGGTTTGTTTACCATTTATCTCGATACCGACGTGCTTCTCATGAGACTTCTGGTCGTGAATAAATAGCGATCATGGCAGTCCGTAAGTACATTTCGTAGGTATATTACTGCTCCCCGATACAATAAAACTACAGCTTTTGCTCTCGTGACGCCTATCGCAACTTCTTTGAGTGCAGGTGGGCCTGTGGTCATGGTCTGGGGGTATATCCTGACACTCGCCCACGAGTCCTTCCCTTGCTAAATGAATGACCAGTTTAGCAATGGTATCGGTATTCTGTGAAACGCTCGCTCTCTCTTTGGCAGAAATTTGTTCCAAATATCCAACATCCGCGGGTGCATACTACTGGGCATTTCGTTTGGCTTCACCGCGCTATCGACTGCTGTGTTCTTGGATCAATGGATGGTTGACCATGGTTGGTGTGTGGACAGCCAGTCTATCTGTCAACTTCGTATGTCAATTGTTACCTATGGAGCGTATTTCTGTTAATAACTACAGGGAACGGCTCAATTGCTAGTCGCAGGTGCTGGGATCTATAACCAAGATTGGATGGCTACGCCTTGGCAAACCTGTGTGCCCAACGACTAAGATCGGTTGTACATTGTTGACTTGAGTCTGTCCAGATTTGATCTTCTTAGCAATTACGGTATTCGCAACGGCATTCGGCATCTTCTTCAACCATCTACTCCCCTCCGTCGATGTAAGTTCATCGATCAATATTTCACAGTTCGTGTAGTGAGATTCAAAAAACCTCTGATAGATCCTATCCGCTATCTGGACCCTACTGGGCATGATTGGTGAGAATATGCATCTAGCTATTCGTTTGAGTCGGATTGAGACCGTGGCCAACTCTGACTGCGCAATCATATAAAGCCATACTCATATCACTGTCCGTGAAGGCTGTTTCTGGCCGACGACCAGCATCATTCGCACTCGGGTTCTTTAATCCTTCGGCCTCAGGTTGGACGCCGGGATGGTCATTCTTCGTAGGACTATTACCGGTAAGAGTCCTTAATTGTCGTTGTTCGTTATCATTAACACCATTTCAGCCAGGTGAAAAAGGTCCATATTTATGACTGTGAAGTATAGGACTGACGTCTGTCTGCCCGGTGCACGAAGCATATGCCTACTCGGCCACTGGGATGAGTGAGTGCTAATATCGGTTGTGAAACAGTACATGAATATGATTATGTATCCTGTGACAGTCGCGAGTATGTGTGAAGAAGTACGCAACCCAGTACGACAGGTCCCTCGAGCAATGGCATGGGCCATACCTATTGGATTTCTAACGGGACTCATATTCCTTCTCCCATTGGTCTTCACGTTACCTGACATCGGCATGCTTCTTGCAGGTGAGGTTATCTTAATTATTTTTGAAGGATACTTATAGGCGTTATGCACAGTACCTGGTGGCCAACCTATCGGAGTTCTATTCACCACAATAATGGGTTCACGTGGAGGAGGGTTTGGCTTGGTACGCGTCTAAAATTCGATGTTCATATGATGACGGCGCACCACTAATCTTCTAATCGTAGTGTTTTATCAGTGAGTGATTATATGTATCCATCAATTCCCGTGACTGACTCCAGGCCAGTATTCATGATAGGTGTATTCTGTGCCATATCTATTTGCTGTGCTGCATCGAGGGCGACATGGAGTTTCGCAAGGGACAAAGCCATACCCTATTCCACGTTCTTTGGCAAGGTCAACCACGGTTTCCTGGAGGGGGTTCCTCTCAGCGCCTATTTATTGTCAACAATGGTGCAAGTTCTACTTGGTCTCATTTTTCTCGGATCCAGTACCGCTTTCAACGCTTTCGTGGGAGTAGCTGTCATGTGCTTGGGCGTTAGTTATGCATTGCCAGTGCTGCTATCCGTTCTCAATCGCCGCCGTGAAGTGCTTGATGCACCATATAGTCTTGGACATTGGGGTTATTTCATCAATTGTATCGCGGTGTTGTGGGTATTTTTTGAGATGGTATTGTTCTCTATGCCAGCTGTGATTCCTGTAACTTCAACGAGCATGAGTGAGTGAGACACTAGGCGCTTCTTCACATTTTTTCTTTTAGAACAATCTCTGACTGCGATTTTGATAGATTACGCATCTGTTGTGTTTGTTGGATTCGCTTCCATTAGCGCCGCATGGTACCTCATGAGTGAGTATCTAGGCCCCTATTAATTCCAGAAATGCTCATGTCACTGTTATTATTTTCAGATGGGAGGCGACATTATTCAGGGCCACCTATTCCCAAGTTGTAGGCAGACGACCATAATTTAGTCATGGTAAAAGGAAAGAAATAGTTAGAAGCATTTTCAACATGTATATCAATTTTTCAACAACGTCGTTACCTAGGGTAGAAGGGTGGAGAAAAAACTATAGTTGTCCTCTTTTCTGTAGTTCAGTTCATCTTTGAGTAGATCAGATGTCAATTTACGATCTCCAATAGGGAAAGTCTGAGGGCATGACAACGCCTTGGTTAGCAGTGATTTACAGTTGAGAATGGACGGTGAAAGGAAAAACTGATATTATTTGCCCAGAAAAAACTTCCCAAGTAGTCAACCTTGTGTGAAAGTAGTCAACAATATTCATTACCAGGTCTATTTCCTTTCAGTTTTCTGGGAAAGGCCTTCAAGTGTTGGAACATCATGATAGGAACCAACAAGAGAAAGTCGGCTTACTAGTAAAGAGAAGATCTCTAAAGGAATTAAGACTTGATATCAAAGAAAACATGAAGGCTGCCAGGAACCAACCAACTTCTTGTTAAAAGTACTTGTATCAGGCAAACACGGTATACTATTTTTATAAACTTGATCAGTAAATCCTCGACGAGGGCAGACTCAGTTAATATTCTCGTAATCCAAATGGTGATGATGATGCTGATGAGAAATTATAACTGATTCTGACAATTTAGGAGGTACAGTAGGGCTGAGGATGGGCAGAATACAAAGGCTGAACTACCTATTATTGTTTTAGGAATAAGTGGCTCTGAGCAATGCCACATCCTCTCTGAAATAACAAGGACACGAGAATTTCTCGGATTCAGAACCATTACGCGGCGTCAATGCATGGCGTCAATGCAAATCCACTGCACAAATAGTCTCAAACTCAGTTCAGATATTGTTTAACTCACACCTCGTCGGTCACATTACTTGACATATCTCCGACACTTGACCTCGTAGAAAGAGAGTTCCACTACGACCTTCGGCAAATTCAGGCAGCATAGGTTAAATGCTAGCGTTGCAGTTTAAGTCATAATGAAATACCCCAACCCTCTTTCAAGGCATCCTGAACCACTGACATCACGACGTCTTAACTATCTCATTGCTATCTTAGCCCTCATACTTTTGAGCAATACCTACTTTGCCACTGCTCATACAGTAAATGATGAAGATATTTTTCCTGACCTCTATGAAGCCTCCGTTCAAGAATTACAACACGGGATGGACGCTGGACATTTCACGGGTGTAGACCTGGTCAAAGTAGGTTAAAACTTCTTTGTAGCACGTCAATGACATATTTGTAAACTTCCACGCATGGCTGACGACTAATTTTAGACCTATTTTGCCAGAATAAACGAAGTCAATCTTCGAGGACCTTCCCTCCGTGCAGTCCTCGAACTCAACCCTTCTGCGCTTTCCCAAGCTTCCGCTCTTGACCATGAACGTAAAATCAAAGGAAAACGAGGGCCTTTACATGGAATCCCTATTCTTCTCAAAGTACGTCGTATTCCGTTTGAACTGTTGCATCGTCGTTTAATTGTCGTATAGGACAATATAGCTACTGTAGCATTCGAGGGTAAATTTACTTGATAACACATTTTTTCAGTTTTTTGATGACATTGTCAGGTATGAATACAACAGCGGGATCTTACAGTCTACTGGGGTCGATCGTCCCAGACGACGCTACAATCGTCAAAAAATTCCGCTCAGCTGGTGCTATCATCCTAGGTATGTCTGTCCTACTTCCATTTTTCTCAAATCCTATACATCGTGATATTAAAAAGGAAAGGCCTCCATGTCTGAATGGGCACAATATCGCGGAAACGTACCATCTGGCTGGTCAGGGCGAGGTGGCCAGTGTACAAGCGCGTATTTCCCAGGCGCGGATCCATGCGCTTCTTCTGCTGGTTCTGGTGTTGCAGCATCTATCGGTCTTGCAACTATAACAATAGGAACAGAAACGAATGGGAGCATAACTTGCCCTGCGAGTTATAACAATGTGGTAGGGATTAAGCCAACTGTTGGACTAACATCTCGTACTGGAGGTCTAATAATTTCCCCTTGTTCCATATGAGGTGCTGAAATGACTACTTCATCCACAGTCATTCCCCTTTCCATACATCAAGATACAATAGGTCCGTTAACTCGATCCATAGCCGATGCCGCGCTTGTCCTCTCCGTCATCGCCGGAAAAGACCCCATGGACAACTACACCCTCTCCCAACCCTCTCCCCTCCCCAACTATACTCAAGCTCTTAACAAAAATGCCTTCAAGAACAAGCGAATTGGCGTTCCTCGCCATGTATTCCTAAACATCTCTGATTCTGACTCAGACCCATTTGTAAGGGTAGAATTTGAAAAAGCACTCGATGTTATACGAAACTTGGGTGCTACAGTTATTGACCCTGCAGATATACCTTCAGCAGAAGAAATTCTCAAGTCTGGTGATCAGACTATTGTCGTTGATGTCGATTTCAAGGTAAGTTTTGTATTCTTGAATTTTATATGGGATTCTACTTATATATAGGTCCAATTGAACAAATGGTTCGAATCTTTACTCGACAACCCCTCCGGCGTCCGAAGCCTCGCTGACTTGATCAAGTTTAACAACGACAACCCAGAGCTAGAGGAACCATCTCAACACGAGGACCAGTCCTTGTCTGTTTTTTTCTTTCAATTCTCACTCGTAGTTGACACTGATACGATATTTTCGTAGGTTGATTGAAGCGGAGGCAACTAAAGGTTTTGATGACACATACTTTGCAGCGCTCGCTGCGGATCACGATCTTGGGTCAACAAGAGGAATAGATGCCGTTCTCAAAAGATACCAACTTGATGCATTGGTTCTCCCTGCAACTGGTTTTATGTGGACTCCACCGGGTAGGTTGACCTCCTACTGAAGAACATCGCGATCTGAAGTTGAGTTGAACCTTAGCGATCGTTGGATACCCCATCGTCACTGGTGCGTCTAACCCTAATTTCAATTTTGACTTGACGTGATTGATACGCCTCAGTACCACTTGGATTCTTTCCTGAAAATGTGACGATTCGCCCCGCGGGGCCAGATACCGTATATCCTGCTCCAGGGGTACCCTTCGGCTTGGCATTCTTTGGGACAGCTTTTTCAGACTTTGACTTGATTGGCTTTGGGTATGCGTACGAGCAAGCCACCAAGACACGGTTAGCCAGGAAAGCATATGCAGCTGCCATTCCGAAAATTCAGCTGAAGGACATTGTGTCGAAATAAAGATAAATTGAGAAGTCGTCAGACACCTTGAAACAATCAATACAATGATTGCTCGTGGTGCTTAAATAAATAGTCATTATTTACGTCCCAGTCAATCACATGGGTATAACAGGTGCACTCCCTCTCTCCGATGCCGTTCTTAAACTGCAAAAATCCATCAGCACGGTGCAACAAGGGGGGGGTTAAGTATTAAACTGTACCTGTAATCATCACCATTCTGTGTAATATACCGCACCCAGGGCAAAGCCTGATATCCACTTTTCTCCACGATTTTGAGGTATCGGACCTGAATACCTGACACAGTGAAGTACGGAATCTCAAATCTGACAGTGATTGGAGGTCGTTTTTCCATGTCAGTTTCTGGATACAGTGTCTACGTAAATTTGAGTGAGTGAGAGGAGAGAACGAACACACCCGACCGGACGCTCGGCAGGCCAAAATGCGCGCGCATAAGGAATTCACGAGAGCCGCCCAACTGCTTAATCTTCCATACAAATGCCGACTTGTCAGGTGCATACTGCACAGTGCCCGTCGAAGCCTGCGCATGTATATGTTCAGTACTAATTCACCAAATCAATAACTGGAGAGATTCACTCTAAACTTTGGACTATCAGCGTCATCCGGCACAGGGACATAGATTTCCACGTTATTCGCCGTACTCCTCCGCTTAAATTGTGCCTTCACCTTGACCATATACTCGACTCTACTCCCTTTATGACTCTCCACCTGTGCCTCAACCCAAATCAACGGTTTCACAGGCGTACTGAGCCGATAACTCATTAATTCAAATTCTCCATCGGGAGGAATAAACGATATCGTGCGATCATTTTCAAACCGGGATAGACGAACACATTGGTGGAATTTGACGTCTTCCATTTCGATAGCTTTTCCTCGAGAGGTGCGGCCTGTAGATTCGAACATGACTTTGTCGTTGAGTCCTAGACGGAGTTCGGGCATTCCGGAGAGGTAGCATTTCATTTTGATGGCACCGAGGATTTCTGAGCGGACGACGGTTCCTTCGGCATTGACCTGTAAGAAGACATCAGGGCAAGGATAGTTTGAGAGAAGACTGCTGAATGCGTACGAGCATGTTGACGCTTTCAATGACATCGAGGAAGACTTCGTTTTTGCGGTATCGGATGCCCTCTGTTCTCCACGAAACAGCATTCGTCACTGCCATCGGTGGACGCGCCTGTATCTCTAGTTTGTGGGACTCTTGTGTAATGTATCTGTGCAAAGCAGCTGTCGTCAGAGGCTGCCCCAGACCCAAAAAAGCAGCAACGGACTCTTGCAGAATCTTGCTCTCTGTCGTCTGTGGATATCCAAAGTCCATCATCTCATCCATGAGTTCGTAAATGACCACAAAGTTGTCTCGAATACTCTCTTCCTCCAGTTCCTTGAAGTACTCGACCAGCACCGACACAAGACGGTGAAGGAAGATAATCACCTCTGCTGCATTCGTATTTCTCTTCGACAATGCCAGTACTGGCGGTCATAACTACGGGTCCACATTGACGAAGACAGGTCACGACGCACGATAGAGATTTGAATGCCGGATATGCATGTAATTGATCCCCTGACTCGAGAAACAGGGCGTCACCTGCTGTCCCTCCTCCTCAATTTCCAATACCAACGGCAAGAACTTTTCTATGGCAGAAGAATACACATCGTCTCGATATGATCTCTGAATGAGCGGCTTGCCCTTGAGGTCAAGGATGGCTATCAGACTAGCAACCATGGGGGGGATTGAAAAGAAAGTGGATTTATTTCCTAATTAGGGGTGTACGTTCTATCACTAACAGATTCCCGAAATCATCTATCCCGAGTCTGCGTTGTCGGAATTTCCACATCACACACATGGCAAGTAATCCTCCTTGCATGATCCCAGCAACCAGAAACGTGAACCAGCTCGTCCAGTCCGTTCCAGGTCTATCTGTCTTCAATAATTGACCCTGAACCAAGTGTCTTTTGACTTGCCTGAATGCGATACCGGTGATCATGAACGCTGATCCGGGTACCGTGATACACATCATAGGGATACTCAGTACGCCGACAAGCTTCAGTCGATATGTGTGTATCAATTGAGGCGTGTATTGAATCATGGCAAGGATAGACGATGTCACACCGAGGAAGGTAGCCCACAATTGAACGTGCTGAGGTAGGGCTGTACTCGGACCAGGTATGGTTGTAGTGGCCGTCATGAGATACAGTGTTGTTATCGCACTGAGCGTGCTATTGACAATGTCAATGGTTTTTATGAGGGACGTGCGGAAGGACGAACAAATGCCCAAACGTTACTCCAGCGCAAAAAACAGAAAACCTCCATTCAGACGTCTTTACCTTTCCCGAGCCGAGCTCCGAGCCATCGGATACCTCCACATACTTCAATCTTGCAGGATAGTACCAGATATACAACACAAACCTATCTCCCGCATATACCCAAATCAAAACTCAAATAAGTAAAGAAAGAAACAACTCACATCAAGGTAAACGAAAACCACTGTACGAACACTTGCAAAATCCCCGCTATTATCTCAATACACGACCCCAAACTCAATACACGACAACATCCTGCTACACTCCATTGCATCGTAATCCTGATAACACGATTACGGCGACTTTCTGTGAGTTTTTATTTCTATAAAGCGTACATGTTCCACATCCCGGCAGTAGCACTTGTACTCCCCAAAAGCAAAAATAAAGGACTCAACCCTTCACTCGATTTGGTCTTTATGATTCTAAAATGCTGTACAATCGCATATATATATATATACATTCGCAAAAGGAACAGACGTACTTGAGGAAAATACGAAATCGGTAACCCGATAATTACAATCCCGGAAATCACATTCGTGACCCAATCATGAACCTACGAAATATCAACATCGGAAAATCAGTCTACTGGCTGAGTAGTAGACAATACATATGGGGGAGGAAGAAACGAGACGTACGGGTCGACAAGGACTTTCACTCAAGACATTCATGACGAGGAGAGAAAGGGAGACCAAGGTGAACGTGAACCGTAGTAGTGGACGTTATAAATAGTAATGATTGACAACCTTGACGTCGGACTGATTACTTTAGTACCTATCGACAATCCATGTCATGGTGTCCAGATTCACTATAAGGTACGTATCAAATAAAGTTCTTCAGTATGTGTGTCAAAAATCAATCATGGAATGAGGGGGAGAGGAGGGGGGGCTGTAATAATAATGCTCAGTTACTCGAAGCGATGCGAGAACATCATGCTACTCGATAGTTTATGTAATAAGTAGGTAGCGAATGTTTCTGATAGAATGTTTAGGATAATGTCTAAGCACTCCACTTGTAATGATACTGAAACACCATATCAAGAAGAACAATACCTAAGACAAAGGAGGTCCTTTTATAAGACAAAATAATGGATAAACTATATAGTTGCGGCCCAGGCATCGGCCAGCAGTTGACCGAGCGGGTCCACGCTCATAAGAATAAAAATAGGAAAGATACAAAATAGAAATAGGAAAATGAATTAACTTATCATCTTGAGACATCGCGCCTCATCCAACACCCAAAACAATGAGAGAGGACTGAACGGCATCATGGGACTCAGTTCAGGAGAGCGCGAATTCTGGGTATGATACACTCGGAGCACAAATGACGAATAAGAGGTCCTAACAACCTTAAAAAATGCTATGATAACTCAGGACTCACCCAGTAGACTGTCGAGGACTACCAACGACTAGAAGTGAAAATGCATCCACAGGGAGTTGTACATGATGTAAGGTGACATTATGGCTAAGTAAGTTACAGTCAAGTTTATGCCGACTGTAATGAGACTGCACAGAGCACATCTAACAAGGTATATTCCAAGAGATTTAAACTCTGCTAAACACTATTGATTCTCATAATATCTAATTTTCCTTCATGAATGTCACCAGCGTGTCCTGGTTCGTTGGTAGAAAGAGGCTCATGCTCCCCCTAAGACCAACATCTCTCGTCATTCCACAGAGGGTGAAAATACACTTTTTCTCCCGGTAATATTGAGAACTAGATTTTTGGTAAGGAATAACTTATATAGGTTTTGGTGTGCCGTGATCATAAAGAACGGGCAAGCGGAAGACTTCGGTTGGGTATGAAAACTGGTCTTGGGTGTCTTTCCTGAGGTGTCTGGATGCGTGTACGTTGTTTAGAGGCGATGGTGCAGACCTCCAAAAAAGTACACACACTTGAGCGTCAACTCCAGTGGAAAGGGCATCCTAGGGGAGCCCCCGGAAACCGTGGCAGGCACTCGAAAGCGTCGTCTCATACTTCGGTCCAGTGTAGTCCACCTGAATATGCAGGATGACTCTTTCCTTTGGGGGGCGTTGGTCACTTGACCACAGTAGGATATTGCATCTGGTTACTAGAGGAAGATCATTGGTAATTCTACACCTACAAGTGAGGAAAAAGTAGATATAAAGTCGAACCTGCCCATTGTTCCGCTGTGTTTTCATTTTGAGGTATTTATCACCTTTAACTTGGGGGAGGGTTAGACACATTAACCGTCAGACACCCCTACCTAAGAAATCAGGGGCTTGGCAGCCCAGAGTATTTTTAACACTAATGTAATTCTCCATTTTCCACGCCGCTTACCTTTTGCCACCATTTTGTCAATCTGCGAGAAACGGTTTTGCCTAAACCCTCAAACTCGGCAATCGTTCCGGACCATTGTCGTCATTGACATCCTCTTCCAGCGATTTTGAATTCCCTCATTCTAATTGATCAGTCTGACTCTCTGAACCAGAGGATAAACTCATCAGGATTATCCGGGTTTAACGGCCGGGGAAAAATATGCCAGAGCATCAGTAAGCCAAGGAAACCTAAAACTGGTCAGGGAATTTTTTTTTCATATAGTGTGGTGCTTGAAGTGCAAAAACTGGTTAGGGTTGGATGAAGTGAGAACTTACTATTTTTGAGTATCTGGAAAACACCCCACGTAGTAAGTTCTTTTTTGTCCAATCCTTCCCAATTTTGTACTTTGAATTTGCGTGAGATTGAATAGCGATGTATTTTTCCTAACGCAATTCATTCCATTCTGCCCTCAAAAGTGGTTGTTATTTTGACACAGTACATCACTGCCTTGACTTTTTCCTCTCCAAAAGATGTTATCAGCACGATCAATATTTATGTTCAACTTCTTTTTCAAAGGCGAATTGTTCTTCGAAATGAAGATCTCCTTTCTTTCCATCTTCGTATGATTGCCATTTCAGACTATCGCTCTGCTCTGATAATGACGATACTCCGAAGAATCCTATATTTAAATGGCTGTCCATGCTTTTGAGCTTGAGAAGAATGGTGACAAACGAACTTATGGGTTCACATGGAGAGTGAGTGAGAAAGAGGTTCTGTAAGCTGATATCACTGTCATGGCCAAGCAGCAGTAATATAGGCAATGAAATAAACGGAGTGAGTTCTGACCACACATGAGGAGAAGAAACCAGTAAGCGGAGTGGAGGTTAAAGTAGATCAATAGGTACTTTGATAAAAAGGCCAAATACATGATATGTGATATTGAGGGCCATTACATGATGGTTAGGGATGCAATATTGACCGTCTTACTAGAATATTTCAATGAGGACTTGCAACGAGTGTATGAAGTTCTCTGCTCCTCTAAGGAAAGAGCAACTCTTTAATTGCTTGGGCAAAAAGATTTTAGAATGAAGTTCCAATGTTACAGATCCCGTATAGTACAAGCAGACTCTTCGAGGGAGAGAACGAGGGTCACGTAAGGCTGCGTTTAAAGTAGCGAAACGTGTCCCTTAGCCTCAGTTTTTCGTAACATCCACCGTGTGAAGATTGTTGATACAGTCACGTTGTTTGCCGTACAGTCCTCTCGGATCAAATTCTCTGCGTCATTTCCTATTTTGTGACCACGTCCAAGGAATTTCTGGTTATTAGTATGTACTTTGTCGTCACTTACTGAACACTAATACATATGAAATGCTTAGATCAATCATGATTCCGTCTTTCCGACTTAAAATACTTCCGACCTGTGATCGATGGTTGCGGTCCTCTTTTTGCAGAAAATTTTCTATTTCACGGAGCATCCTTGAAGCACCATGGCAGCTTCGCCCCCACCACAAATTCATCTTCCCTCGGCATTTTCATGCTCGACTTCTGCACGCATCTACCGGTGTGTTCAGCGTATTGGCTAGGATTGCTGCTAACATAGCCATAACGTGTAGTGACACGACATGGCGGTATTCAAAGACCAAAGCCTGGGACAGGGTGAGCGGGGACTTGGAGCTGCCTATAAAGATGAATCGATTTGGCCTCGCAGGATCAAGGTGCACTTCAAAGACTCCAAGGGAAACTTCCTCAAGACCGTCGAAGCCAATGAAGGAGATGACTTATTGGGTATAGCGCATGAGTACGATATCGACCTAGAGGGTATGTAATTTATGCATTTCATTATTTTATTTTCCTCTTCATTTCGATTATCTGCAACTATTCTCCAATCTTATGTTATCTTTCGGATCCTCAGGGGCTTGCGAAGGGTCTGTTGCTTGCTCAACATGCCACGTGATACTTCCACTAGAGTATTACGACCTACTTCCTGAGCCAGATGACGACGAAAACGACATGCTTGATATGGCGTTCGGTCTGACCGATACAAGTCGGTTAGGGTGCCAAGTGAAGCTGACAAAGGAACTCGACGGTATTACGGCTACACTGCCTGCTGCTACCCGGAATATGTTTGTCGATGGTACGTGACCGGCAATCATCAAGGACCGTTCATACCGTTGACCGTTGACCTCGGCGTATCGTAGGGAAGAAGCCGACCAAGCACTAACATACTGCGTCATGTTTCTACGTGCATTTCCGAAGTGGACTCTTGGAGCTTCTCTGTCTCCGAGCTCTAAGGACAGTCAGAAGCAGATCAATACATTAGGGCGGGGTTTATCAGTGTGGCTCGGGTTTGATGACCCACAATGAGGTCGGATAGTGAAATAATCCGCATAATGTGTAGCGCCCAAATATGAAAATCTCACAATTTTCTCGGTATGAGTTACACCCACACCCCCAATCTGAGAAGTGAGTCAGCACTTGGAAAACAAATGTTTCCTGTCGTCGCAGTTTACATATAAACTGCAAGAAATTTAAATATGCAACTGTCAGCTCTCTACTAATTTCGAATTGCTTAGTCAGACACAGAACGATTATTATCGTTACAGCCGTCATTCTATGCAACTAATTGTCCACAGGGATGCACTATTTCATATATTCAACATTAACATTAAGGGCGGCAACTGTCTACGTTGACAGCACCAGTACCGTGAATCGTATGCAATGGCTCACCTCCAAGCTGATCTGATAAGATCCTTGACTGTACCTAAGTCAGTGCCTTATTACTAGCTCTGACGCATTTACATCTTTCGTCTTCCATATTCTGTTCTCATTCTTAAGCCAGCAGAATTGCCCTATAAGCTTTACCCCGCCTTCCTTGCTTCCCGCTTGGGCCCGCCCATGTCTATCACTTCGCCTCACCGCCCATGGCCAGCAGATGAGCCATCTCAAGTCCATGTGAGTTATATTATCAGACTTGTCCGTGTTACGTGTCGCTGACTGCCTAGTTAGCCTGTGGAATTAACCTCAGCTGTGACCCTCATCAGCCGAACCTCGTCGCTCGGCACGAATCAATTTCACGAGAGTATTTCCTCTACCCTTCCCGACCGTCGCTCACTTGTGGGAGTGTGCAAACCACTTCGATCGTCTCCTCTCGCCGGTTCAGTCTTTCAGGCTGATGAAACGATTGCCGAAGTGAAACAAACAACAAAGCTTAAACCTTCAAGAATCGTTTCCACGCCAGACTTCGCGCCCCTCCTGATTCCTCCGCCTCCCGCAAAGCGTTCCAGGCCCAGGTCTGCTGAAGGTTCTCAAGACATTTCTCTTCCTTCAGCGCCTCAGCGGCTCAACCCGGACGCCATCAGAGGGTCCACTCTTCCCCATATCTTCTTTTCTGGAAATCCGGCGAAGCAGGCTAGTACTGATTTGGGAAGGTCTGCTTCTTCGGCTCAATCATCTATTAGCACCTTTCCTGCTCCAGCTCTCCGTCCACTGATAAACCAGGCTGGATATAGAAGTACACCCCATCTCCGATCTGCCTTTCGTCGTCCAAGTACTGTTCATGGGTGCCCCACAACCCTCTTAGGTTCGAAGCCATCATCCGCTGAGCATTCGTCATCAGTTCATCGTGGTCCCGGTGACAATTCATGGCTGATAGCTAATCCCTACGAGGTCACTCCAAAATTCACTCGACTGGGACTAGCGTCTCCAGGTATAGTTCTACCACTGAGCCCAAGAGAGCACAGACGTCTAGCATGCCGAAGTTCAAAATCGAGCATTAAGACGTTAACTGCACGGATATCGCGTGTCAGAAGTGTCGATTCTTCTTCCGACATTAGTCCTCCATCACATTCGCAACAAGACGCCGTAAATTTACCGAGTCCAAGCTCGACCAAGTGCAATTTGTCGAACCCTACTTCTGGACCTTGGTCCTCTTTACAGCTGCCGGAGAGCAGTATGCTTCCTGTAGCATCCTCGAGCACTGTGGCGGCTCCCGAAGGCGAAGCATCCGATCTGCAATACCCTTCCGCTTCGAAATCTGATCATTACGTTCGATCCGTTCCCATTGCCAGGACTTCGAGCAAAGGTCCTTTAGTTCGGTTCAAGAATTTGACTCTTCGGACATTCAAATCATCCCCATCGTTGACCAAGTCAAGTAATACTCCTATTATCGAAAATTTGACTCCAACAGCCGAAATCAGGCTGCAAAGAGAAATCAAAATTGGGTTTCTCACTCTGCGATCAAGCTCTCCAACGGCTTCTGAGTCCACTGCCGACTCCAAGCCTGTGGCAGTCGGAGCATTTCCCCCGCCGACTTCGAAGACAAAGCAGAGCGTCAGGAAATTTTGGAAGTCCTTCGCCTTTTGGAACAGGGATTATTCAATCTAGACACAGACACCTCCCGTCACCCGACTCGCGCCCTGACTCCACGGATCCATAGAATCATTCGTTGACATCTTGTCGCTTTGTAATCTCGTCGTACACACAACTATGTATGTGCGCAAAATACGATGCAATACCATTTGTATCCCGAATCACTTGCTTCAATAATCCTGTATAGGGAAGGTCTTGAGGCCGATACGACTCCGAACTCCATTTCGTATACTCCGCCGCGGAAGATGTTGAAGGCACATGAAAGAGAGAATTCTATCCTTATGTATCCCTTATGTATTGTAACAATGAAACTTGTGCTAAGACGCGATGAGCGTCGGATCAGGTGACGACACTCGAAATCCTGGTACAGGGTTGGTTCTGAGATAGATGTAAATGTAGTAGATGCAGGCGGTAGATGTACTACAGGAGAGACGATGAAGTTCAAATTTTCCACGGTTTGAAAGTCTAGCAACACAGGGAATCTATGTAGCACTGTCCAACGTGACTATTCCAGACGTTCTCTGTCAGCGAAGACCCAATATGAAGCGTCGCCGACGAGTACCAAGTATTTGGGCCAGCAGACTATACAGTGGCATATCAATTGCCATGATCTGTAGACAGAGGCTGTACTCCGTCGATTCTATCGCTAAGCTCGTTGGCATATTTTGTGAGCTATACTGAAGAGGAGGAATCTCTGCAACGAGCCAGAAGGAGTTGGCGGGGGACATGGCATGAAGTATGTTCCCCGGACAGTCGAAAGTTGATCCTCCCAAAAAGATGCTTATGCGCTATTTCATTATCATGTGGAATCAGGAACAGCAGTTCCTTTTCTTCATCCCGGAGATCGTTAGAAGCTTCGCCTTAAAAAGGATATAAAAGTATGTCTAGATTATGTGTATCATACTGATCTAGTCATGAGTACCTTCAGCCTGTGTATGTTGGAAAATGTCAGAAAACGATTCATGAAATCGGAGAGTTCCTGTCCATCCGAGAGATCGTCAGACTAAAGAAGTTGAGCTAGATCATCCGCTGGAGCGGCTTCTTACTGAGAGAGTATCTCTTTCACTAGTTGGTTTAAATGCTACTCAAATACCTGCTCTACAACAATTTGTATACAGTGTTCGCGTCCTGGGTGCACCCACAAAGTTAGCTGCGGGTTATGACATGTGTTATTTATATGCTTCCTACGATGTACCATGCTTACATTAACATATCATTCAGATGTCTGGCTACAGGTAATCTAGGAGGTTGAACAAAGTCCTTCTGCACATCTTGGTTCAATAAACTCTGAAAAGATCTTCGTTGTGCTCAGGTTTACAGTTTGTTGGAATCTTTATGATAAAAAATGTCTGAGATTCGAGAGTTCCTAGTTCTATTGAAAAGAAATTATTCGCCGAGCCGTTTGTAAGCTGAACACTTTTTTTGAGGCATGAGATTAGACACATTTCATGAGGACATCTGCTGATGGCAGGTGATTTGGGACAGCGGAAGGCACACTTTGTGCATGGGAAGTGAGGCCGGGACCAATAGTGTGCGTGGGTCGATGCTAATGCTCCAGACCATTCATTCGATAGGTATGTTATGTTTTTCTTGACAATTTTTAGTGTAAATTTCACCTAGTACCCAAATTTCCCTTGACACTATACCAAACTATTCATTCTGTCACTGTCTCCTCATATTTCAAGTTGTAGTCAAATCTGAAAGCCAGGTCGGAGCTGGAAAATGATAACCATTCAATTATGAATGCTTCGTTTATGTTATCGTTTATCCTATCATTGATATTGAATTCACGGCATCACTTTCTTTTGTCTCTTATGATAGAAGAATCTGTACATTCCTATTCTCATGGACACTGACTGTATCTGTCTTTAGCTCACATCAGCTTCTCACGTTGGTCAAGCATATGAATCATCGAGAACACCGTAATCGGGGCTCCAAGAACTTAAATTCTGAATTAATCCTCAAGGATCCTTATGCACATACATATACCATATACATGGGCCATTGATGAAAAATTTACTTATAATTAGTATATCTCTGGGTTTCACCGCGAGCTTTGAAGGATGATAATAAATGAGCAGGTAATTACATATATACATGCAGAGTCGTGCACAGCACAGCTGTCAGGCGTTATCGACTTTGCGATGCTAGAGTTGGTTGAACTGCATTATACCGACACCCGCTACGATTTTCCCCAAGAAGGTACCTTGATTTCCGCATAACGTCACCCAGCAGCCTGTCAACTAGCTGCAGTAGCTACCATTGTCTTACACATCGATGCCTAAATATGATACTATGATGCTATGCCCAGCATCTGGTGATCCGTGCCTCAATTAGTAAACGCCAATGTCATAGATGACTCGACCACAGTGCTTTCGAGCAGAATGTCTGCCTGTGACCAGCTTCCCATACAGCAGCTGATGCGGGGCCCACGCTCGTATCTGTTAAGATAGTTCAAACATTGACTACCAAGCACAAGTTCGGTATAAAGCAACTTACCAAATTTCCCCCTTCCTTTCTGACTGTTATTTCTTTGATTGCCGCGGAGTAGACTCTCATATTATCCGTGCTA
>Ga0157368_1000556_pt1 | contig 17351 bp, 14 predicted proteins | sample AttbisABBM3_FD_113146 | JGI IMG/M metagenome (GOLD analysis project Ga0157368, IMG submission 113146) | Fungus gardens microbial communities from leaf cutter ant in Botucatu, State of São Paulo, Brazil - Atta bisphaerica ABBM3 | ecosystem: Host-associated > Fungi > Mycelium > Unclassified ...
ATTTTTAGAAACAGCTCGGGTTAGGGTTTGTCAATCACACTGTCACATCAGTCACAAGTTGATGGCATAGTCACAAGACTGATCACGAAACTTGAGAGAATGGAGTAGAAGGTTCTAGAATAAAGTGACGTCATACAACATAGACAACACATGTTGACCTCATGTCATACACATGGTCATTTAGGGTAGGGTGCACAGCAGTGAGCACGGACCATGAGTAGTAGTATATAAGGTAGACTACTTTGTACTAGGAACTCTATCGAGTTCTCTTGTGTCACTCAATACAAGAGTTGTTTCATTGCTTAACACTTTGAGCTTTGAATCATAACATAAGGACCTTGGTTCATAACAAAGGCCATTGGACTTATAGAAGTATGACTTGAAAGCCAAGTGTCAAACTTGAAGATAGTAGACTTGTTATTTTAAACTTAGTGAAAGAGGATAATATAATATTACATGTGACTGTCATAACTGTTACAGTAACATAACAAAACATTACAACTATCACAAGTTGGTTATATATGTCACAATATCACATGATACATAGAAAAAATATACAGACTATATACTAGAGGTATATATATATAGAATAGACTCATTTGTATTAGGAACTCTACCAAGTTCTCTTGTGTTAACCAATATAAGGTTGTTCTTTTATTTCTACTGTTGGACTTAAGTCATAACATTAAGAAAATTGCAGACAGAACTGCTCAAAAGTGATGGCAAACTTATTAGTCTGATAATACTATCAAACACAGTTCACACTAGGAGACAAAAGCCTATAGGGTTAGCTTGGAGATGTACTAGGTGTGAAAACCCCATACAAAGTACACAGTGATGTAGGCTTTCTAGAACAACCTTGGCTTCATATATGCTGTAATATCTATCTGCCATGCTGTTGCAACTTTAGAAGATGAAACAAAGTCTGAAGGGAGTGAGTGCTAATGATGGTGTGTCACCAAAGAACACTGGGGATTGAGTTCAACTTGAATGTTTGATTATTAGACTAGCAAACTACAGTATAACTGTGGTGGTTAGCTTGTATAGATGAAAAATCTCCTCAATAAAGTTGGTTTTGATATTCCTATTACTTATCTCTATGATGACAATCTTGGTTCACTTTTCTGGGGATCTAACTCTATACAAGAGAAGTGCTCCAAACATATTGATAGGAAAAAGAATCTTGCTGATATCCTGACTAAGAACCTTGGTCAAGTTTTATTCAATTGTTTTTGTTCATCACTTGGATTGGAGATACTAAGTCTATCCACTCATGTTTCTGACACTTAACAGCTAACATCTTAAGCAAGGAGGAGTGTTGTAAAACATTCCACTTATTAAACAATCATACTGTGATCAGCAATATGACGAGTCCGACATGTGTCATCTATAAATGTATTAGCACAGCCTACACCTACATTATTGTATAACCTGTAGGTATATACATTGTCGCTCTTCAGTTCAAGTAATACTACTTGTCTTATGTCGTTCACATCTTAAGCTCTCCACTAAGACCAAACCAATACTATTGGTAAGTCATCAGTTGTCCACACTGCACAATGCTGCTGCAATCTGTTCCCCAACATTACTTATATTTAAGTCACCGCTGACTTTTCCTTATCTATCCACTTATATTCTCCACTAGAAAATTCTACATACACCGTCTACTAGTTTACTTGTAGATCCTCCGCGTAGGTCCTTGCGGAAAAAAGACGATCATGTGATACCCAAAAGAGAACCGGTGAGTTTGATAACGTTTCTATGACCTCCAATCCGCTTCCTGTTAGTCTTTACGAGAACTTGTTGTTGAAGCTAGTTGCAGTTCTCGAGCTGACCCATCAAGAGGAGGGCATAACAACACCCGCAGCGAAGCAAACTATATTGCAAGCAGTCAGTGTGAATCTTCTTGTTGAAAGGGCCCAGTTACTTATGTGGTTCTCAGACGAATGACTTCAGAAATGCACTCGTTCGAGCAAAAGATTTGGTCGTAAATCTTCCCGGAGGTGAATTGCTCATTCAGGAGCAAGAGCAGCTTATCCAAATGCTCGAGACTTTGAGAAACAGGAAGAAGTGCGTTTTTTTGAATTCGTTTGTGACTATTTTTTCTGAAAGAGAAAACCAGAGCACAATTGGAACATTTCTCACACCAGCCATTGCACTCATCGGCGATATTCTCTGCACAAAATCAGATGGAAATTGACTCCATGGCTTCTACTCCTGCGAACGGCTGATTACTCCTCTCTTAACCATCGCAGGCTGATAGGTAGACTGCATTGAAATATCTTTGTGTTTCCATACTTTGATTTCTTTTACTTACACTTTACTCACTCCTCCCTCCCTACGCTGGTCGTAATTTCAGTTCCTTCGTCTGCTCTCGTTCCGAAGTTCGCACTGGGTTGTGTGCAGTATGGATATCCGCCGAGTTTTTCTGGGAGCGGTCATAATTTGCTATCTTGCCTCCCGAGGAGCTTCTGAGTCACTCGACGTCGCTTGGTTGTCTCCAGCCGAAGGTGCCGTTTTCAGCTCTGGAGACACCATTATTGCGAAGTGGACGTCATCTTCTGTTTTGGTCTCTCCTGGTTTCAAATTATGCATGGTTTCTGCAGTCATGCAAAGGATGTTGTCTGATGGTCTAATGGGTCGAGGAACGGAGAAAGGGGGAGGGGAAGGTGAGAATGAGAACTGTGGTATGACTGTCTGGCCACAAGTTGAGCAGGCGGAGGATGGGTACATGGCCACCATGTATGTTTGCTATATCCTCAACTTGAGCACATAATTTACCAATCATTTCTAAGCACTGCTCCAGAGGCTGTCGTGACAAGCAAATACTTTTTGAAGATACAGGATGATTTTGGCAATATTTTCGCCTCTCCTATCTTCAAGCTTGGCAGTATGCCTTGTTTTATTTCTTCAAAATGAAGAATACTTAATCGACAATCTGTTTTAGGTATCGCAAGTGATAAGGTGATGACGTTGAGTTTGACAGCTACATCTGAGCCATCGTCTAAGCCTCCAGCTGATGCGACTCGGCATTGGGCGACTCTCATTAGTTCAAACCCTTCCCCTTCTTCGACAGTCAACAATACCACAGTTGCTCCACCACGTTTTGGAATACCTACGGCTGTGCCTCAGATACAACCAAAACAGCCAGATGCTTTAGTCTCCCGACGGCCTGCCTCGACTGCTGCCATCGCTGTTCCACTTTCCGTCGTATCTGCGATTATTTTGCTTGCAGGGATGCTAGGCTACAGAACTCGGCAAGCATTGGCAAAAGAGCGGAGCCGCGAGCTCAAATCCCTGATACTCTCACAGAAGGACACTAGCGGTGAGGGTTATGGAACAGTTAGTGACGTTCAGCGCGCTATTAGCGTCCTCTCTTCTCGCCAAGGTCGCAACGATCACACTGGAGGAGCTGAATCAATACCTACCTTCGCTGCCAAACGCGAGCCCCGTCCCATGACGCGTGATCCATATTTCCCCATGATGACTAGTATTTCTCTAGGTTCTCCGTATATTCCAGTGTTAAACTACTCAAACACAGGGAAGGGGAAATCACTGACAGCTCAATATACGACTGCAGGCACTGTCCCGTGCTCAGAATCGACGACATCTGAAACTTTATCATTTTCAGCGTCGAATCCAGATATTCCGCCTAGTCTTTTACCTGCTCAAATGCTGCCTCTGCATATCCGCTCAGAGTCTCCTGGTGGTGATCATCAGTTACCAGTACCTCCTCCTCCATTATCCTGTTTATCATCCTCCGGCTCGACAAATGTGTACGATGCCATAGCGGCCAGGCTAAATGGACATCAGTAGAATATCATTCCATCCTTTTCTGTGTGCTCTGCGAGGCAATCAATGCCTGTAGCCCCTATATAAATTGCTATTGCACGAATTCAAACTGTTCGTCTTAGTGTTTTACATCGATCGACGGTCAGCCGCCCTGTTTTGAGGTTAAGTATCAACGTTTCGAGTGCGAGCATCTTGACTCACGAAATCTCCACTAGCCAAAATTTCTCTAGCCATGAACATCTCTTCCGTAGTATACTCACAATATGCTCGATATGGCCATAAGCATCGTCCAGTCGCTCGTTACCGTTGGCAGAGCTTTCTGGGGGATGTTTGCAGCAATAAAGGTCAAAGTACACACAGGCAAATCAAGACTGCTGGTAGCCTGATGTCGAGACCGCAAACCGGAGGGCTCCATGGTCTTCTTCTCCAGGTAAAGGGACCTATGTCTCAGACTCAGAGCTCGGTGGCTGACCACTTTTCCAGCTCCGGCCGCCAGGTCCTTCACCGCTGAGAACTTTTACATCGAAACAGATATCTTTGAAGTCGTCGACGACCGGTATTTATTACCCGATGCGATATCTGGTAGGTACGGCAGTAATTCGACCTCTTTCCTTCCATTGCCGAAGGGTGGAGTCCTCAAGGCAGAGGAACTCATCTATTCGCCAATGAACCAACGCCCAGCTGATTACTCGGGTCATTGCCGAAACATCTACCCAACACGCTCGGGTGTTTCGATTTCGCCTCAAACGTCATTCGGTTTCTCTCCGGGGAAAAACAGAAGCTTGGTCTTGCGGATTTTGTCGTTGTGCTGTTTGACACCTCCTTAAACGTGCTAGTTTTCTTGGTCCAAGCTTCAACAAAGACGCATCCTTTGCACTCGAGTTATTTAACACGAGAAGCTTTTCGGCGACGACATTTGTATCGAGGATGCATTCTCGAAGTCGGTGTAGGTGGATAGCGAGGATATGGTTGCGGAGATAGTGGATCACGAGATTGAGCTAGACTTACGGTATGTTACTGCGGAGAACTATGACGACCTTTCCACACCTCCCTCTATGCCCTCGAGAAGGGCACACATTGTGCAGCCTGATTCATACGGTGGATCCATCAACTACTCTCTTCGGCGTCCCAGCCGGAATACCCAGGATTTCGAGTATCATGAAGCAATTTTACGAGGTCCCTCCTGCATTGACGGCCGTCCAATAGCGCCTCCGTTCGGCTCGAGAGCCGATATCTCCTGCTGAGTTTTCCATTTCTTTTATCTTCCCCGTACGCTTCTTTATTTTGGGGGTTGCATTTCTGGGGTCTCAAATGGACTTTTCGCCATCACCCGACAATGGACTATCATAATTACCTTAGTATATGTACTAGCACAGCTATGACCTCTTCCATTTCCGTTCCCATTTGTTTTTTTTTGTTCATTTCGAGCGCTTTTGTTCCCCATCTTGACCCTGAATCTCGGCAGCGACGGAATGCCAGAAAGGATTCAGTCGTAGAACGCTACACCTGGCACAGTGGATGGTGGCACGTTGGCACAGCATCCGCGTCACCCGTGCATCGTGGAACTATTAACCACAGTACACGAAAAGCATCATGGCCCCTCCGTCACATTGTTGATGAACAATTGCCACCGGCAGAGTGTCTTTCTTTGTCGGAACTGCGTGAAGATCAAGACTTGAACCGATCAGAAGAAGGTACCGGACATGTAATTTGCAACCACCTACCTTGAGCACGAAAAAAGGAACAACTCACCGATGAGGTTTTTAAAGTGTCACTCCAGCTACGAGTCACCCATCATCCTCTTTCCTCCCCTGCATCACCCTATGTCCCGAGCTGAATCCCAGAATCATAATGGCTCATATTCGTGTTTCTATCTGAAGGTAAGTGCGAGAAAATTGAATTTCCAAAGAAATTCTCAAACTCAAGTATAGGACAAAGACATCCTTGAATGTACTCTCTGCAGTGCACTATTCAGACACAATAAAGATTTGAAGAAGCACCGACAAACACACGATCCTCAGTTGGCGAAGTACGCCCATATTTACAATTTGTCTTTTGGGGGTATTGATAACAGAAGGTATAAATGTGACCAGCCCGGTTGCCAATTTGCTACCTATCAGAAGAGTAATTTTAGGACACATAAAAAGATACAGTGAGTTTCCAACGACTAAGGTCTCTTGTCGACCGACCTCGACCTGACTTGATCATATAGTTTACAGCAAAAGGATCAAGTTTGCATTTGGCCTTGCACTGAAAAACATGATGGGATCTGTGGCTTTGCCTGTACGGACCCGTCATCACTCAACCGCCACATCAAACGACACATCAAACGTGCCATAGAGAAGGGGCAGCCCATCCCAGAAAAGTTTATAGGTCATCGTCGACGCATGCTCAGAAATGAATGCAACCCTCCTGACGCAGGTCAATTCAAGAAGGATCCACATCTTTCATATTCCAGCGGAGATGTCGGCTTTTATCCAGTTGATCGAGAGGCACATCCAGTCTCGGTCGCATCAACCTCAAAGTATTCTCATACTTTTCACGCCAGCTCCTCACATGTTGAATTGGGTTCCGATGTTGACAAGGTGACATCCAGGACTCATGACTTCCCAAATACATCCATACTTGAATCCAGTCCGAGTGCTTTGGAGACACCTCCAGGCGACAACAAATCTCTCTCTTTTATTGGCTTTCACATCAAGGATACCTGGCATAACAGTCATATGGGACAGCTTAGCGTACATCCGTTTTCATTTCCTACCAATGGTTGGCTATCACCGCAAACCATCGTCCAGCACGGGTCACAGTATACTTACTTAGATCCCTGGGCAGAACTGCATCTGCTCATGCAAGAGGCCCCGTCACCACCAAGTACTATTTTGACAGGATATTTCTAGCATAGTATATTTTTAAATAGTCGGTTTAACCTTGGTTTTTGTTGTTTCATTGTTACTGCACAACACAAGTGATAAATCATTGATCTGCTTTAGTATTGAAAAAGAACTAGAAAAAGCCTGATTAGCTTACCAGCATGTCTGAATAGATTTGGATTTCATGGCTAGTTACTTGATTCGTTCCTAAAAAACAAAAGGTGTAAAACCTCCTAAAAAACCTTCCAGCCTCAATAAGTTCCTGATTGTCGATGAGCCGATCAAAAATAATGTGAGACAACATTATAACGTGTAACCTTTTTGTAACGTGGTCTTTCCGGGATAACTCCACAGTCAAGATCCGACGATATTATAGACGCCCTAGACCATCCGGGGAAATAAAGGACATACCACTCATACCACTCTGGGCAGTTGGAGGAGCAATGGTTTTCTGTATTGAGGGGCTCGGCAACTATGAACGGAGGCCCTCTGTGTATCATGCGTGGGACTGTAAAATGGACATGCCGACAAACGTGTCAGCACTACATTAATATATAGCCAGTAGTCTACGTGGCTAGTACAAAACACCAATTCCAACATCCTGCACAACGATATTAGAGGTACGTTAGATGACCTATCTTTGGTCATATGGGCTATCTGCCCCAATGTAAGTAATTGGTTTTTCAGAAACTGAAAGCAATTCACTAACTACCCCCAGACATATTTCAAACCAAGCTTGAGAGAAGGACGACATGAGTACATTTGGCAGTCCCTGTAATCATCGAAAAGACGAATTAATTATCAGCTACATTTCCCAGCTGAAGAGTTACACAACTACAATTCGCGAAGTTTAACCGGCAACACCGCTATATGTCTCCGGAGAAGGCATTCAAATACGTACAAGCGAGCTCTCAGGCTAAACCTCGGCTTTTAATTCGGAAATTGAGCTCGGAATCAGTATGCTTCGTTGGCCTTTTGTCCTTGCAGATTCGCCTTAAATGGAGTAGCGAAGCACCAATTGACAAATCTCACTCGAAGATTTCTGGTCGGATTGATGTACAAGCTGTTCACCATCGTTTTTCTTGCTGTCTTATCCAGACAGGTTATTGCCCAGCAACAAGTTTGGGGCCAATGTCAGTCGTCACTCTTGTCAGTTCCACGCCATCTCTAACGTTTTCTCCGCTTCAAAAGGTGGTGGAATTGGCTGGACAGGACCGGTAAGCGATGGTTAGTTTTGCCTCTAATCAGGAGAGTTAACAGACGGCAATAACAGACTACTTGTGAGTTAACTTGGCTAGTACTAGATGACCTGGGTTCAGAAGTACCTAGGTGTTTCCGGTACTACTTGTACATACATTAACGACTGGTATTCTCAGTATGCTGGCTATTCCCTCATACGCTGGTAGCAGTTAATCAGAGGTTTTAGGTGCCTACCTGGTACTGGTGGTGGCGGTGGAACGATCGCTCCTCCCCCTTCGACTACTACTCCTAATCAACCTCCATCCACCGGAATACCTACTGGTGGTCTCAATGGTCACTTTGTTTCCCATGGAAAGAAGTTCTGGGTGAGACTGAAGAGTGAACACCTTATGACTAGTTATTCAACGCCTCTTCTCAGGGCTCCGCTGCTGACCCCAACACTATTAACATTGCCAGTATGCTTTGTTTAAAGTTCCTGTCGAGAAAGGCGCTCATGAGTTGATTTTCTCGTAGCCAATGCTGCTATCCTGAAATCTGACTTTGGTGCTGTCACTCCCGAGAACTCCATGAAGGTACAATTCCGACGGCCCGATCGATGGTTACTGATTATTTCTATAGTGGGATGCTACTGAGCGTATGCATATAATTCGTTTGTTTGAGATAGAGATCTGTTGACATACTGTGAAATGCGATAGCTAGCAGGGGATCATTCAACTTCGGTAACTCTGACCAACTTGTCAACTGGGCTACTTCAAACGGCAAAATGATCCGTGGCCACACCCTTGGTATGCTCTCTTTATATAAGCACGTCTAATTGCCTGTATTGCTGAATGAATTCAAGTCTGGCACTCTCAACTCCCATCTTGGGTCTCCTCTATTGGTGACAGGGCTACCCTGGTAAACCTCCCTATCTTGTAGCATTTTCTCCTCATGGATTTCTCTCCATCCGGTAGACCTCTGTCATCCAGAATCACATCTCCAATGTTGCTGGCCGGTATAAGGGCAAGCTCTATGGTGAGTCTGTCTCTCAGCCGACACGCTTGGATTCCTGTTGACCATCTCATACAGCTGTAAGCCGTCAGATTGCTAAATTCTAGATTGTGCAAAGTTAAACTTCCTTCTGCATCTGACAGTGGGATGTTTGCAAGTACGTCCTGAAGTTTTCAGCGCATTCTAGTCAAAATTTTCATTCATCCACAGTGAAATCTTCAATGAGGATGGCTCCCTCCGCTCCTCTGTCTTCTCCAACGTTCTCGGCGAAGTACGTTTTACTTATTGTGGCAGAGTATTCATATCGTTGACGGTCAATACCAAGTCCTTCGTTAGTATCGCCTTCCAGGCCGCCCGTAACGCTGATAGCACCGCTAAACTCTACATCAACGATTACAACCTCGACTCCAACAATGCCAAAGTTCAGGGAATAGTTTCCCTCGTCAAGCGCACGAACGGCTCTCAGAAGTTCATCGATGGTATTGGTACCCAAATGCATCTGAATGCTGGTGGTACGGGTGGTGTCCAAGCCGCTCTTACTGCCCTTGCTGGTGCAGGAACTGAGGTTGCTATCACTGAGTTGGACATTGCTGGTGCTGCATCGAATGACTATGTTGCCGTCGTAACGGCTTGCCTGAACACCCCTGCTTGCGTTTCTATCACGAGCTGGGGTGTCGCAGATATTGTGAGTAGCGATTTATGATTGCAGTTTGAGTGGGGGTTCATGAATTCAACATTAGAACTCGTGGCGCGCAAGCTCCACTCCTTTGTTGTGGAACAACAACTATCAACCCAAAGCTGCTTACAATGCTGTCATGAATGCCATGTAAAGGTTTCCTGTAGAAGGCAGTGATATTATGACTGCGAGAGTAGAACATACAAAGCTGTAACCTTGGAACTATATCTCGTTCCCGAGAGTGTACTCGCGCATACTTGATTAACATGAAACATTTGAATCAAGTTTCAGTGTATATCTCTTGTAGCTTATTGACCAACAGTTCGAAATTTTCCGCTGGGACCATCATCATCCTTGCCCTGCAATCTAAACCGAAACCGTGCTTCTCTCTTGGCTCTTTTGGAGCGGCAGTATACTTGTAATCAATAGAATGAAGTGCCAAGGCACGAATTTCTTCATCTTCTAGATGGAAAGGGTAGATGCCACCAGCAGGAGGTTCAGGAGACGGGCACAAAGGTGCCATTTTTGATTTCTTAGATGATTTCGCCCTTGAGTGTTGAGATGAAGCGGAATTAACGAGCGAAGACTCTTCTTCTGGGGTGAGATGATAATTTCGGGAGATGAATAAAAAATACGAAAAATTGTACGGCTCATTCTGGAAGAAAAAGTTAGTTCATAGACAATTTTTACTTTCGTACGAACATTGGATAATGCCTGCCTGATCTCGTCCGTGAGCATTTTGTACATCGGAGGAACAACCTGGACTGGCATATTGATTAGACGTTCGGAGATTACAAGCCCCACATGCTGCTGGTTCTGGGAGAAGAGGGTACGAAGTGTGGCGTGAAATTGCTGGTCACCCGAAGCAGCAGCAGTTTCCAAGCAATAGTTTCCGATCGCCTTGATAGACGGGTGTTGATGGTGGACGTGCATGTTCAGCACAGTGAGGAAAGCATATGGGTCGCTGTCTATACCATCTGTTTTGACAGTAGTGCCTATCACTGGCTGAGACAAAATGAGATCGGTAAGTTTGTCAGTGCAGAGAGAGTCCGCGTCCTGCTGGAATAGCTGGTGTAAGAGATTGTTGATTGCATGATAGTCGACCTCGGGGTTCGGGGAGAAGAAGTCGAAGTCGATGTTTACGGTAGACTACTACTTTTCTGAGTCAACGATGATAATGGAAGTAGCAGGAAGACATACGAAGTCGGAGCTGGAATCGCTGGTGAGGTCGTCTGTCTGTTTGCGTTTCACCATGGCTGGGAAGGGATAAGAACTCGCCAACACGTGACGATGAAGAAGCCATGTTTCCTCGTTTCTCGCGTCTACCTCTTCGTCATGTCGTACACAGTAGATCATATAGACCGTTGGTTGGTATAGCAACCGTATCCGGTAGTCTCTTCCTTGCTGCTGGGTTCATTGACACAGAGCAGAAGAATGTGACCAGACAGCCCCTCGGGCATCTTATCCGTTCATATGTAGTGTTCACAATGTGCTCAATATCCCCACTGGTCGAATATTCTCCTAAGATACTCAGTCTCCTCGCAAGTATTCCAGGTGTCCGCCAGATAACAGAGGCAGCTGTTCGGGTGACGTTCTTCAATCACGTATGTCTATTGCTGCATGGCACATGCAGTCCCTGACATTGTACATGACTAGTTCTGTGGTGGTGATACCGCCGAAGACACTCTTCCTCTACTCCATGCGTTTCGCAGAGCAAACAAAGGTGCTCTCCTCGCTTATTCAGTTGAGGTTGACCCTGCCACTTGGCTATCTGAGCCTGGCACCGTGCCCAAGGACGAGCTTCCACACAAACTGATTGTCAAAGAAATGATTCATTCCATCGATGTTGCTGCTGACTTTGAGGATTCTATAAGTGGTCAAGGAAGGCGTACCTGGGTCGCCGTCAAGATAGTGAGTCACCCTCAGTTAATCTTTCGCAACCATGGCCAACTATCAACTACCAGACTGCCCTCGTGCCTCATGCGCAGACCCTTATTAATCTTTCCAACCACATTCTCCAGTCACGCATTCTGAAGCCTGACTCAGTTCCGTTTCCTGGATGTCCTCGTTCGACTGATCTAGACATTATTTTTGACTCCGGCACCTCACCACTAACACCGCTCACTAAGAAAGATACTATGGAATTACGCGAACTATATGATGATCTTTATCAAGTCTGTGATCATGCTCGTCAACGAGGCGTAAAGGTTATCATTGATGCTGAATGGAGGTGTGTACTTTGTGATTGACGTCACTTCCATCACTCTTCACAATGTTTCTATCTTCAGTTGGTATCAGCCCGCCATCGATGCAGTTGCTCTCGCTTTGATGCGCGAGTTCAATAAGCTCACAGATCCACAATATCCCGTGCAGCCCCTGGTGTATACCACGTATCAGGCATACCTCAGAAGGTAATTTCCGTTATCATTTACCTATAATCGCTTCAACTTTGAACCTACAGGACACCTTCCCACCTCGCTCTCTCACTAGAAGATGCACGTATAAACAATTTTTCACTTGGGGTTAAGCTCGTCCGAGGGGCATATCACCCGTATGAGGTCGCAGCACATCATTCCAAGGGTTCTTCCCTCTCCATCTCTCCTGATGAACTCCCACCAGTTTGGGTCAATAAGGATGAAACAGATAGGTGTTATAACCAATGTGTGCGAATGTTGCTACATACCGTCCGTGAAGATATCGATCAGAGTCAAAACCCCTGGATCGCTTCTCACCTTATTGGACCTGATCGGACAAGATGTGGAACTTCATGGATATCATGGCTGAAAGAATATGTTCCCCTTAATTTGGCCAAGAGCGTCGTCCCGTCAGCCATTCTAGGGAGCAGGAATACCAAACGGCCTAGTGTTGGCATTCTTTTCGGGACACATAACTGGGAGAGCGCAAAGCTGGTTCTTGCAGAACTGACGAAAAACGGGTTAGCTGAACCACTCCTAGATGAAAAGAGACTCGAGGACAACGAAACAATAATTGGGATAAAACCCGAAGTAGTTGAAAGGGTGGCTATCGCTCAACTCTATGGTGAATTTATATTTAGCCAGCTTCATTATACTGACTGCTGAGAAATAGGCATGAGTGACGATCTCACTCAATATCTTGTCAATCGGACGAAAGCATCTACACCTTTTATCATCAAGTATGTGACGTTGACACTACGTATTCAAGTACGCCCTCGTTAATGTCCCTAGATACGTTCCATATGGTACCCTCCACGAAGTCATGCCCTATCTCAGCAGACGTGCAATAGAGAACAAATCGATCCTTGGCGATGGTAAAGCTACCTATGAACGGCAGCGAGCTGGTAAAGAGATCTGGAAGAGGATAGCTAGCCAATCCTGGTTATTGCACTAACAATCTCCTTTACTTAAGTTCCAGCCGTTGTACATAGAACGAGTGTTTGACATTGTTTCAAGTAATAACAAAGCGTGAAAACATACATGTAAACATGGGGAACAATACATTAAGAGACAAAGTTGACAAGGACTAGGGAAGATATGGCCCATCCATAAGGGCTAACCGGAGCCTGTTCATAGGAGTCACCAGTCTGAGAGTCGACTCCGGGCAAAACTGACGAGCCTCCTCGGATCCTTTTATTTCGACAATCTCTGAATTACGAATGATAGTTGCGGAAGGAAAATCGATCGTCTCAGGAGTAAGTACGTCTTCTGCCGTGACTGATCCCGTGGGAGAAGATGAGATTGTCGGAGAGGGCGCCTCCAGAACGGGCGATAAAAATGCCATTGACCCCGCCCAAGGTTGACTGATTCCTATTCTACAGTCCTCCTCTTTCGATTGCTTGTAAGGTCCCGTAATCAGAAATTGAGGAGGCCCTTCCATATCATCTGTCTTCTCAAGGATTTTCGGACAGTGACGCCCTGGGTGAGGAGGCGACATCGTTGCCATGGGCACATTCCTGGAATTAGTTTTGAAGCCAGCCCAGAAGCGCGATATCCTAAGACTATGGAACAGACCATGGCAGGCATTTGGGACAGCAACTGTACTATCCGAAGAAGTAGAGTTTCGAGAAACTGAGGGCAAAGGACAAGAGCTGGCGTCGGAATCTGAGCAACTTTTACCCGTTGTTTCGCCTACCATTGGCTGAGACAAGGCAGAGGCCGTATAAGTAAACCCAATTCCACTTCCGATCTGACTAAGATGACTCGGTAAATCTGCAATTGGTTTGGCGTAGGCGGCACATTTGAGCGCCGTAATCGATCTGGGTCTTCTTTTCAGTCTCTGCTGAACAGAGACAGCACTGAGGCTGAAGAGCTGATGAGAGCGGAAAATGAGGGAGCGTTCTTTTCGTAAGCTCCAAGCACGAGGAAAGGGTACTTTAATGTTGGATAGCACAGAATACGTTGAATGAGTGGACAGCTGATCTTCGTAGTCTAGGGAGTCCCAGAAACCGGTCATATGAGCACGAGAATCTTCCGTAAAAGCCTGCGCCATATCCAGCATCGGAGTCACATGAGGGCTGCCGGGGTCTTTGGGACCAATCCGAGTTTCTCTGTCCGGAGTGAGCTGCACCACTGGTCCATCAATCGCAGGTGTTCCAAGGATTTTTCTAGGAGTACTAAAGGGTGACCTGAGGAATTGTGGAGTGGCCTGACCGAAGGATCGTCGACAAAATTCTGGGCTAAATGCGTCCGCCCGAGGTGAAAAGCATTGCTTACAGGCTGAACTGCCATGTACGACAGGTAAAAAAGGAGCATTTACCGAGATGAAACCTCGTGCAAGGGGAGCTATGTTCATTCAGAAACGTGGAGCACGAGATAGGACGAAAGAAACTACCAGGTGAGCTTTGCTTCATAACCATATCCCAATCGCTGTCTATAATATCAGACAGAGGAGTAGAGTGTCAAAGAGATAACTTACGCATTAGAAAAATAAGGATGTTGTTGGGTACTTCGAATGGTCATCCGCATAGCTGGATTTCGTTGAAGACACTGAAAACTATGATTTATATTTGAGAGAATTGCCCATGAAGCATGATTACTTTGAGTATCAAGTCTTTGGCAATCGGACTGATAGTTCGGATTGTATTGTTATGGAGCCCCTCAATACTGATTTGATTGATGTATCTGCTTGGGCACTCAGAAAAATCTTGAGCTTCACTGGAAAACACGTGCTAACTAGAATCAGTGACATAGACGACGCAATGTCACAAAAACGCTCACTTTTCCGTGAAACATGAAAAATATTACTATTCCAAAGGACCATGAATCAACCAGGTCATTATGACTCCAGCCGAGCAAGATTTCAGGAGCTTGATAGCGTTTATCACTGCCCTCATAAAGGAAATGATCGTCACAGGAACGCAGGTCGATGCCATTCTCTAACCCCGACAAAATTAGATGACCTTTGCTGTCAAAGATGACAGTTTCAGGAGATACGTTGCGATGGACAATTCCAACATCGTGGAGAAAACGTAAACCAATCGACTGGTGAGCATGATGGAAATCTAAGAATAAATTTCACGATGAATAGGGCACCTACTAGTTCGCAAGCATAAAAGAATACATCCGAGGGGCTGAAGATACCATAATACCCTACAGCATCGGCGAGCGATCCAGTCGGATAATTCTCCTTGAAGGGGATAACATAAAGAACTCGTTGAGAAGACCAGAGAGCTCACACTTATGATATATATATGTTGGCCTCTTTCATACATCCAGTGCACAAGGGGAGTGAAGGGAATGTGAGCTTTCCTAACCTTCAGCAGTATACTGAGCTCGGACCATGCCTGTCGTGTTTGCGACCGTTTTTTGATAGTGTAGAGTCCTCCATCAGAGCGTCTTATGCATACGTCAGTATCCACCTTGAGAGACATGGGGTCAACCAAAAAGTCTGAGAGAGGTGGTATGTCACTGTGGTTTGGAACTGAGGACATTGGCGATGTAGCTGAGTCTTGAGATAAATCGTAGTCATGTATCTGCTCCCGCCGACTGAAAGAAGTTAGAGTGCGATAGGGAGATGGATGCTCGGTTGACGAGTCCTACGTCAAATAAGCTTCTCAGCATCGAAGTAGTCATTGACATCTACATACACACTCATGTTGACACTCATGTTGGTCGTCCTCCCACTCGACAGTGGCATCTTGAGCACTTGTAAATTGCTGCTTGCGTCAATACGAGACAAGGAATAGAATTGAATTGAGCAAGTTCAGTTGCCTACCAAGTGATCCTTTTTCTCAAGCATGCCAGAGAATACGTGCTAGTAGCAGTGTAAGTTACTATTCAGTGTAGATTAGACATTTCTTACGGAAAATGAGAGACGCTCAAAACACGGAATTTCCAACCGCGGCGCCATGTGCTCTGGTTTCGAACATGCCAGATGGAGTGTCATTTTTCTGGTAGCTTTTGTCGGGCTCCGAAGTTGGAAATATCATTACGTCACACATAATTAAATGTGATTTCCTGCCAGATTTTCTCAGAGATTCTGCCTGCTCTCTACTTCTCTTGACCATATTTTTTCTTTTACAGGCAGATACAGCCCGGTAGCATATTACCCTAATAGAAGCACTACTTGCTCATGTGTATGTTGTAATGAGTGGCAAACACACTAGAAGTATATAAGTAAAGATTTAGTCCATATTATAAGAATATGCTCGCCTCAGTAACATGACGAGACTGAGGTGCATGAACATAAAATAGTGAGTTATGTAATACTTGAGATGAAAAGGAAATATGTCCGAAAATGTAGTGAACAGCAGTGTAGGCGCGTGAGGCCTCAGAGTCATTGAAGTTCTCTTAAGTCCTTGTAAGGTTCGGCAGAAAAATGAGGGTTTAACGAATGCTCTTGGAGATAACGAGTAACGTAGACGACAATAATCTTGCAGTAGTAGAACGATACGCTGAATAGACATTGGAGTTCACGAGTCGAAACGTGAACTCCCGATTACAGGGTAAAATATATATATACGAGGCCAGGTGTTTCAGCTCATATTACACCAATGACGTCCTCGGTCCAAGTCCAACGTAAACGTAACGATAATAATAAATGAAATACCGATATTGAAACTGTTATTTTTCGACAGGGTTGAGGTCGAATACTCTCCTTCGCTCCATCAAAGTTTCCATGAGCCATACTTTTCTGCCTCTTGAAGTAAGTTTGAAGTTTGTCTGACTGCATTACACTCCAAGAGGCTCAGACATATAACGGGTCACCTGGTTGGCAAAATTCCAAAAATTCTAAAGTAGACCACATTTAGAACAATATAACAAGACTGAAACATACCATGTGCATTGCGTAGGCTTGCACGATGCTCAGATTCCAACGCTCGAAACTCATGGTTCCATGAGTTTAAACTCCTGATTAAATAAGTTGATATAATTCAAGTGGTGGTCAAACGATCATGTGGCATATATTCATATGGAAGGGATTTGAACACGTATAACTATAACTCACATTCCAATTGAGAGGAGCCAGGAAGACAAAATGTTTGAACGGCGTGACCATCCGTGTCGCTCAATTGCTTCAACGAATTCTGGACGGTTATACTATCGCACCCTTCGGAAAATGAATTACATACTACGTGGGTCACTCCATAGTTCTTAAAAGAAGCTTTAAGAAGCTTTATGGAGCCACCGCCAAAGCGATATCTCGCAGGTACTAGCGGAAAAAATATCGGAGCACATATCACGTCATTAATATGCCTATGAAGGCTGAAGAGATGATTTTGGAAGATGGATGGATCTTTGGAATCTAGGAACTTCAAACAAATTATTAGACTGAAGACATCTGGGGATGAGCTAGTTATCAAAACATCGTTGAATGCCTAAACGATGGTCATACGCAATACAAAA
>Ga0157368_1000559_pt1 | contig 17312 bp, 10 predicted proteins | sample AttbisABBM3_FD_113146 | JGI IMG/M metagenome (GOLD analysis project Ga0157368, IMG submission 113146) | Fungus gardens microbial communities from leaf cutter ant in Botucatu, State of São Paulo, Brazil - Atta bisphaerica ABBM3 | ecosystem: Host-associated > Fungi > Mycelium > Unclassified ...
TGGCACCTCTTTCTATTTTCTTGGCCTCCAAACCTAATCCCAAGGTCAAATCATTTACTCAGGATGCAAAAGCCAACATTACTTAGCAAGCTCTAAGGTTTGCTCCTACCTCATTTTATAAGAACTCTCTATGCTTAAAGAGATGTTTCCTAACCTTTCTCAAGCTACAATCATTTCTATATACTAGGCCAGCTTAGAAAGTACTAGTTATTCCAGCATCTCAAAAGTGCTTAAAATGTCAATCCATGGGCCTATCAGATAGCAGATCCAGATTCTACTTAATTCTTCTACTATAGAGATTATTGTGGCCAATACTATTTCTGCAGTTGAGTTCTGTAACAAGAGCTTGGTTGAGGCTTGCTCTACTCAGAGTAGAGTCTGTTAGCAAGGCATGGAATAGTGTGTTCATGTCTACCAACTCTGCTGCTAAAGCAACAGAGTTGGAAGTGATTAAATAGTAGCTAAAGAAAACTGCTAATCTCAGTGAGACTATTGAGGTAGAGCCTCACTTGTCTTGGTCTAAATTATTTTTAAAGGTTTTAGACATATCCTATTGGGACTCTGACACTTCTTTGCCTATTACTTCTGCCTAGGTAGTAGCAGCTCTTTTTAGCTCTCCTTTCTTTGATAGTGTCACATTAGCATCTATTTTTAGTATTATGAAGCCATCTTCTACCTCTAATATATCAGTGATCTGAATTGACATCTAGGACTCCCAGAGAGGTTCTAAGAATAAGACTCTTATTAATTGCTCATTTAACTTTTGACAATATACTACTACAGTTCAAGAGACTACTATGCACTCTGGAGTTGCTCAGTATCACAATTGCTGGTACTAAAGACATCTATCAGAAATCTTCTAAGTGGACTTAGTCATTTTCTATTTTTCTAGTCTTTTATGATTTCTCTTTTTTTTTATGGTTTAATTTTCTTATTTTATTTTGATAACTAGAAGAACTTAGTCATAGCTTTATAGTAGGTTAGAGATATATAAAGTAGACTACTTTGTAGTAGAAACTCTATTGAATTCTCTTATATTACTTAGTACATGAGTACACTTTTGTCTTAACAACATCCAATATATATCTGTTATGCTTAAGATACTAAATATTAGAAGTATGATAGTCCACACAAAGTAGAGAACCATAGATTTTTGGCTTGGTGTTGCAACTTTTATATACCATGTAATCATGTGACAGTTATATGATATCATACTATAACTCTAATTCTGAGTCCAAAATAAGAAAATAAGTGAGAAAAAAATAAAAATAAGAAATGAAAATAAAATAAATAAAATCCACTGTTTTAAACTCTAATACTTTATTTCCTTTAATGCTGAGACTATTCCAGGTTATAGGTTGTTTGACAACTTCCTTAATTGTATCTTCTTTCATCCTTGCAATTACTCAAGTCTTAGTAGTTACAAATTCTATCTAGAGTCTCTTGACCATCTGTATCTTGAGGCTTCTTTCTCTTCCTCTACTCTTATTGTTGTTACTGATGCAAGTGCTACACCCCCAAGAAACATGCAGGCTGTTTTTGCTGTGCATTTCTGGAGACTAAGACAATAGGTGTTATATTATAATCACTATGATCTATATCTCATGTTCTACAGGTGTTCATCTTATGTTGGACATATGTTAGAGTTCATTTCATACTTAACTCATAATTAACTATGCCTTGCATCTTCCTTGTGTAGTATCAATTAGCACCTTATGCAGTAGTAAAGGTCTCCTTATGTTTTCCCTATTCTTCTCTCATTGTTTCCTCAAGAACACCTAACCTATTCCTCATGGTCATTAGATATATATAGTTATAGTTATAGTCTGGTATCCTTACACTTTACCAATTGATGATCTCCTTCATCTTTTCTCAAGTATTTGTCTTAGTTGCAATCTGAGCCAAGCTTAGGATTGTAGCATATTATTTTCTAAAGCTCCAGCTGGTCAGACAACTGCTTCCAATACCAATCTATTTACCATAAGACTAGGTATTGCCAAAACCACTAGTATAGACATTGAATACACTATTCTTATCACTCACTCTTTAGGCTCTAGAAAGATAGTGGACCTCTCTGTACATTTTGGACAAGCTTATTTCTTAGCTGTCTGCTTTGTACTTAGATTGTTTTTTTCTTATAACCTTAACCATAGAATCAAATTCTGGGACTACTTAAGTAATGCTGAGTAGTCTTTACACCAACTAGTCACTAGAGTGGCTACTAGACTTTATTCAGCAACTTCTATTAATGCTCTTTACTCCAAGAGCATAATCTTATATATAAATGCTTGGAGGACATTCTTCAATCATTCTACAGTACAAGAGTGCCATTTCCTTACTCTCAAAGACAAGAATTGGAACTACTCCAAGTATGGTAGTTAGCTTCCTCATATTGGCCAGTCAGTCACATTATATGCCAGAGCAGCTAAAGCCATCTTTAATCATACTCTCATTGGAAAGTATGGATAGTAATTTTTCCCTGCAGAGTGCACTCAATGTCTATATAGCCATTGTGAGACAGAAACATGTTGACACATCTTTGCAAATTGTCTTAGATTTGCTTATAGTCCCTTGATTGATCTATCTCTATCAATTAAGGACTTTGTTGAATTCTTGAAGAAGTATCCAAGTGTCTTTGTCTTTTCTCCTCAAGAACAACATCCTTCTTCTTCTGAGCCTCTATGAGTGCTCAAATAGTTTATTTTTCTGTTTTTGTAGATAGTTTTCCTTGGTTCCTTTTGACCCTGCATTCTTAGTATATGTTAGGAGGTGACTCACACTTGCTAGGTTATCTATAAAGATAGCATAGAAGACAGAAATGCAGAGCTGGGTTTGGGAATTTTAATCCAAGAGACTGAAAGTTAGTACTACATAGATGATTGACCTTGGCTTCGATGGATGATATTGTATCTAGCCTGTTTGTCATGTAGTTGTATTTCTCAGATATTGATGTTTGAAAGGGTTTAAATAATGAGTGTAGCACAAGTCCAAATTGATTAACAGACTAAAGAACAGTATATAGTAGTTATCATTCTTAAATATGAAAGTGCTAATCTAATAATACTCTCTTGCTGTGCCTACTCTAGGTCATTAGTTATTATAGGGGTTGTCACTCAGAACTCCATGAGATTGATGAGGAGATAGGATTTGGTCCTCAGATTGATGGGTAATTGGAATGGAGTATGATCTGCACCAGAAGAGGGTGGGAAATGTGTGGATGTTGGATGGTATATGATAGTATGATAGATTTGGTTGTGGACACTGTAAGAGAACACAACCCTTTTTTTTAGCCAGCTCAGACCCCCACAGCAAGTTTACAGTGTTCACAACCCAATCTGAACATCATAGAAAGCCTATAGCATTTAGCAACCTACAAAAGTCCTACTATAAGCCTGTAGACCACTGCTCTAGGCTCTGTTCACAACCACTAAGCCTATCATTGCCATTCCATACTCCCCGCCATTCTAGGTATTCTTCTAGATGTTTCTATCAAAGTTCCTAGCCATCTGATCATTATCATTCACTGCTTACTTCAGAACTGTTCCACTTGATTAGTATTATTAGACACAGTTCACACCTCATTATCTGAGATTCAATAGAGCATCTCAGAAGTCCAGAATAAGCAAGTTATGGAGTGATCAATATTTGGAATAGAGACTACTGATTTATACCAGAGAAGAATGTGTGGGGTGAAAAAGAGTTGTGTAATATCCATGATGGAAGATAGATATCTATGATAGAGAAGAATGTGTAGAGTGGAGATATGTTGAGCATTATCTGTGATAGAAGATGAATATGCTTAGATCACTATGTAACAAATACACAGCATTTGCAATAAGTTGCTTCAGTGTTATCTATTATTAGAATTATATATGATATATAAACCCTAGTAGATACACTGTTTTTAAGGTTACATTCACCAGTTCTCTACAAACAGGATTACTATATTATATTGGTAAGTAGCTGCACACTGTGCCATGCTTGCTGTTTTTGTTCCTTCCAATAATCATTGAAGTCTTGTGTAAACATTAAGTAATTCAGTCTCATATTGTCCTTTTCTACAGAAATACTGCAAACTGTCGCATTAGGCTTGGAACCTGCCCCTAGTCATTCGGTATCATCAGACAACAGAAGTAGTCATCCTACTTGTATTACTTTAGCACATCCACCACTCATAGATTCATCTCTGTTTCAAAATAAGAGGCACTACACATCGCCGCCTTGAGAGCCTGCTTTGAGACCATTTCTTAGAAACATGGTCTATCGGAGGACAATCAGACTATATGTGAGGACTGGTAGGATCTATGAACACAACAAGTAATGAAATGCCATCAACTGATTACATTCTAACAAAGGCAGCAGAATCAGGGCCCCGAAAGGGAAAGGCACAAGGACGGAGAAATCATCAAGATCGTGAACGGTCGCAAAAAATACAAGGCATCCAATGCCCTCGAGAGTCCATCAATGAAACTAGATCGTCGCAAGAATGCCAGTGAGGAGAGCATAGATATTGTAACAAGAAATGAGTCATAGCATAGATGCTTGTGGTGCAACGAAAAATTATACGAGTATTGTGATCATAAGCTCAGCTTAAATCTTGATGGGACGCTGTGCAGGTTTAGGGTCTATGGGACGACCTTTTGGCCTCGGACGGTGGAACCTCAGTGAGCTTTCAGATCTAAGTCCATGGATGAGCGGAACAATGGAGTTCACGGATATTCAACTCACATTAGGACACTTCCCATTCCAGCAAGGTTTTCTTTCTGGTCTGTCGACGTCGTATTGGTGCTCGTACTTAGCTTTCTAAGCACTCCAAACGTGTCTGCAAATTCCTTTACTCTGTTTCGCTGGGTCCGACCCAGGGCGGACCTTCTCGCGTTTGAGCCTACCCTGACCCTAATCGTGCCTTGCTTATACTTAATTGGAGAATTCACACGGTTTACACGTGGAGTTGGAAGGTTGGCGGGACGAAGGACGCCTGATTTATTTGTTGATACCTGTTGGACATTGACTGCAGTCGGGCATCTCACACTCTCGCAATCGGTAGGTGACGATATGGTCTCCGAAGATGCACCGAATTTGACAGGTCGGAATTGAGGATACGGGGAGGGCCGTGCATCCTTACGAGAGCGCATCCGGCGAGGACGAAGCTCAGATGGGAGGGGACCATAATTTTGAAGAGAATCCTCAAGTAAGGCCTTCATCCCCTCCAGGTGATGCGGAGGATTAAAGGCTGCAGACGGAAGATCAGCAAGTATCTACTGAGCATGAATTGAACTTACATTGTACAGCGAAAATTGAAAATGGTGTATCCAACCAAACTCGCTTACTCTCCATCACCGTACTCTGTGCTTCATCCTGAAGAGCATGGTACCTTCTCAATGCAGCGATACCCCTTTCATCATCCCAGAGTGACACGGGATCATCGGGAGTTGAGTACACCGAAGCTATGTCACCATCTGCGACCAACACCTGAGATGTGTTTGTGCTTTTCTCTGGGACGATAGACTGTACTGGAGAGCTCTGGGCACTTACAAGTTCTTCTTGAATGGTTTCGTAGATCGAGCCGGTCCGCGAGGAACGAACGTGGGAGTAACGACGACGGTCGTGTCCGCGAGCTCGTGTACGAGAACAAACATGTTGTCGAGTAGAGGTAGAATGAGCAGTGTGACAAAACATGGTGTCAACATCGTATTGATCAAGGCTGGACAGGGAACTGCCCGATACCCAAGTGCCGTCGCAAGCTGACAGAGGTGGCGTGTCATCACCAAAACTCGTGAAAGTACTTGGGCAAGATCGGGAAGCCGGAGGCGGACGTGTGAATACTGGAACAGGACGGACTTAGGTGTGATCAGAGAATGGATAGATAATTCTTGATGTATTTCGCTTACACAACGTAGATTTATCTTCACCACGGCCTGCAAGGCAGCTTTCTTCCAGGCTATGTCCCTGCTGCGGATGGTGTTGAGTCAGAGGAAGGTATTCCGAAGCTGTATGGAAAGGAGAGATCAGAGCTGTTGGTTTCTCAATGGTCCCAGTCTTATTCAGAGATACATATTGATCAACTACTGCTCCTTTGATACCCTGGAGAGTGGCGTGCTTGCGCTTTTCGGCACGTGCACACGGCGAGCCCGACATGATTGAACCAATCGATCGTCTGCGAACACGGCCGCCACCAAGCATCTAACAATTTTGAGGAATAGGATCATTCATACAGAAACAACTCACTGAAATCATCGTGTCGTCGTCTTTCACGGGACTGTGAACACTAGCCTCGCTCACGAACGACAACGGCCGGAACTGATACGAGGATAGATTCCCAGGTTGTATACAGGCGTCATCATCGCGTCCAAAGACTGAATTTTCAGAAATCACAGACGTGCGTTGACCAGTTTTATCGAAAATGGAGTCCGGAACATCCATCGAAATTCTTCTATCACCATCCAAAATCGAGTCGAACGTTGATTGATGTTGATTGAACATTTGCGACGGTGAAAATCTGGATAGACTACTGGTTGGTGAAATTGAGGAGAGAGGCAGGGCCTGATCTGCCGTGTCAAACATCTTATCGCCGAGTCCGGGCCGCTCGAGTCGCATCGCGGAGAAGTCGCTTGTGACGGAATCTGTAGATACATTGAAGCGGTGATACTGGCCTCGGAAGGGTCGGGAGCCAATGTCTCCATTTGACTCATTGCGGTGTGTTGCAAAACCCTTCTTGAAGAGATTCACTGAAGGTGCTTGCGATGTGACAGAGAAAGTGGGCTCGCAACGTCGATCACGAGGACAAGAGGCTGGAGCATGGAAATAGAAACTAGAAGCGTCGCTATCAACTCTCTTTCGTGTCCCGAATGGGTGCTTGAGAAATGAAAAAGTGTCGTCAATGGAAAATGACGTTGATAAGTCTTCTGGTAAGGGGCGCTCCTGCAAGCTTGGTAAACCGAAGTCAAAAGGATCAGGAATACCGGGATTAATAACCCAGCCATAAGAAGAGACAGAGGCAATGCTCATGACAGAGTCACGAACGTGGCAGTCAGCTCGAAAGCTGTTGGCAGCCGGAGGAGGATAGAAGCCAGGACGCTGAGAATTGAATTCAAAGCCTCGGCGAACTTCTTCAAATGAATCAAGTCCAGTAAAGCTAGAAATAGATGATGCGTGTGAGTGATGATATATTGATTCTTGAGCTTGAAATAATCTCAGGCCTGCATCTGAAGCAACTCTCGGGCACAGTTGGGGTGGATCTGGTTCCTTAGTCAGGATTGACTTGAAAAGAGAATTATCACCGAACGCTCGTTCGGAGGATGCGGATGATTCAGAAAGCGGACCAACAGGGGGAATTATATCAGAGAGCGTCAGGGGTGGGCTGGAGTGATGTGATTGCTCAAAAACATTTTGACAAGGTGCTTCACCGAACCGGAAAGATTTGTTGAGTTCTCCCTTTAAAGGACGAGCTTCGGTAGGCTGATTGGAGGGATGAGACGGCCTCATATCTTCAGTGGGATCTGCACTAACAATGACACAGCCAGTCACATTCGCTGAGTCAACCTCGAGGCTTGAATCAAGGCTGTTGACTGGAGGTGGCCTCTGAACATTGCAGGGAACGAATCTCTTGACGTTAGAACCAGCTGACTGAGTTGACTCAATGTCAAAGCTCTGAATGTCAAATGCCGAAGGAGCTTTGACATTGAGTGTCTTGGAAACATCGAAAGCTTCCGGTTCCCCATCCGTCTCACATCGCCTCCATCTCATATGTTCCTCTGCCGCCTTCGGATCGTCTGTCGTCTCACTTCCAACCGATTGAGAATTGTCGGAGGAAGTGTTGAGCGAGGTCTTCCGGCAAACATTGAAGTCGGGAGGAAGATGCGGAACAGGCGGTACCTGCACCTGGAGGAGTCCCCCCAAATCACATCTCAAATCAAGCATCGCTGGAGTTTTGAAGGCGCACTCAAGTTGCTCAAAAAAACTACAACGATCTGAAGCGCTAGACTGGTTCAGTCTTCGCAATTCTCCAGTGAAATCAAATGATTGCCTCGTATCGACATCAGGATCGAATTCCGCATCAACATGCTCCATTCCATCAATATCTCCAAGAATACCAGCATTACTGCCGAGGGACGCATCGAAAACAGGAGGGCTGAGAACATCGGAAGGAAGATCGACAGAGTCAAGAGGAGGCAGATTGGAATGTGGGCACTCGACATCAGCACTGTCCTCGTCATTACGAATGAAATGCTTGTTGAGTTCAAAAGTGTCGTCATCAGAGCCATCATTGGTATTGGCCTTCAGTACATCTTGCAACTCATTTGGGATATCCTCATTTGGGATATCACAGTCAGGATCTGACGCGTAGGACACAGGAACGGCGTAACAGGATACATCTGAATCCCCAAGGGTAGTGGGGATCCTCGTTCTTCGCTTCTCCGCAGTAGCATCATCCAAAGCACAATTACTCGACGAATGTAAGGTATCGAGGTTGGAGCTAGAATCAGAACAGGCTAGGTTTGTATCACCCATTAAGACATCTATGGGAACGGGGAGTAGCGAGCACCGCTTCCTGAGTAGAGCATTAGCCTTTCGACTGAACGACGAAGGAGGGGAAACTAAGCCCCCAAGGCCCTTGTTGCTGGAGGCTTCCGTTGGAAGAACGAAAATGGATGAAACGGAAGCTCTATGCGTAGATTTAGCTTCGCTTGCATCGGATGTGCGGGGCACACGAGCCTTGGGAGGCCGCAAGGGTTGAAAAATGGGTCCAGGCTCAGGTTCGGGTCCAGGCGTCATCGTGCGCTTGTGACCTCTCTTCCATGTGCCAGTCTTTGAAGGTAACTTATTTAGTGCCATATTCTCTTCGTCGCCTCTCTTCACATCATGACGTTCTTTTATCGGCGAGATTTGTTGCAAAAGGACTGGCCAGGGTTTAATTGGCTGATCCAAGTCAAATTCACTTAGCTTTGTCGTGCCAGTGGTGTCATTCACAGGAGATGTGAAAACAGGCGTGGTCAATGTCTTTGTTGCCTTGCCTCTGGATTGAGCATATGGACGCAGAGAGGAGATTGAGATAGTGCTGGGTCGCAAACCAAGTTCTCCGGCAGCATGGGTGGAGGGGCTCGCAGTGACTCGTCGGGCCCTCTTGACAGGACTGCCATTGAACTTGTCGTTTAAGCTCTTCGAAACTGGTCGTGATAGAGGTATATCCGGAGTGCTTGGCGTCGCCTCAAGATCCAGATTATTGATAAGTTGAGCAAGATCATTCGTGGCAGCATCAAGAATTGATAAAACGTCTTTTTAGACGGGTCAGCAGGTTGAGGAACAGATAAACATGTGACCGACCTTCGTCATCTTCGTAGACTGCGCATGGACGCAATTTGCCTAGCAGCAGCTCCGACATTGGTCGAGCTCGGGGTCGCTTCACAAGAGTCATCTGTTGCAAGTATTTTGTCTCACTCTCCTTCAAAATGCCACCGTAAACGATTGAATCATGGATTTCCTCGGTGTCATCCTCACGACCATCTCTTGTTGCCTCCTCAATCGTAGCAATAGGGAACGCAGTACTGAACCGCTTGTGGATTTCTTCCCCTTGATCAACATCAATCGCGTTGCCCCTCTTACTTGATGCGACCTCCGGAAACACGTCAGTTATCGAGATTCTCCTTTTTCCTTCACCCGATCTCCTACTATCTCTCCCTTCCTCCTTCTCTTTCTTCTTCCGTTTCTCTTTCTTCTCCCTCTGAATTTCACGTCTGTCACTCTGTAACCCCTCTTCATCCCACTTAACACTCCCGCGACTCTGACGATTAGAAACTGATACACCTGAACTCGAGGTCACGGAAACAGGTCTCAATGACGAGGCAGTACTCATCGTCGAGCCCATTCTTTCCTTCGCTCGACTACCAAGGGCATCGAGAGATGGACGGTTTGGCTGCAAGAAGATTGATGATGCAGTTGAGCCGCTGCGAGCAGAAGGAAGGCGCACTGAGGACTGAAAGCTTAGACCCAACCCTAAAATCGAGTGCTTCTTTCTCCTCAGAGTTTGCGTGTTGTCTGCGTGGTCTGGACTCTCGGTGAGTGAACCTGCCTCGAAACTTGACGATGAAAGACAAAGAGTCGCTTCATTCTTCTTCTTCTCCCTCCCTCTCTTTTCTCTCTTCTCCTTGTCTTCTTTCCGTTCTCTCTTCGAGGTAAGGAGAAGAGTGCATTCTCTACTCTCCTGAACCTCCTTGCGCTCTCTCTTCTTCCCTCTCTTCTCTTTCTTGTCTTTGTCCTTCTTCTGCCCCTTGTCTTCCCCTCCCTTCTCTCTCTTGTCTTTGTCCTTCTTCTCCCCTCCCTTCTCCTTCCTCTCCTTCTCCTTCTTCCCCTTGACGGTACCCTCCTTTGCGCCATTTTCATTGATACGTATATGCGACCAGCCCCCAAGACGGGCCAAGGACTTTACGGATCGAATCGCTCGCAGTGCAATTGAACCCTGATCTTTTGTATCATTGAAATTTCGGACTGGAGAAGCCGAATGTGGAGGAGGAGACGAGGCATGAAATGCCTCCTCGAGTAGCTCAGGAATGAAGGATCGCTGAGGTCGACATGGACGTGGAGTTTCCTCAGACGCTGTGAATACCTTATCATGGGGAAAGTTTGAATTCGGAAGAGCAAAAGAATTGGAGCACGCTTCAAGAGAGTCAAAACAAAGAATTCTTGGGTCGCACGAGAAGGTTCAGAAACTTACTCTTTGATTGATTCACTAGAGCTGAGGATTGAACATTGAGCAGTGATGGTAAATCTGAGCTGGAGAAAAACACCCACATTGAGCATGCAGCTCATTTTCCTTCCTATTTTCTCGGCCCTTAGTCTCCTTGGAATACTTTCTTCCCCTTCCAATGCTCCACCATTTCTTGTCTTGATTCACCTTCAATGTTTCGCTAGAAGCAGGACTCTCGCGAGATATATCCGAAACATTCGTAACTTCCCCGAGAGCGTCCCACTTCAGCCCATTCAACACTCCGCGCGACTTTTGCCTCTTGACGACAATGACATCTTCGAGCTCGGGATCATTGATTTGGTCAATATGGATATCGAAACTCCGTCTGGTAGATGTCCTGTCCCGACTTGCATTACCAGAGAGATGTTTTGCCTCACCCCTCGAGGCGACACCTAGGAGTCCCAGTTTAGACTTTTTTGGGACAAGACGCTTGCGAGTTGGTGCGTCTGGTTTAGGAAAAATGATGGAAGGAGAAGCAGACACCCATGAATTCTCGAAAGATCTCGTGAATGAAGTACTGGCATCGATGGACAACCCTACAGCAGAGGGTGCAGCAGAGATCAGTCGTATGGATGGAATTTGGCGAGGATCGTGAGAAGAAACGTTAGTGGCATGAGTGTTTGGTAAATTTGGTAGCATATTTCGCATAAATTTCGGATGTGCGTATAGTCTTGAAACTCGTTAAGTAAACTTGATGCAAATGAAGTCAGTGGACACTAAAATCGTTGGATTTTCTATCATGCGAGATCTAGTTCTGTCAGCAACCTGCTGTAAATGGGAATAGACTGACGAACTCGGTTCGTGAATATGGTTGGTCTTCGGCCACCAGCACACTCCAACCTCCCAGTAGGCAGTATCAGTGCCTTCAAAGCACTGGAATCCTGCAAGCAACTAACGAAGCTGGTCAGTGAGAACTAAGAATGGCGTCCAAGGCGCGCCGTTCAACTTTGAATCACGTGATGAGACTTGACACAAATACTGCCAAATACCTTTGTCATGATGACCCGGTTTATTGCTAGCAATGACTAGAAGGAAAGGGGAACTCAGTGTCCAATGTATTCCCTGCCTTGTGTTTCGACATCAAACGACTTCTTCCTTAGGTGGTATACAACTAAGAGCTTCCCTTCCCGAACTAGACGCAAGGCATGTCAGCGTGGTTTCCTTGCTAAAACAGACCGCCCCAATACATGTCGTCCGCTCGGCCTCCGAGATAACCGGTAATTTCCGTGACCCTCATGATCCAGTTCCAAAAAACTAAGAATCAAGATGCGAAAGGAGGCACGGGATAATTGTTTTACAGCCAGAAATGGATCATCAGGGGCGGCTGTCCCTAGACGATCTGCATGATTACGTTTCATACCAAATTTACCAAATTTGCCCTAGTTACAATGTCTCGCGATCTGTATCCAATTCGGGGAACAAATCCCTCCAACGCCAATAGAGTAATGGGATACATGTTTCTTACTTCTGCCCCACACCAAGGAACATAGGTGACTTATGTTTTGATTTTCCAACCCTCCAGATGTCCTAGGCCTCTATAACTAGACATGAACTAGACATGACGACAATTCATCCATGTGTCAGTGCCTGGTGACTTCATGGCCTACAATTCTCCGGTACTTTAAATCTGCCGCCTTGACTGATTCCTGTGCAGGCGTAGTGAAGATTCAAGAAGGTTTTTTTAATATCCGTCGCGTCTTCAAGTGGAAATTTGACAGAGAATGGATCTCCAGATATCAGTAGTTGTGGTGACGACTACACTGTGGTCGAGTTGCCAGGAATAGTGTCTAGTTCAAAATAGCTTCAGGATATGTTTCTGCACGCAGATCATACAATTTGGTTCATCTAAGCATCTAACGGTGTGGAAAACTGTTTCCAGCCAACGCAAGGATTTCTTGTATCAACGCACAATGGGCGCTTTCTTAATGCTTTCATTGTTGAGCATCTCTCGAGTCATGACAAACATAATCTAGTATTGATTCATTGGCTACACGGTGTCATCCATCATAAACTTCAGTAGGTATTGGCTTTTCAAATACCAGCGGCCGATGCGGACCAGCCCCTAGCCAAGTATGTGGTTGGGGATGCAACAAATTGGGCCCTGGGCATCCAAGTCGATGCTTCCATATCAGTTCACTGCATTCTTTCTCAAATTCAATTCGTGAAGCCTTGAAGACGCTCGTTTCAACACCAAAGTAGCCGATACTCAAAGCCGCGGTTTTTTGCCTATTTTCAGTTCTCAAGGAAATGTAGCCGATCCTGTCAGATGAAACACTTCGAAAATAGACTATTCCGTACCCAACTCGTCCAGTTCTCCATGAAGATGTGACCCATCCGTCGAAAAGCATGTACCGAGATAGAACTATGTTGACGCATACGATGTATATCAATTCTAGCCCGTGATTATGCCGCTCGGCCCGCTCTTTTCATGGATCCCCGAGAATCACCCGATTGGCTTACATAATCAAACCCGAAGATCTTGGATCAGTCAACATTGGTCATCTGTCTAACTATGACATGATGCAAATTTTCGTCAAGCCTAGTACCGTTGACTGGCTGCTTTGCCTTCTACATACCGAATCAACTCACTGCTTGACATTACTATATCCTCTAGTGTTTACCTACCAGCGAATATAACATATAACATTCTTTGTAGCCACCCAGAGCTTAAAGACTCGAGATGTCAATCAGTTCACAATCGAAGCTCAGGGATTTCACCAATACTTAGTGTACTTGAAGGACCCTGGCCCGAAAATCCTATCACGGACGCTATGATATGTAACGACTGCGAGATACTCCACCAGCCATTGACATCTCGACATCTCACCTGTCGCCTTTTGAAAAATCTTTAGAGGATGCATCTCAGATTCATGCTTTCAACAAAACGAAGAGTTTATCACAGCGCTATTGTCGGATGTGGTAGACCCATGAAAATGGCTTAGTTGAGATGGGGAAGGCCATATCACAGAGAACAATCAACAAAGTAATTCGAATGATGGATCCTTTGATGGCTCAAACATTGGTTCGAATGCGCAAATAATGAGGTCTGTAATTGATTATAGTAGTAAATATAGCTATCTGTCTAGGTCATCATGGATCCTATGTAGGCGTGTAATATCAATAAAACCATGACAAAAAGATTAAAGCATAATTTATACAGAAGTATTTAAAAGTGCAATCAATTAATTACGAAAACAGACCTGGGATATCTAGATATTACGCTCTAAAGAAAAAACCTCGGGACTCATATACATCGATAGCTGCGGTCCGCCCTTGCGTATACAGCAACCAACGTATGTGTGTATTCCTGTGCGGCTAGACAGGTCCCGATGTCGGCTGTGGGTGTCATAAGGTGAGTACCTTAGTTGTCGACTGTCAATTGGACGTCACCTACAAAATGTTTTGTAAATCCCGTACATATCGTTTTGAGAAATCTTCATTGTAGGTAGAATAGAATTTAGATACAACATTAGCGATGAACATGTCGCTTTCGCAATAATGGCGAACAGGGAAGTAGACCTTGGGCCACAAGCAGTTTGAGCCCAACTTCATCTCGAAATAGATTAGAAATCCGTGAGCGACTTTCTTTGGGAGCGCGGGTTTAATATGTTCATGGCGTCCGACTCCAGGAAAAAAGTGACTCCAAAGGTTTTCAATTAGGTCTGTGGTCTCCTTGATCAGGGGGTCATCGTCGAGTGTACCACCCAATCGAACAATGCGAACAACCTCGTCCAGAGTAGTCGCATCGGATCGGAAGTAAACCTTTATGCGGTTTTGGGCCGACGGGACACAGTCGACAGCGATCATATCTGGTGCAGGACGTTTTCCCTGTGGAATAGTTCTCATGAACGAGAGAACCCGCATCCATGGTTCCAGAAGACCGATGCGTGATATACATTGTGTGACGAGGTCTTCTTGTGGAACATTGGTCTCCGCTGCTCGAAGATGGGGAAGAAAGTAAAATTTTCCAACCATCGAGTCTTGTGAAAAGTCACCTCCTGTTGCACACAAGTCAGTTTGAGCGCCTCGGGTTCTGTAAGAAAACAAACTCACCGAAGAAAAACTGGGAAAGATACTGGGCCCGTTCACCACATTCCGGGCGATCGAGTATGAGCGTCTCTCTACAGACATTTGTCCATTCAAGGGACCATGCCTTGGTACGGTGCCAGGAACGCAAATTGTAGAGAGTAGTCATCCAGTCTTGGGTTGGGCTTGGCGTCCCATCAAGACTATCCAACGGCTCCATAGCAAAGCGAATGGACATTTTCCCATCTGCTTCGACCGCCCAAATGAATTCAATCGGTGTGTGGTCGTCCGAGAAGAAGGTACACGGCTTTAGACCCTGAGACTTGAATTCTTGAGGTGTGGGCCCCAGGAGAGGAACGATTTCATGGCTAAAATAATCCATGAAGTCATGGCGCGCCGTCGAGGGTAATGATACACGTTCAAGAAGGTACTGGAGCGCTCGCCCTATCTCTTGCTTCCAAAAGGCAGATCGAGAAAATTCACCTTCGCACTGAAGATGATACGTTGAGGGACCGAAGTCAAAGTATGATTTTTACTTACAACAAAAAGTGGGTGTGAAGCAAAGTTGCAGAAGAATTTTCGAAATGCAGTGACCTCTGAACGTTTAGCTTCATAAGTAGCTGAGATCCCTAAGACGTGTTCTACAAGAAAAGACATATTTGGGAGCGTTGGAATGTTCATGGCTCATGGTAAAACTGATTTAAATACCGCTCAAGGCCGACATTATGAGCACAAAATCTACAAGCCTATCTCATGTCAACTTGCGTACAGATTTGGAAAATCATTACTGTGTCCAACAAACCTATCATCACTTTCTCCGCCAGTTACTCTGTATACCGCAACGAGATGGATCTTGGTAAGCCATGCCGCGCTCTATGGAGTGACGCAAGGGGATTGTCTATCTCAGGGTCCGTAAATGCATTGAAAAGGGTTGATTTGGATATCCCTGACCATCAAAGGAGTCGGAAAATCAAAGGCAGAACCATTGTATTGTATGATTTCATGTCACGTTTCTGAAGGACAAATAAATTCATGTCGCCAGTCTGTCACCCTACGACGATAGTGGAAAATATGATGGGTATAGCGCAGGCAACACATTACTGCAACCACGACGCTTCCAGAAATGGAGCCTTGGGCCACAGTAATATCTAATCGATCCGAAACGAGCATTGGCCGTTATATTCTCCGTGGTAAGAATTGAGGGCCCAAATGTTTTGTCTCTCGTAGTCGTGGTCAGAATGAAGAAATTCGAAATTGTAATGAACTTTCATCGGATCAAAGTGATAGGTGATCTCTCTCGGGCGTTTCCAGAAATTGATTGTCATCCCGACAAATAGCATCTGCCGGCCAAATGGTACTGAAAGGCTGTAATCACCGTAGCGACTCCAACTCAATTACTCTAAATTTCAGGCGGGAAGGAGCGGGAATATGGTATGATCCGGGTAGCCAAAGGGGTCAGCTTGTAAAATCGAAAAAGGGTTTTTTATACTCTCGAAAACATATTTGCCTAATTCAGGAGCAAGCCCAAAGCAGGGAGAGACGAGAGAGATGAATTGTTCTCTCTCGGTGGCCCTGATGTTCAAAATACCAACAAACTCAGAACGGATTCCTGAAACATCGGAATTTGCGTAGATCCCAGGAGGGGGGAGATGAACATACAGGCTTTTCAGACCATATGGGAAATCACCGACCAGGCTTTCAGTTTCACTGAAACACGAAAACTGTATGAACAGGATTTAGGAGACCAAGTGCATTGTGTCCGAGCACGTGAAAAGGCACTGGGCACTATACACTGTGCCAAGAAGTCGATTTGTTGCATGATAAATTAATGTCAAATCAGTGTCAACTTTCATCAATTTGATACACAGTCAAAAACTAGGTGATTCAACACAAAAATGTTGTTCATCATACCGAAGTCTCAACTCTTTGAGCATTATTAAAATAAAGATTTGATTTTCCACCAGATTTATTGAAACAATGATCTCCAAATGGTCGATCATAAGATAATTGCTTAATTTTACTGTTGGTGGTGGCAGCAGGTCTTTCAATGAGAAACCAAGGTTTAACCCATCTTGTTGATGTCAGATCCTTGTTGATGACTGCCTATGAGATTTTCAAAAGCTAAGTTATATTCAACCCAATAATTGTCACCTCCAGCAAACTTGGTTGGGCTTGATAAGAGGTCACAACATTCTCAGTCTTGGATGTGAGAGTAGATTCTACCAATTGAAAATATAATGTAGAGTTTTTGCTTAGTGACTGTTCTGTTAAGATTTGGTTGGACTTCCATCATTGCATAGAATTAAGGCTACTCATGAGACAATTAGAGTACAGCTTGTTGGAAGAACAGAATGCACAGCAGCATGGTGCAGTGTAGACAACTGACTGTTATGATCTAAAGTCTTTAGAGTTCAGACAATAGAACAACTCTTGTATTGAGTAACACAAGAGAACTCGATAGAGAACTCTTCTACAAACTAGTCTACCTTATATAGTCCTACAGATGGTCCATGCTAAGTACTGTGCACCCTACCCTAAACAA
>Ga0157368_1000560_pt1 | contig 17303 bp, 9 predicted proteins | sample AttbisABBM3_FD_113146 | JGI IMG/M metagenome (GOLD analysis project Ga0157368, IMG submission 113146) | Fungus gardens microbial communities from leaf cutter ant in Botucatu, State of São Paulo, Brazil - Atta bisphaerica ABBM3 | ecosystem: Host-associated > Fungi > Mycelium > Unclassified ...
TACTTAGACTTGAACATTTTTCTTTTCTTTTTATTTATTTTTATTTTTCTGGACAATGAAAAGGCATGTGATTACAGTCACATGACACATGACATAACATGATATTATAAGCCTAGATTCCAGAAAAAGAGGCTAAAAGAATAATATTAAGATGTATGTCAATAGTATATTCATCTCATAGTAAATATATGGACTTTAGGGTAGGGTTATTCACCATTAGCACAGACCATGTGTACTAGTATATACAATATAGAAATACATTAGAGACTCCTTGTCAAGTTCTTTTGTGATCATTACAAGATACTTTCTATTAAGTTTATCTTAGTAATACTATTGGTCTTTATAACTAGTGGTTACCACAATACTCTACTCTCCAAGTAGAAGAAGTTCAAAATGCTCTGATAATCCATAAAGCTGCTCTTCTCTGCATTTTCCTTAGTTCTTTGAGAAGCTAATAAAAGAGCACTCCTTTGAAATACTATAGTTGAAATTCATATAGTATGATTGGAAGAACATACATCCTGTAGAGAAGTTGTTTATCTATCTGAAATAGCCCTCTATTTTAGTTTCCCAGCATTTTCATGCCTTTTATTATAGAAAAAGCTTTGTTGGCATAATAGTGAACATAATGATAAAATAACAACTTCTTGTCAAAAAAGAAGCCTAGGTATCATTATGTATTCTTCAGATATAATATAAGTCCTCCTAACATCCCAAGATCCAGAGAAGAAGGCTGAATGTACTTTGTTAATCTAGAGAAGTAAAAGACCTCTCATTTATTATGTTTGATAACTAGTCCAAACTGATTAAGTAAAAAAGAAATAATGTTATAACTACAAAAGATATTTGCATTGGATTTTTCATAGCTTTTTTCTTGAGAGGATAAGAAGTCTGTTATCTACAAAAGAAAAAGTCAAAACTTGAATAAGAGAAAGAAGATTTTAGTTCTTTTTACAAATATATGAAAAATAAGAGCAATATAAAGAGCAAAACCCTAACCTATACCTACATCAGCTTTAAAACAAGGGGAGATAAAATGGTTCTACACATATTGAGTTTGTCTGTTAGATAGAAAATCAGAAAAGAAACAAGAAATTCTTGAGTCAAAGCCAGCTTTGTCTAGGATCTTCAGAAGAAGTTGATAATTTAGAGAAGGAAAGAACTAAGCAATGTTAAAAGCAAGTATGCTTATATGAAGGTTTTTTATCCAATCTGTACAAATGAGATAAGTTAGAAAAATACCAGTATCTGTAGTTGAACACTATTTGATGCCACCCATTTGATTAGAATAAATGAATCCTAAAGTGATAGAATAAGCTTGAAGTCTATCACTTAAGATCTTTTCAATGAATTTTCCTAATGTGTTGAGGAGAATGATAAGATGGAAAGTTTTGAGAGTATTGTAAGATGGTTTATTGGGCTCCAGAATGATAATTGACATTGACTTTTTGAAGTGAGAAGGCCAATAACTTAAGTTGATGTATATATTTACTATATTAACAAAATAGTTAAGACATTTGTCATCATCAACCAACAACTTGAGATAACTCTAGAAGATGCAGTCTGGACCTGGAGTAGATGAACTGCTGTATTTCTTAATACCATTGATAAGTTCAGCTTTGGAAAAAAGAGGCCATTCTATTTGTTGGCATAATAGAATTTTCTCTAGAAGATGAAGATTTATTATTCTGTCTTGAGCAGTGTTATAAGAAAGGTAAAGAGCTTGTTATAAATTGTCCAAATCATTGCAAGAATATCTATTGAATTTAATAGCTTCTGTGATAGATAGCTTGCTTTTCTTGACCCAATTTATCAAGTCTCATAGTCTTTTGTTAGTTGATGTAATTTCTTATCAAAAAAAGTCAGTTTAGCTATTTTGACCATCTTTCTATATTTAATTCAGTCTGTTCTACTTCTAGATGCTCAATATGTAGTTAGATCCCTACTACATTCATTGTTCCACTATGTTTTGGAATGTTTAGTAATGTTAACATTTTTGGAATACTTATACCAAAGTTTCTCTGTGATAGAAGTGAATTCTTGAGTTATTCCTTCTAGTACCTTATGATTGCTAATGTTAGTCATGTCAATATGGCCTACTATATTCCTCAACTCATTGATGAATGCTTTTTCTTCCTCACTGTTTTTGACAATGGCTTGTTTCTTCTCTTGGATGAACTCTTTCTTAATGACAATATGAACTACCAAAGGAACATGATCAGACAGTCCTTGGAGACTAGGAAAAATAGAGTGATTACTGAATTCCTCTGCATTAGCTCAGAGAAATATAAGATCAAGTACTGAATTCATATCTTGAGAGTTATCAGCATATTGAGTCAGAACTTGATCAATAGGAGTGGAAAGCTCTAAGTAAAAACTGTCAGCTATCTCTTTTAGAGAATCTGCATGTGTGGAATGGTGTGGATATAAAGGGTTCCAATCATTGTCTCTGATGTTGAAATCTCCTGTTATAATAAGAACATTATTCAAATTCATCTTTGTATTTTTGAGATACTTTAATGCATATTGTTGGTCATCTGAATAAATGTTAATAAGAAAGTACAAATGACTACAGTTGAAAAAAAGAAACAAGATTAATATCTCTATGATTAAAAATGTCTTTTCTAAGTGAAAAATATAACCTTGATACTCTGATATTGATATATGTAAGAACTCTTAGATGTTTGTTCTCAGTGTTTGATGTTCTTACAAATATAGTCCAAAATAGATGATTTGAAGCACTTACAATCTCTTCACCTTCTTCAAATATCAAGCTTGGAATGTTATAAATAATGGACCAAAGCAGTTCCTAAATAAAAAGAATATCAAACTCTTTATTGTTTTCTAGTAAAGTGTCTGTTAGAAGTCTGTTCTTGCAAGCATTCTATGAGAAAATTTTTAGGATTTTTAGAATTATATTTTACCCCTGCCTATAGATAAGCAAATTAAGTTGGCTCAGAGAAATCTGAGCTCTTATGACTTCTTATTGTATCATTTACAATTGAACCTGTGTTTCCAGAATAGACAATTGTAACTGTCTGTCTGGTGGTCTCCCTTACAGTTGGTGTACTTGAATAAATGAGTGCATGGTTTGTCTTTCTTAGTCTTGAGTCTGAGTGGGTTTGTCTTGAAGTTTACCTTGTAGTATCATGCCATATCTCTGTAATGCTTAAGTTTGTGTAGTCCATTGCATTTTTGGCATCTTGATCTATGTACATAATATGCAAATATAATGTGGCCTCACTTTCAGCAATTCTTGTATTGCAGAACACTAAAATTTATACTTGTACCTTTAATAGTGGTAATGTGTCATTTCAGGTTGAAGCTTTAGTTAATGAGTTGTTTGGCTTTTGTGTCATTCTTAAAGTTCTAAATGTTGATCTATACTACAGCTATGTCTGATTTTAGTGAAGCTTTGATAACACATGGGTGAGAAGCTAATATAATATCTTTGAAGAGATAGGCAATCTTAATTATTCACTTGATAATATCTGGCATGACAGGAAGATTAGTATTATCAACAAGATAAGAAATATCTAATATCTTCAGATAAGATTTTGATTATGGAAGCCTTAGGCTCATAATGTTGCTTGAGTCAACATTATTCAGTTCATCAATATATTTTTCCACAATATTAAGGTCTGATGAGACAGCTATCTTGTTAGTGATTACCACAATTTTCTTATTGTTAGAGTACATAAATTTGACTGAGGTTTCACATTTAATGTTCTTAAATTGTCTATTGATGTTAGCAATATGTATATTTGACTGTGCCATAATTCTTTCCACATTGTTCAATCTCATAGATATGATAATTTGTTTTCTAGATAGAGTGACCTTTAGTTATCATGTTTATTTTTGGTTTATCTTTCTGGCTTGATTTGCTTATGACATTGTAGATTTTAGATATCTTATTGAGAGTGTGTTTAGAGAAGATATTCTTGATCTTGAATATTTCCTTGATATTGCTCCTAGATACCTGAGCATATGACTATTTGTTATCCTGTGAGTTTGAGTTAACTAGTGTATTTTTCTTGAAAAACTTTGACTTCACCAAGACACTTTTGCTGGGCCTCAGAGAAATGGGAGGAGGAACTCTAGAAATGTCAGCCTGTTTGCCTTTGTTTTTATCCAGATTAGATGAAGTCTCCTTATTGGAAGAGTCTTATTAAACTGAGCAGATATGCATTGCCTAAAAGTCATGTTCTTCTTATCAGCCATGAGTTTATCCCAACCAGATTTATAAATTGCCAAAATAAATTTCCATGTCACATATTCAAAGCTCACAATTTGTGGAATATTCTGAGCTGTCCTATTTTTCAAAGGGTATTGTTTGATGAATGCTGCCAATATAAGTTACTATTTCACAATAGTGGGTCTGTAGGCTAGTTTTCTTGATATGAGATGACTGTAAGCTTGAAACCTTGAGATAATTTGCTGCTGTATGAGAAGCATGTGTGTTCTCAGTTGCTGGTGCAATATTACCAGAGTTTTCTACTCTCTCTTTCAAGGATATATAAGAAAGAGAAGAAATGTTCTTTTCTCTATGTTTGACTCAACCTACCTATGTAGGACAATTGGCCATCACTTGGATGTAATTCATATAGATGACAGAAGATGCATTGAAGAGTACTGATACTTCTCTAGAACTGTTAGAATTGTAGCTAAAAAGTCAATCTCTAGGAGTATTAATTCCAATATTCATTAGTAGAGTTGCAAAGTGATCTTGCCCTCTTAACAACTTATGAATATCTATCCTAGATATTTAAGAATTATCTAAAATTAGAATAACTCACTTAACAGTTTCTATTCCTAGATAATTATACTAGATAGCATACTTAGTATAAGTTAGTAGTTACACTGCAAAACCTCATTCTAAAAATTGACTCAAACTATTATCATCTTCTGATGTTAGCAGTGATATACCTCTTACCTTCTGGTAAGCTTATTTACTAAAGACATCCTAAGTACCTCATCTGAAATATGCAACCAGTGTAACTAGTAGAGGCATAGTATATAAGTTGAAGCTGAAGGTTGTTCTAACTTCTACATTCTATATACCCAGATAATGCAAGCTACTAATTTGGACTTCAAAAGCTCATTATTGGGTCTTGGATAATGAGATGTAAACCATGTCTAACAATACTATGTCTAACAATTTCCATAACTAGTAGACTGATTTCTACAAACCAAGTTGTACTAGAAAGCCCTAAATAAAGACTATCCACACATATATAGAATATATAAAAGTGACAACAGATTACTAAGATATCAAACTATTAGTAACTATAAGTTTTATTGGCTATTATCTTAGGAATGGCTAAACAGATTTATATGATTTAACTTGCATTGAAAAGTGCTCATCAGACCATCACTAGTAATATATAATACATTACATAGCAATCAGTACTTACAGAGATACAAGCATATCAATATAGTAATATAATTAGAATTATCCACTAAAATTAACCTGACAGCTGCTATGACAACTGTCAGCCAGATAGAGATAGTGAATAGTGATCATGTGATAGCAACTGCTTATACACAGACCATTGTCTTTTCTCTTTTAAACTTCTGAATTACTTCTAAACCTCTGAGAGTTCACCCAAGGTTTAGATATCACAAATAAGTGAGTAGTTCATTTTATGATATCAACATCCAAGAACTAAGACCTAGGGTAATTGTTTACAGTCTCCATTCTCTAAATACTATCAGCACACTCTTCCAGTGTTAGTGACAACACACTTTACCACATTTGGGTGGATTCTCCCTCTTAATCTCTCTAAGTCTGTCTCCTGGGAGATATGACCAGTGCAATGAGTAGAGATGCAGCACATAAGCTGAAGCTGAAGCCAAAGGTTGTTCATTATCCATGTTTGTATATCATGGATAAGTAAAACACTCATCTGTCTTCTAAGAGTCTGCTATGGATCTTGGTTGCTAAGGTGTGAACCACACCTAACATTCTATGCAACTGATCATAGACTTCTTTTGCACCAACAGTTTCTATTCACCATTGACCTAGTTATGTGTGGCTGACAACATGACCTAACTATTAGCCTGCCTTTTTCACGTCGTCTTGCAATCAATTGACGTGCTCAAATCATTGCTTGCTGCAATCTCACTTATCTTATTAGATATCCGATTAATCAAGGTAACCAACTTGGATCTATTGGACCTCTACAATTTATGGCCCCATTTCCTATTGTAACAACCAATATTTTCGGCAGCAAGAAACTTATTTCATACTCATACCCACATACTCTGGAGACTCATGCGGAAGACAACTTTAATTCCCGAAGTTCTCAGCAGCTCTCTTTAGGTAGCAGGGATCTCCTTCCCATCGAGTTCGGGAGGCCGACAGACGCAGCAGGAGCGGGCCAGCACGATGCGCACGGACCTTATACATTCAAACATCTCTCGATTTGGGCGTATCTGGCTTTCGGATTAATCGTACTCTGGATATCGTTTGTGACGGTTTATGCATGCTTTAGATGTTGCCGAGCACATATTGTTCGACTTGACATCAGTGACGACGAGAATACGCAAATTTGGAAGAAGCGATCAGCGGCTGCCTCAAAGAGAAAGGAACATTCCCACATCTGGGGGTGGATGGGAGAAATTTCTGCTGCGAGTAGTGAGGTGTGTTGGCAGGAGATTTCGAGGATGTGGCTCTGACAAGGCTCAAATATACTTACAGATCCAATTTCTGAGGAAATACCCTGCTAATGTCGAGGGATTAGAGGCTAGCCTTGCTGGAGAAATATCATGGACTGGCAGTCGGACCGGCAGTATGACTCCTCAAAGTATGATTACAAACCACGAGCCTATCCTCATTGGGTTACCACCACCGAGTCTCAAATCTACGAGTAGAGTAGATACAAGTTTCCCTAGGTCTGGTTTTACAGGCACATCGGGGGCGGCAAGTAGAGACAGTGCTGCCAAGTTGCCATCAGTTGATCTGTTTGCTTTGCCGAAGGATTCTGGTTCAGTGTCTGAGCTGTGGAGCGAGTCTAAGTTATCACCAGTACGAGGATCAATTATCCACCCAAAACCGGTCGCTACAGTTGTGCCAAGGTGGTACTTCCCTAGTATGATTCGTTCATAGTCCAAAGAAATTTCGAATTCGATTGTCTGTAAAACTTTAATAGATCACACGTGATGACCCGCCTGAAAAAGTGGAAATAAATATTTTTGCTTTTTCGTTCAGCCTTCAATTTCAGTCAGTGCGCTAACTCCAGTTCGACTATTCAAGCGAGGGGCTTCTTCTTCTTCTTTACCTGCGTGTAGCATCTTATCACGGAAACGGGAGTCACTGTTATGCTCCCGAAAGTCGCAACTCATTTTTTACACACCACTTCGAGGGCGGCAGCGCAGGCTGTACAGGCCCCTCTGCGAAATGTATTTCAAACTGGATCCTCGAGTGGCCCAAATCTCGGAAATTGGAATGGAAGTTCCAACTGGGGTGGACACGGTCCGGGCGCTGGAAGCGCGAAACAAAGTACTGGAAGTCGATATTACTCTTCCTTCAACGTCTGTCTTCTGTTTCTAATGGATCATTTTTACATATGTCCTTAGTCTTTTATTTTTATAGGCTTCTGGAAGAGCCGTTTCGCAGGCGAATGCTGTCTCAGTCAACGATGGATCTTTTTCTCAGTCAGATGACAATGACGACCACTTATCCCGTCATGTTGTCACCATGCAAGCTCATTCTGGACCGTCAACAAAACGTCCCCGCATTCGTAGTTCGAGCGTATCTCTCACGAAGACAGAGCCGCCTGGTGTCCTTCAAACTTTACAACTTCGGGGCCGCTCGCGGTTCCTCCATACTTCCATAGAAACTGCGCCACAACTTTGTCAAAATTCCATCTCTCCTAATGCTCAATTAAGGCCACGAAGAAATTCAACCTCATCGACAAATGGTCTGGACAGACCAGTATCACCTGTCCGAAACTATTCGGATGAGGCAAGGTCGCTGCCTCTGCCCGGGACGCCCGTACGCCCTCGTAGGAATTCAATATCCTCTATCGGTGATTTGGACCCTTCTGCTATTGAGCTTACGGATACCACGCTCGAGCAGATTGACGAGAGATTGCGATTGCAACGTGACTCAGCGTCTTCCATCGACCAGGGCGACCATTCGTCTATTGATACCCAGCCCATTACGCCTGTGCAGTCCTTATCACTTCCCCAACAGCATTCTCCCTCTTCTCGCACCTCACTACCCTCTACGGCTCCCATTTCCTCTCAATTCTCATTTCTTTCCGAGGTCAAGGAATCCAAAGATGTTCACTGTGTCGCAGAGGCTGTCACTCGCTTTAGGTCATTAGCAGAAGACGCCACCGTTCATGATTTCAATCTTGCTCTGGAAGTACTGCTGTCGACACGGGAAGGAGAGTCCGCTATGTTGATGCTCGAAGTCTACAATGACATGATCAAGCGATCTGTTCATCCCAACAGTAGAACTTATTTCTTGTTGCTTTCATCATTAACCGAGAGGAATTGCGAGATCGAGCTTACACTCCGTAATCTGGAAGATCAAAAGCGTCGAATAGAGCTGTATGGTGGGTGGGATGATGTACCGACTGAAAGGCTTCAGCACCGGATCAATACACTCTGGTTAGAACAGAAAGAGAATTTTTCTTCAATCATCTCACTGTTCTCGGCTGCCAAATCTACCCCTGATCATTATCCAGCTCGGCTCTATAGTCAGATTCTACTTTCGTGTCTGCATCGCCTGAACATCGATGCTGCCCTTGAGATATTCCGTTACGCTGAACTCAGGGTCGAAAAACTCCATCCCCAATTCTATAAGATTTTGATTGAACTTTATGGCAAAATTAAGGACATAGGAGCTGCAGAACGTGTCTTCAAACGTTATATGGCCGCTGGGCGACAGCGCGGTGACAATCTCGGGGAGTCCTACAGCAATTTTGCGAAGAATCATATTTCAGTTTGGAACGCCATGATCAGCGCTTATTTCCGGTGTGAACTTCCTGAAAAAGCGATCGAGATATTGGACCAGATGTTGAACTCGCCAGCCGGCAATAATTTCACATACACAGACCCCCCTCTCCCCGCTGCATCTACATACACCTGCATTTTAAGCGGCTTTTGTGCTGCCGGTGACGTACACACTGCATTGACTTGGTACGAACGCCTTCTTCGGCAAGGTATCAACTTGAAAGATTCCAACTCGCCTTCCGATAAACCAATCATACCAAATGTCAACGCCTCTTTGGTTATGGTCGACGCACTAGTCGCTAATGGTCTTGTTTCAGAGCTCAACAAACTTTTCCCCACTTTCTACCTCAACGTGGGGTGTATGGTCCACGTCCCTCGCTGCGTCTATTTGGCCAATATGAAGGCTCTGGCGAACATCACTAACCCTCAGACAGCGAAGGAAAACCTTGATTTCATATTATACAAGGTGATACCCTGCATCCCGAGCAAAGGAAGATCTGATATCATCCTTCCCCTTGCTCTCCAATACATCAGGAGAGGTTTTTTGGACGAGCCACTCGGTTTCTATTGCGAATTCTTGAACGAGCACTTGTTGAAGCCAGAGGAGGCCAACACTTCCTCGGTTAATATGATGCCGTGGCGAATGAATTTCTTCCGTTTCGCGGATGCTTATTTTGAGGTTGCCATTGCTCAAGATCGCCTCACGACAGGTGCCGCTGCATCGATGCTGCATATGGCTTGCACTGTTGGCCTTAGTTTCATCTATCCAGGAATGCACAAGGCTCTCTTACATGCCTATGGGCTCGTGAGGCTGGATAATCGATTCTCTATCAAAAAAATCAGTCTATTGAATTGGCAGGAGCTATTGTGGATGGCTCTCCGGGTCTCTCAGGGCGTCTCGTATGGTTCTTCATACGCCTCCTCACCTGTTACATACATCAATGTACCTAACTCCGCCTTCCCTGGAATACTCAGCCTCATTGAAGACCTTTCTCAGTGCCAAGTTGATGTCACTGCTCTCCCAAAACCCCTGATGGAACAAATCATTAAACACCTAGTTAACCTCTATGGACCACAGTCCGTCATTGGGGCATTCGAGAAATTTGGCCCTGGGTTTAAACAGGTGCTGGACTCTAGCAAAACCGTCAACTCATTGATATTTGGAGAATCGGTCAACACTACGGATCCTCGTCCCGAAACATCGTTCAGAAAGTTGTCTTTTGACCCCGATACAACCAAGAAGATTGACAGTTTGCTGAGAAATAGCAATGTTGGTCTTCAGGGAAAGGTCGCGTACAAAACTTTCCTGGCGAATCTGAAGCGGCACAAAATTCCCAAGCTCACAATACTTGGACGGCTCATACAAGTGTTGGGAAGGCAAGGTGAGGTACAGAAGCTGCACGAGGTGTACGGGATTGCGCAAGCAGTTTATAACAGCCCCGAACTGTCACAAATGGCTCTTCATCAAGGTTGGATTTGTGTCGAGGATAGTATGGTCATTGCACTCGCCCATGCCGGCGACATAGACAACGCACACGTCCATCGGTTGAGACTTCTTGAACAGAATCTTGCGCCCTCGGCTGATGCTTATGGAGCTCTTATCCTCTACGTCAAGGATACCACCGATGATGCATCAAATGCGATGATTCTCTTCCAAGAAGCAGTCGACGCCAACGTCGAGATGAATCTATACCTTTACAACAACATAATTTCCAAGCTTGCTAAGGCACGGAAGGCAGATAATGCACTAGAATTGTTCCAGAGGATGAAGGCACAAGGTCTTACTCCATCGTCAATTACCTATGGTGCTGTCATCGGTGCATGCGCAAGGGTTGGAGATTGTCAAAGCTCTGAGCTATTATTCAGTGAAATGCTGCGGCAACCGAACTTCAAGCCCAGAATTCCACCCTACAACACGATGATGCAGCTTTATACGATGACGAAGCCGAATCGTGCGAAGGTTCTTTCATACTACCAGGAATTGATTGCTGCCGGCATTAAACCTGCTGCTCATACTTACAAGGTAGGCTCTGATTCTCTAGAAATCAAGGTGTCGCTCATAGATATTTCTAGTTACTTCTCGATGCTTACGGATCAATTGAGCCGATTGATATAGACTCGATGGAAGCTGTTTTCAAGGACGTTCAAAACAACCCAGATATCGAAGTTCAAGGCACCCATTACGCGTCACTCATCAATGCTTATGGTTGTGTTCAGCGTGATCTCGATAGGGCCGCCGCCACTTTCGATTCTGTCCCCCCTAAAATTCTGGATGCCGTCGTCTTTGAGTCTATCATCAATGTCTTAGTTTCTCATCGGCGTACTGATCTCATTCCAGAATACATTGCCAAAATGACTACTGCTGGTGTCCATATGACTGCATACATCGCGAATTTCCTCATTAAAGGTTATGCAGTCATCGGGGAATTGGACAACGCACGAGATATATTTGAGAGCTTGATAGATCCCCCTACCGGTGTTGCTGCACCACACAATCATGCGCCTCATAATCCCGATGCTGTAGTTCGCATTCCGTGGATGGAACCTGTTTATCGCGAAGTGAGTACCTTCTCCGCACGACGTTTCGCATAATAATCAATTCTCCCCAGCCTTCAACATGGGAGGTCATGGTTAGGGCCGAACTTGGTGCTGGAAACCGTGACAGAGCTCTGGACCTAGTCGAACGACTTAAATCTCGGTGAGTACTCGATCCTGACTGAGTATAGAAAAACAATTGACCTTCATTTAGGCAATATCCTGAAGCAGTGTTCAACCGGATCAGTGGTGTGATGGCCGATCATTCCTCTCTTTCACCTTCACAATCAGAGTGACTTGCAACCTTTTGAAATCCTTTAGTCACAGGACCCGCAATCAGGTGCAGGTTCTATTTCTTGAGAATCTATTCTCTTTGCGCTCTGCAGCAACTAGGCCCCTTCTCCCCCTTCCCCCTACAGAAACTGCCATTCTTTGGACTCAAATAGCATTCGCATCGCCTAGAATCTCATCCTAAGACTAGCTTAATGACTCATCTTTCGTTGCTAAGAGGACAGACATCCCGGCTAAACGATTCCACGTGTACTGTATATTTATCTTTATCTTTTGGTGGCCTGATACCACGTCGTCAGGGAACATATATGACAGATGACACTCTTAAGTTATCGTTATGTCTGTACATTATCGTGCGTTGTATGCTGCAATGTTCTCTGTTAGGAGCTTGTTGCAAAAGTTACTAGTAGCTTTCTCTGGACAATCGCAAAGTGTTGGTCAGAGATAACTAAGTCTCATGCTGTAAGGCAAGTGGTTATATATCTACATGATGGAGATCATTACTATTGGTAACACACAACAGTGGATACTGAATAGTTGATGGCACTGGAAGAATTTCTAGTACTTGATCAAGTAGAAAGAGTTCGGCCTGGAGGATATGTTTCAACATATCGAGACTCCAGCCTTATACCATTGCTTCAGATCACGGCAATCTTAGAGGGAGGTGGATGTAAGGGAACCTGCTCTTCTATATGTATTCACTTTTTTATGCTCAGATGTGTTATCTGTTTATCTGCACTCTTCCATACTGTGATTCATCATCTATGTTACCATCTGTCCAGCTTCTATCTGCTCATTCATGCTTTTCTATGCTTTTCTACTTCTCTGTTAAGTATGGTTCTCACTTCAGGTGGAAGTCTGCAATTAGTTGCATAGAGCAGAGTGAATCAAGTTAATAGTAACTTATCTGAGGTGCTAAGACTATTAGAAGTGATCTTCTCAGTCCTATTATAGTTGGTGTGGACTTTTCAGGAATGTCATCTTCCACTCATCTCCCTTCTTTATCCGTACATTATTATACCCTCATCATAAGTCTAATTTAGTAAATATTTTCTTCATACTAATGTTTTCTACAATATTCAAAATTAGAGGTGAAGGATAATTATTTTTGATTGTTCATTCATATAAATATCTATAGTCTTATACTGTTCTCTTCTTACCATCCTTCTTCCCTACAAAAAACACTGATGCTGTTTGAGGCAACTTTGAGAGTCTAATATACCCTTTCTCTCTTCTCCCTTAATAATAGATACACCTTTCCCTTTCTTGGCATGAATCCTTCCTTTATCTCTATTGCATGATTCCACAACTTCTTTGTTAGCATCCTCTCACTTGCTTTCTTTCTGAAGACATGGATCCACTTATGCAACCTTTGAGAAACCAATTTCTTGGCCTCTTCTTCAGATTTTTCTGCTTCTTCTTCCTCATTCCAAATCTTCTATTCTTCTGCCACTCTTTTTACCTTCATTGTTCTTTCTTTCTTTGGTTTTTTCTTTCTCTTTTCTTCTTTTTCCTGCTTTTTCTCTTCTTACTTCTTTTCTTCTTCTTTTTGCTTTTATTACCTTGGTTTTTCCTGCTTCAGTCTCTACTACTTTCTACACTCTTCTGGACACCTTGTTATTTTCACCTCTCCTGTCTTCCAGTTAATTTCAGGATTGTGATGAGCTAGCTATGGGATTCCTAAAATTATACTCCACTTTTGTCCACCAATTACATCAATCTCCATTTTTTCTTTGTGTCCTTGGTAATAGATATTCACTTCTACCATATACTCAATTGGTCCCTCTTTGTTAAAGGGACTGTCCACATGTTTCACATATATCAGTCTTTTTATTTTCTTCAATTTGAATCCCTACTTCCTAGCAAACTCCAAACTTATAACCAGCCCTATTACCCTACTATTCAACAACACTTCCACCATCACCCCTTCCTAAGTATCAATTCCTTCCAGCCTAATCTTTACTATAACTTCTCTTAGCATATCTCCATTATTCAGATCATAGCAGAATGTATTACCTATTACTCTACTGAGCATTGTAAACATTACTACTAGAGCCTAGTCAAGTACTAACAGATTCTCTTCCCCATTTAAATTATTTCATTTCCATATTCCAGCTTTCTTCCTCTTCTTATAATTTTCTAATTCCTACAATTTCTTGTCAAATATCTAAATCTTCTATGGCTATAATAATTCCTTCCCCTATCTATGTCTATGGCATATGGACTATGCCTAGACACAAATCCTGCCTGCTATTATGGGTATACTATGACTACATTCATCCTTTCCATTTTCTCTATCAGAGTAGACCCTGCTAGTATCTATAGAATCTCCTGCCTTCTTAATCAAACTTGAGGCTGTAGCAACTGTTGTCTTTGTGCCTCCCTAGCATTTGCTAGTACATTTATTCTTAGTACTTGAGCTCCTGTCTCCTTTCTTCTTCTTAACCTTTTCTCTTCCCTTCTACTCTTTCTTCAATGTCTATCTAAATTCATCATTCTCTTATACCACTACTCAATGCATTTGGAGGGTATTCTGATTCTATCAGTTTTTACCTAATTACCCTATTTATCTCTTGCTTGAATTCTTCCACCAGTAGTCTTTCTTCATATTTACTCTTTCTTACTGTCTTTTTATATTATCTTCTCCACTGAATTCTTGCTTTAAATTTGTAAGAAATTCTTTTATATTACTATATTGATATATTTGTATCTTTATGAATACTGATCTCTATATAATAATAATATATAATATATAATTAGAGACAGTTTGATAAGTACTTTCCAATGTAAATTTGACCATAGAAATCTATTTAGTTGTTTCTAAAATAATAACTAATAAAACTGATGATTACTAATAGTCTGATATCTTAGTAATCTGCTATCACTTTTATACATCCTACATATATGTGAATAGCTCTCATTTGAGGCTTTCTAGTATAACTTGGTTTGTAAGAATTAGTCCACTGGTTATAGAAATACAAGTTGAATAAAGTTTGTGATATCCAAATATAACTATCATAACATGTAGAGGTATAGTACATCTACTAAAGCCAAGGTCACTTATAATCTACATCTACATGTGTTGGATAATATTCCCATGCTTTTTTAATGACTTCTGAAATTTTTGTATAAATAGTTTCCTCTTTCAGATATATTTTTTACCTGACATAATATATAAGAGTTATAATATCATATAATGTATAATATTATCCTTTCTTCTATATGTCATATAATATTGTATATTATAAAATGAAAGTGTGAACAGACTTTAGGACAGATAAGATAAGATATAGGACAGTAGTTATTATTAGTCTATAACAAGAAAGAAAGGGCACATGACTGGGAAGTCATATGACATGATGTCATAGGGCCTAGAGTGGTCTAGAGTAGTCTGGAAGGACTTAGGGTCTAGAAGGATTAGAAAGAGTCTAGAGATAGAGTAACATTAAGGAACATGTTAACAGCATGGTTTCCTCATGGTGTACACATGGTATATATATGGACGATGGAGATTAAGAGTAGGGTTGAGGGTATGATGTCAGGGCACATGTATATGGCATACTGGCCTTGAGGTAGACACATGGTGGATGAATAATAGAATATGAGGACTGGATATGGACATTAGGGTAGGTATAGAGAAGTTGTAGCATGGATCATGAGGACTTTATATAAATAGTCAGTAGAATACTGTTGTGGTTCCCTGTCGAGTTCTCTTGTGAATATACAACTTGTGTTCCCCACTAGATATCTGCCCTTTGAGATTTACCGCTTGTGCTTCTATTGAACTTTAGTCTAGTGGTTGCCACAACATTGTAAGTATGACTATGTAAAAGTTGTAACAGTCACATGTAATATCACATTATCCCATTTTACTAATTCTAAATTAAAAAAAGAATAAAAAGGAATCAAGATAGAAAATTAAGAGAAATTATTTGGATATATGAAATACAAATATCAAATAACCTTTAGCTTCAGTTTATATACTATATTTCTACTAGTCATATTAGTCACATATTTTAAAAGGTTTACTTAGGGTTTAGTGAGAAATAAGTTCACCAAAAGATGGTAAGTGTATTGTTGCCAATACTAGAAGATAAGTATCAGTTTTGATCAATTTTCAGGATAAGGGTTTACAATATAACTACTAGCTTATATACTAAGTATTCTACCTAAGGTAGTTATCTAAGAATAGAAACTGTAAATGAGTTACTCTAGATCCAGATGGTTCTTGTATATTGGAGTAGAGATCTATAAAGTTATTAGAAGTCTAACAAGAATATCTGAGAAGTGATTGACTTGAAATAAAGGGAAATGATTTATACTAGAAGAGATTTGGGAGTGTGGATGGGTTAGTAGGCATTATCTATATGTTGGAACAAATATAGCCAGATTAGAGTATGATATTTTATAGTTTAGTTTTCTTATTTTCTTTTTTGAATATTAGCTAAGAAAACAAAATATGACATCATATATGTTACAAATTATTATAGAAGCATAACATATGTCACATGTATAACAGTGATTGTTATACTACTATGTAACTTGGTAGAATATTATAGAAACTGTTTGTCAAGATTACAAGAAGTGGACTTAGTTTTTTCTATTCTCTTTTCTCATTTTTATTTTTATTTTTATTTATTTTCCTTTATTCTATTTTTAGAACTAGGGTTAGGGTTAGAGTGACAAGATCACACTGTCACACAGCAGGTCACATCAGATGACAGGAACAGTCACAAGTCATGGAATACATGGAAAGATATAGAAGGTTCTAGAAGAAGTGATGTCATATAACATGTACATTACATGTTGACCTCATGTCTTACATATGGTACTTTAGGGTAGGGTGCACAGTAGCTAGCATGGACTATGTAGATAGATATATAAGATAGACTACTTTGTAAAGAGCTCTCTATTAAGTTCTCTTATGTTAACCCAATACAAGGATTTATTCATTGACCCACTCTAAGATCTTTGAGTCATAACACTGTTAGGTATTGGAGATGTACACTTAACACTCACACTTTTTTGTATGAATAGCTGAATCTATTTGTATCTATTGGAAATATATACTAAGTCTAATTAGTCTATATTTACTTTTATATCAGACTCAATCACTCATCTCAGCACTTACTTATACTTTATCATGTAAATAGCTAAGGTTAAGCTACTAGGTCATTTTGCTTTTATAAGTAGGAAAAACATTGAATATAAACTATATAGTTGTAATAAATAAAATAGCTAGTATACTTATACTAAGAATGTAGGCAAGAATCCATTTTTGGTGGTTAAAATAAAAAGGCTAATTTGAATTAAGAAGGAAAATTGAATATAAAAATAGAAACTGAACTTTTTTTCATAGTGTTATTGTTGTGGCAACCACTAGACTGAATTGTCCAATGATTTCACTAACGAGTAAAGCTCAGAGTGGGCTATAATGTGGGAATTCACAAGAGAACTCGACAAGGAGTCTCTTCTTAATTAGAGTCCTATATATACAAAGTCCTCATGGTCCA
>Ga0157368_1000561_pt1 | contig 17257 bp, 16 predicted proteins | sample AttbisABBM3_FD_113146 | JGI IMG/M metagenome (GOLD analysis project Ga0157368, IMG submission 113146) | Fungus gardens microbial communities from leaf cutter ant in Botucatu, State of São Paulo, Brazil - Atta bisphaerica ABBM3 | ecosystem: Host-associated > Fungi > Mycelium > Unclassified ...
AATGAACATATCATAGCTCAATACTCCAAGCTAAAAAGTATTTTACAAGAAAAGTTAAGATAGAAAAATAAGTAAATAAAATAACAAAAAAGAAACTGAGAAAATTCATAAGTAGATATTAATAAATTAGTTAATAATAGAAGCTTGATCTATTTGGATGCTAAATACTTTAAAAGAAGTAAAGAATATTTAGTAGAGTAAATAATAAGAAAAATTAAAAAAATAAGTCTGAGACAATAAATAGACTAAAATATTATTCTAGCTCTAAAGATGATAAAAATTAAGATATCAACTAAACATCAAAGTCTAACTTTCAACTCTCAATACTATCAAAGAGTTTGATCTAATGTTAGAATGACTAAGCAATGTCTACAAGATGTACAGAGTTTTACAATCTCTAAAAAATCCTTAGTTTATTACACAGTTCTACACAATATATAACTCATCTCTAGAGAATCATGAGAGAATAGAATAGAGTTCTCTAAAGATGTATTATATGTTAAGTTGAACTTGATAAATAACCTGTTTTCTGTGGTAGTGTTATCTCCTACCAAACTCTGTAATTACTCAGATAATAGAGTTTACTTTTATTCCAATCCTATACTCAATCAGTATTTTTCTGTAGATTAATTAGTCAAATTTCTATCAAACTTGGAACTAGGCCTAGACATTGACTTCACTTGATATAGATAAATACATAACTATATAATAATAGTACTACTTGAGTTTCCAAATATTTTAGATACTTTTCTCTATATTTAAGAACTAGATACTTTGTAAATTTCTAGTTTAATGATCAACTATAGTTTCTATTACTATTAACACTAAACTCTAGTATTAAGTTAATATACTTCTTTCTATTAATATACTTTCTATTCAACTCTACTTCAATCTCTAAAGTTATAATCTATCACATTCTATTTTCTGACCATATCTGTTTCAATATATAGACAATCTCTTTTTTCTCATCTATACTTCCTAATTTCTTCTGATATGAATCACATCTCTCTATTCTATCTTAGATATCCTTACTGAACCCTTAATAACTTCATAAAACTCTATCTCTTAACATCTGAGAATCACTAGATTAATAGTTCCTATTTTAGATAACTACCCTAGGTAGCATATCTAGTATATAATCTGGTAGTTTATACTATATTAGTTATACTAAAGATTGACTAAAACTAACATTTATTTCTAGTATTAGCAATGGTATATCTTATTATTCTCTGATGGTTTTTTATCTGCTAAGTTCTCAAGTTTCATTTCAAAATATATGACTAGTGTGGCTAATAGAAGAACAGTATACAAGCTGAAGCTAAAAATTGTTCCAATTTATCTTTTATATTCTCAAATAATATATAAATTATTTATCTAGACTTCTAAAATACTCTATCAGATCTCAGATAACAAGGTATGAACTGTGTCTAACAATGGTCTAATAAGCTTACTATTATTCAATCAACATTTTAAGCTATTCTATTTGAGTTTCTAAACATCTAATATTATTATTTCTAAATTAGATCAGTAATATTTTGTTTGATGTTTTAGATAGATTGTTTAGATATTTAGTATCAGAGTTGTAAATATTAGACTTGAGTTTATTTTATTTTATTTCCTTTTTTGTTTTTCTATTTTCATTTTATTTTTATTTTTATTTTCTTTTGAACTTAAGTTACAAAGTATAATAACAATATCATATAGACTATGATCTATAGTATATAAAGTAAGTTAGCTTATAATGGAAACTCCATCAAGTTCTCTTATATTATTCAATACAAAAGTGTATTTTTTATCTTAAACTTTGAGATCTAATATTAGAAAACTTACTTTTGTACAAAGTTTAAGTATTCAAACCTTTGTCTCTAGCTTTATCAAACTTTGTAGTGTTTTTACTTCTTACAGTTAATACTCTTATATCCTTACCAAATTCTGTAGTATTTCTCAAGCTAATACTGTTGTTTTCTACAGTCAATCCTTACATGGTATTATTTAATGTTCTGATATTGCTCTGCTTTAATTATTGCTACTGAAAGTTCCTTCTCTTTCTCAGTAGATATTCTAGATATTTCTATCAGGGTTCTTAACTATCTAGTTATTATTATTTCATAATTACATTAGTATTATTCTGTTAGATTGCAATATATTCTAGTAGTATTTAAGATAGTTGTTATCTTCAGCAGTCATCATTCTGTTTTCTTAGAACTTTCTAGAAGTAAATACTACTTATACTCAGTCAATTAATATATACTATATACTTAAAACTTTCTGGAGGTTATGAAAGTCACTGTGAAATCCTATAGATTTTGCTAGTTACCCTAATATTTAAGTTATAATATTTAAAGTAGTTGTTACCTTTAGAAAACATTATTTTGTTCTTCTAGAACTTCCCTAGGATTATAAACTCTACTAAATTCTGTAAACTTTATCCAGTTATCTTAACAAAGTTCATGCTATTACCAGAAAGATATCTCTTCTACTGTAGAGTATGAAACTAAAGGAGAAAGAAGTAAAAGTAGAAGAGTGGGAGAGATAAATACTATTTATAGATATAAAGATGACTAGAAAAAAAGAGAAAGACAAAAAAGTAGAGAGAGTAAGCTTTGAAAAATAAATGTCCAAAGAATATTGGAAATACTATACTTTTGACAAAAAAACATTTAATAAAATCCTACTGTAAAAACCATGAGATTAAACAATTGAAACCAAAAGCTCTATTGAAAAATTATAAAGTATATTCACTGATAACCAAAGAATAACAGAAACTCAATAGATTTTTCAAAAAATATTTAAAATCAGAAAGAGTCTAACCTTCAAAATCTCCATTTGTAGCATTATTCTTCTCTGTGAAGAAAAAAGATAGCTCTCCACAACCAGTCCAAAACTACCAATAACTGAATAAAATTACCATGAAAGATAAGTATTCTTTACCTCTAATTCAGGAGCTAGTTGATAAGATTAAAGAAGCTAATGACTTCACTAAGCTTGATATTCAATAGAAATATAACAATGTGAAGGCAAGAGAAGGGGACATGTAGAAGGTGGCTTTCAGAACTAATAAAGGGCTATTAATCTACTAGTGATGTATTTTGGACTATGTAACTTCCTAGTAACCTTTTAACTAATGATGAACTTTTTCTTGTAAGAATTCAAAAATATGGAAAAAGTTGTGGTCTATATGGACAATATCCTGATCTTCACCAAAACTCTAGAGGAACACTGTAATATTGTCAACCAAGTGCTGGCAATCTTAGAGAAAAACAAACTGACTTTATAGTTCGAAAAGTACTTATTCCATCAGACAAAAATTGACTATCTAGATATTATAATCTCTAAGGATAGCATTGAAGTCAATCAAGACAAAAGAAGTGGCCAGAACTTGAGGATAAGCAAGAAGTTTGACAGTTCTTAGGATTTTGTAATTTTTACACTCCTTCTTCTTAGTCAATTCTGTAAGTAACTTTGCTGTGTAGGCAAATCCATCTATAAAAGAGGAGTGGAGGAGCAAGAAGCATTCAAGAAGTTAAAAAGGTTGTTGACAACTGCCCCGGTGCTAGCAGTTCCAGATAATAATTGTAAGTTCTGAATAAAGGTTGATGCTTCAGAGTACGTAGTTGGAGGAGTTTTATCTCAACAACAAAGTGATGACTCCTGGCAACCGGTTGTATACATATCCCACGGTTGTATACATATCCCAAGTCCTCAATAAAACTGAAAGAAACTACAAAATTTACGACTGAGAGCTATTGGCAATCATGACTGGTCTCAAACAGTGGTGACATTATCTGGCAGATTCTAAGAGGAGAGTGCCATACAAGAGGTTGAAAGGATCCTGAACTCCAGGAGGTGAGGGGACAGACTACGGTACCTTGTCAAATGGCAAGGGCAGCCATTTGAGGAATAGGAGGAGTCATCAAAGGGGCATCTCATCTATGTCGGGACTTCCACAACAGCCACCCCGACGCACCTAGGATCCCCACAATCCGAATCCCGGGGAGATCGTACTGTGATGTCGCGAGGACGCGACCTTAGGAGGCCTTAGGAGGGGGTAATGTTACGGTTAGCTCACGTCCCAGCGGAGAGTTCCCTGACGAGTCACGTGGAGCCAATAGCATTTTGGTCTAGCCACTAATAGACCTCACTTTTCCAAACACTGGTTCACAAGAGCACTGTCCCGCGACCTTTGTGGGCTGTTGCACCTGGATGATGCTGTGAAACTGAAGGTGTCGTCGACGGTTGAGCATGAAGCAGGAGAGCTGGGAACCTTCTGGCACAGAATCCCAGGAAGAATATCTCCCGGTGAAATTTCTTCCAGCCCAATGATGGTACAATCAGACAGTGCTGCTTCCTCTGTCCCTTTCACATGCGAACTTCCAACAATTGATGGTACAGAAGAGACTGAATTGCCTTCGGCCATTGTTAAACGCGTACAAGTAGGCGAACCAGACGTCGAGCGCATACTAAGACCTCGAACTTCGTCGGGCTACTGCGGGAAGTGCAGGAAGGAGCACATTGAGTCTCAGTTCCAATCCCGGTTCCGGTCTCAAGGGTCAGCGCTCCAGTACTACAAGTAATGACAGAGCACAAGCCCATCCTGGTCGCGGCTGTTCGTTCTCTATCATCTCTACTCCGCAGCTTCCACTACCAGTACAACACTTCAAGTCATCGGATTACGAATTGGTAATTCACCATGAGGGACGCATTGATGAAATTCCGACAGGGGCGTCAACTTCGCGATTGTCCCTGACGCCTCTTCTTGAGTTACGTCCCTCGAGGACTCAAAATCTATCAACTTCCGACGCAATACTCCGCGAAGTCTTTGCAGAGAAAAACAATGCTAAAGAACACTGCATCTGCGAGGAACGGACCGAAGCCGTAACGAGGCAGAGATCTCTCTCAGATCAACCCTCGTACTCGGACTTTTCACAGTACTGTAACAATATTAAGAAGACACCATTTTCGAGTGATCCGTATTCAAAACATGACACAGGCCATTGCGATTTCAGGACTAATTCTCCGAATCCGACGTTTCCCCCCCTATACATGCGAGAGTCAGCCGACATTTTAGGTCTCCCGGTATTTAAGCTAGTTAACTTAAGAGTTAAATGCGCCACCAAAGTTCACAATGTTTGTATTATCCTGGGCAACGCTTGCTGCTTTGACTCTCGGGGCACGTGCAGGGACCATGATCTGGGATGGTAGCTTCAATAACTTTTCAAGTGCAGCAGACTTCGATAAGTGTAGGTTTTCTCACTGGCCTCAACGCCTCTACTGGTATTCTCAGGATCAATCTTGATTCAGGGTCATGGGCCAACCAAGTTGGCACCTATCAATGGGTACATCTCTCATTTAGCTAACACAAACTGAATGAACCAACGATATCCAGTACATCCATGGCTCTCAGCCCACTTCACACTATCTAGTTGTCTCCTCTGACTACAAGAACCCTGCTATGACCTCCGAGCTCCGTGGTATCAAAATGACCATTGATGGTACCGCCAATTGGAACGGTCAGACCATGGAGCGTACAGAGTTGATTCCCCAAACTAGCACTAACCTTGGGGCCGGAAATCTGTTCTATCACTTCTCCGTGAAACGCTCTAATACAAATGCTCCTGATCCAACCCTCGAGCATCAAATTTGCTTTTTTGAGAGCCACTTTACCGAGGTCCTAAATTTGCGACAACCCAATGTTGCGGAGTGCTGAAAATTTCATTTAGTTGAAATATGGTGTGGGTGCAACTCCCGATAATCTTGTCTGGATGGTTGGTGGTGTTGAGAAATGGGACACTCTTTTCACTGCCGACACTTGGTTCAACTTTGCGTATGATATTGACGTGCGTCTCGTTATAACATCACTTGAGCTATCTGACCTGCGACTTGATATTATAGTTCTCCTCGTCTACTGTTGGTCTCTGGGCTTCAATAGACTCCAACCCCCTCACCAAGGTCGTTCAAAACATTGCTGCTTCGACTTTTACCAATTCCGCCGACTGGCACCTGGGCGTCCTTCGTATTGTGACTAACCAAACGCCTGAAGATTGGTATTTCAGCGGTGTATACGTCGAAAGCGGGCCGGTGACAACCTCAATTGGAAGCGGAAGTGGTGGAGGCAGCGGCACCTCTACGTCTACTTCCACAGCTAACCCAACGACTTCATCTACTTCAACCTCCACTGGCGGTCCAATGCAAACCCAATGGGGACAATGTGGGGGTGCGTAGCTTGAGTATTGTCTGAATTTCTAACTCTAAATGCCGCCCCTAGGAACTGGTTGGACTGGCCCCACCATCTGTGCAAGTCCTTTCGCTTGCGAAGCCATCTCTCCTCCCTACTACTACCAGGCGAGTGACTCTATCAACTCTGATCTTTGACAACTAGACATTAAGAGATACAATTACAGTGCTTGTGAGGGAACTGATTGGAGGAGCTAAGTATAACCCTCGGCCGTTACTTTGTTTCGACAAGACCTGGATATGTGTTGGTAATACGAACTGTCAGAGTATAATTCGCCTACCAATAACGCCACAAGCAACCCTACCACCAGCATTGCCTGTTTTGAGAGACTCATCATTACCACCGTGACCGAGATCGTCGGTGCCCTGCCGCACATGAATCAAAAACTATCTTCTGCGACCAACAAACTATGATTTTACCCCATGAACGACAATAGCACGACTGGATCGGATTGTCAATAAAACATGGCTCCAAGCAAACGCTGAAGGTTCCTCACCCAATAATACTCGCAGGTCCGTTAAGAGAGATGACAGAATCCTGCATTGTAAATTGTGCTCTTCCTTTGGAATCCGTTTGAATATTGCCCAAGTCTCCGACATGTCGAATATTGTCATTGGGACCACCATGGGTTTTGCCGAAAGGATTGAAATGAGGCCCGGCAGTTGTACATCCGTCGGTCAAGTCACCCCATTGGCTGACCGAAAGATCGTCATTCACCGCAATGTGCTTCAGATGGCGATATGCTCACTGGACATGGAAACCACGCTTGGCGTTGATTGATAAGCCTTGAATGTCGCCAGTAATGGTGACAGGTCCAGGGTAAGTCGGTTGTTCAAAACGAATAATCCCAGTAACCTTCGGCTCGCTCTGTGGGGTTAGGATGACAACAGCCTGCGTAGACAATGTTCAGAGTAGAGGATAGGATAGAGAAGCTGAGCTGACCTTTGTCGCAGTTGGGATGTTGAACTCAGGTTTCATTTTCGATGATTAGTCAAAGTAGCGAATTACGACGAGGAAGAAAAAAGTTTTTACCAGATCGGCTTTTAGCGAATCCATACAGCGTAAGAAGAATTCCCTCATTCCTGGAACATCGATGACGCAATACATATCCAGAAATAGCTCTGGTTCCCACCGGCCGTGGGTCACACGGAAATTGCCTCTTCCGAACGATTACCCGTAAGGCCATTATAAGAATCAATCAAAAAAGATCAATCATCGAAAGAAAGATATTAGTGACATTTTGAAGGTCGCCTAGCAGATCACGTTTATGGAATACCAGTATTTTAGCCAGAGACAACTATCTTTCCATGTTATCTTTCAAATCAAGAACCTGTACCTATGCGAGACATCTTACCAGTTGCGGAATTGACCCTCTGCTAATCTATCAGCAGACCACACGACAGCGTTCATATATCTTGTGTCTTTCCGCTACGTTCGCTATTGCCGCTTCTCCCATCATGAAGCTCGTCCTACACTTGCTCTGCATCGTTCTACATGTTTCAGTTCTGTCGACAAGTGCTCGAATTTTCTCATGGGATAACATCAACTATGTTTATGCATTCGGTGACTCTTATTCATTTGTACAAGGGACAAAAGGGCATGCCAACTTTAGGTGTGTGTGTGTGTGTGTGTGTATGAGAGAGAGAGAGAAACGGCCAATCGTTTGCTAAACCTTCATAAATCATCTTATACAGCTTTATTGGTGACAAAACAAACTTTGCTTTTACTCCGCAAGATCTCCTTCAGAATGAAATCATACCGAGAAATGTGAGCCTTTCTCATTCAAGTCCTCAAAAGGGCGATTGAAGAAGATATCCATTTATTGAACCAGACAAGCTCTGAGGGCTCAAACTGGGTAAGCAAACTGGGGCTAGTAAAGGACTTTTTAGGAGATCATTTAACTGACAGATCAAGAACAGCTTGAATTTCTCACTGGATGTTTTCAAGGTAGTCCTCTCAATTGTACGAAACAATTATGGGACTTCGCATTCGCTGGTGCCGATATTGATGGTGACCTGTAAGTTCCGAAATTATTGATGTATTGATTTTCATCCCAATTGGCGCCTTTCTACCCGGCAGACTCCCTTTGCATCACGAATACACAATCCCTTTAGTAGACCAAGTCAATCAATGGATTGCATATGGATCTAGAGTCATACCTCATCCTCGGGACGAGACACTCACCACATGGTGGATTGGAATCAACGACACTGGGGATAGCAACCGGAATACAACCGTTCGTGTGGCTTGAATACCTGTCTTTGAAAAAAAAATAAGAGGTAACACACATGACCTGTAGATAACCAACTTTACAGCTTTCTGGGAGACAGAGATGAACTCATATTTTACCGCTGTTGTAAGCTTCTCATCCCGTCGGCGAATCAACTGAATCAAATTTCTCGAGAAAAGAATAAAGCAGTTCAACACGGGCTCAAAACACACCTCTTCCTCAACGTTCCTCCAGGAGAAAGAGCTCCAGGTTCTCTTAGTAACCCAGGACAACTAAGAGACCACATTAATCTTTTCAATAGCGTATTAGCTAGCCACATAATCCGATTCGCTGAATCATATCCAGGTCAGTAAAGTCAGCCTATTCCAATATCGTGTCAAAAAAGCTGTCACGAATTCAGATAACGTTGTCATGAGTTTCGATGCTCATTCATGGTTTAATACCGTACTCGATAGTCCTGCCGAGTTCAACTTTACTGATGTTACCACGTAAGTATGGGGTCAAGATGTCAAAAAAGATCTCTGTTGATACATAAACAAAGATTTTGTACTTGCACCGATCCCACCGGTTATTTTTGGTACAGTAAGTTTCTCATGCAGTATGGGTCACTGTCAGCCAATAACTTGTGCGTTTGATGGCACACAGATAGCGGTCATCCGACACAGCGTGTCCACCAGCTCTTAGCTGACGTCATTCGAGACCAACTACTCCAGAATGTTCATGTAATTCTGGAATAATCTTTTGGATGCTTTGTCGAATGATAGTTCGTCAGTACATCAGTGTGGGCCCACTTAGGGAGCCACTTCCTTAATGAGTATTTCTAGTTGGGGAACGATCGGCGGATGAACTTAGTAAATAAGGTCAATTTCTCTACTCAGTATATAATGAAGAAAAATTTCCTGTAACCTGGGTCCAGTCTTTTCTGCTGGACTTCAGACGTACTTCGTTCTGTCCAACACTCGCTATACATTTTACTATCATCCGTAATCTATTCTCGTTATCAGCATCTCCGTTTCCTATACGAGTGCCGAGATGTTACACCAAAGTAGTAGGTCATCACAGGAATTATAAGCACCATCATAAATAGGATAACAACTTTGGTTTTACTGTGAACAAGCATAAGGCAGACGCCCAAGTATACGAGAAGAGCATATAGAACAGGAGACAGGGGGAAAATACGGTAAGACGATAAACTATGCATCACGGTTCAAGTCACATTATCAGAAGAAAAGATACGTCATGACAAACACTCCCAGAGCAATAATAACGACGACTTGTGGAGGAACACCATCCGGGTGATAATGCTGGTCTTCATTGACAGTTTGTATATCAGTATCAGCAGTGCTCCCAGCATCTGAAATAGTCCGGTTTCGCCTGCCACGAAGTTCGGATATGGGCGCAATAGACATGGAGGCCATATCATGACGTAGCCTCTCAATCTCTGCTTGCGCCTCCTTGTACTTAGTAAGAAGCTCCTCGTTCAAGGGATTCTCCACGTAAACGGTTTCAATGGTAGAGGGCGCTGGAACATGACTGGAGGGAACAGGCAGAGGTGCAGATTCCTCGTGTTCGTCGCGGATTGGCTGGAGGTATGGCCGGGGAGAAGGGGGTTGATGAACAGAAGCGTCAAGAATGGGAACCTGCCGCGATCTCGGATGGGACTGCAGCGGGACATGAAAGTTCTCGTCATGGTATTCATCTTGCGAAAAGTGATCCTCGACGACCTGCGGAATAGCAGATGGAGAGGGTGCCCGAGGTTGTGGATAGACCTGAGACTCATTGACGAGGATAGGAACAGGAGGAACAGGAGGAACAGGAGGTGTAAACTCGGGAATCACAGGATGCGAGTGACCGTTGGTGCTCAGACTGGGTGTATCGTAGGTTGGGTGCTACGAAAGGACGAGCATCAAGGAGAGCTCTGGGCGAAAAAAAGCGGCAGACGTACAGGCTCAGGGGCGACTGGCGGGTTTACAGGGACAGTTTCATCCTCCTCTTCCAATGGACCTTCCTCGGCCGGCAAATATAACACTCTGAGCTTTTGCTGGTGAACGACACCTTCTTCGCCTATGTCAGGACCCAACCACTAAAAAAGGGGGGGTTTAGAAGAAGGGGAACAACAGCATATGTTTTGGCACTCGCGAGATCATGCAAAGCCATTGTCTCCTTCTCGGGTGTAATGAACGTACTCTGCACGAGAAACTTGTCCTTGCATTTCGAGTTCAGTGGAGGCTCCTCCTTAAGGGGTTGCAACATAACTGAGGATAAAAAAAAGGGGTTAAGCATGGTGGGTGATGCAGCTTCCATTCTCTTACCAGAAACCTCGACGCTCTCGCCTGGTTCAACTCGGCCTGAATTCGGCCGCACACAGTACAACTATGTTAAACGTGTTCAAGAAGACATAAACAAACAGAAATGACGGCTGGTGTCACCTTTGGGGCAGTGGTCTTGACTTTGAAAGCGACTGGCAGTGAATTTTGGTTTGTAATTGTCAGAGAGCGCTTGACGACCTGGGTGAGAGGACCTGGACAAGTATGAAACGCAGAACATGGGAGAAGAAAAAAACATACGTCTGAAGCCAAGACTGCGATTTGGGAAAAGCAGGACAGACATTTTGCTGGAGGAGCGGGACTGAGAGGAGATTTGTCGAGGTGTGCTGGCCACGTGGTCTGTCTCCCCGTGAGAACTGAAAACAACGGTCTTGAGTGGCATCGTCTCGCCAGCCATCGCTGAATTCTCCCTCATATGTATCTATCTTACAACGACCTCTGTTGCCTCGCCGCTCATGCGTGTCTACACAAAGACCGGGTATAAATCCAAACAATTTATTATCTAACATCATTCCGGCAGATTCAGTCGTTTCTATTGAGGGCTTGCATCTGGACATAACCGCCACGTTTCGCTAACAACTGGTCGTGTGTTCCAGACTCGCTGACACATCATTCTTTTATGAAGTAACTGCCAGTCGACGATGAGTTCAACATGAAGCAGGGACCGGATACATACATTCGGCCAGCATTCTGGATCGTGGACAGCCGGTGTGCAATAGCAATCGTCGTCCTGCCCTTAGCCACCTGATTCAACGCCGCTTGCACGACCTTTTCACAGAGTCCAGCGTAGAGATAGCCTAGGGAACCACGAGTATCAGTACCGCATGGCGCTCAAATCATCTATGCCTCGTCCAGAAGCAGCACCTTGGGGTTTCGCAGAAGGGCACGGGCAATAGCAATACGCTCTGCGGAACATGTGGTCCATGAGCCTTGATATCGTCCTCATACATGTACCACCTGACCACCTGAGATCCTTTGCCCCCTACTTCAGTCTCAAATGACGTTGTCAGTGGAATCATCAGGTTGCAAGGGTGTTTCAGCAACTTATGAACTCTAGGATGTTGGTATCACGTCAAGCATTCTCGATCTCTTCCTGTGTCACTTCTTCGGCTGGTTTGACAGCGCCCAACAGAAAATTAAACCGGGTCGTTCCGGCATAAAGTGTGGGTTCTCGAGACAACAAGGCAATATGCTTGCGGTAGGATTGGATGTTAAACTCTGATATCTTCACCGTCAGGCTACAAACAAATTATGGGTTGATGTCCCTCCAGGATGGAAAAAAATCACGTACGAGGACACTTCCTGCAAGAGGATCGTAGAATCGCTCGATCAATACTGTTGACATTAGGATCAGTCACAACAAGAGGATATCACTTATGTGACTTGCGTAGTACTCTTTCCGCATTCACTACAACACAACGTAGGTCCCAGGTTCGACTTCCAAAGTAAGATCGCGCAGAACACGGACATCTGGCCTTGATGGGTAACAGAAGTGAACATTCTCGAATTTGACGTGTTTTCGGACCGCCCTGTCGCTCAGAATCTTGCCTTCTGATGACTCCGTGTCGATCTCGGGAACCGAATCGAGCAGTTTGAGAGCGTCCGTGGTCGCACCTTCAGCAGACGAGACGTCAGAGACGAAAGAGAACGCATTACCAGCTTCGATGGCTCCAAAAGCTGAGTACTGTACTCCTGATCTGCGACAAGGCGAGAGCCAAACCAGAAGGAAAGGGCGATAGCGAAAAACGCGGTAGCTTGAGAGAACGAGTACAGCAGATTTCTCCAGACAGCGGTGCAACGCTTCAATGGAAGTTCCAAACTACTGCTATACAACCTGAGGTAATCTTCTTCTGCAGTAAGCGAGGCAGCTGTTCGAATAGCGTCATTGGCTTCACAAGCCATCTGAGCCGATTCTTCGTGGCCTTGCTTGTTTTGCCGATCTCTGAGAACATCAGATATAAATGCATTAGGAAAGAAGAGTACTACAAGGTGAATATACCCAGTGGAGAGGACAAGAGGAAAGCAAGTTATGGTAACAAGACTCAGCTTCCATGCAAATGCCAGACGGAACCGGAGACAACAGTAGCGATGGCTTGAATGATGCTAGGAGTGTGAAATTAATAAACCTGAATTCGAAGTGAAGTGTAAATCGACATATGCAAATCGACATATGCTTCAAACGTGATACCAGCAAGGTTGTTGATCTTCTGAGAGCTATTACTAAGACTGAAAGATGTTAAAGCACCGGTCTGGAGTGTTACATCTATAGATGATGTAACAAAAGAAATGAGTGATAAAGAGTGACATGAACAAACGTAGTTGTGCAGTAGTAGAATAAAGCACTTAATAGAATCTGGAGTTTTCGGATAAAGTTGTTGTTTGTATTACATAGTAAACTAGAATATATACTATGAGGTGAGGTGGATGACTGAGTCTCAGTCCAAGTTACAATAATGACATAGAGTATGAGTCCAACATGATGATAAAAATAGAACTAAAACTAATTGCGATATTGAAACTGTTATTTTTGATATGATGCCTTTCTTATCCAAACTCTCTAAGCTCTTCCAGTGTGGATCACCTGTCTCCATTCCACCTCAGATATTCTTGCTGGACCCTTACTAACTCTATGGATCTCTACCCCTGACATCTAAGGATCACTGGAAACTAGGGTAATACTTAGCAGTTTCTCTTAGTATATAAACAGATAGTTTACACTATAAGCCTCATTCTGAAAATCAACTAAAACTACTACCAACTTCCAGTGTTAGTGACAACACACCCCCCATCTTCCAGTGGACTTATCCACTAGTTATGTCACTGAGTATCTTATCTGAAATATGTGATCAGTATAACTTGTAGAGGTGTAGCACACAAGCTGAAGCCAAAGGTCATTCTAACCTCTGCTTTCTGCATTATTAGATAATGCTTGCTAACTTATTTTGAACTTCTGAGAGGCCATCATTAGATCTCAGATAATATAATAATATAACTGTAACATATGACCAAACCTATAATAGCTGTCACTCTTTGTGACTATTATAACAGTCATATGTAATGTCATATTACTATCTTTTTTTTAAAAAAAATCAATGATTTTTACATGGAGTGTGATAGCAAACTATGGTAACTAATTTTTCCAGAATAGACAAGTGTTGTTATCTACTTGATGCTTTTCTTTGCAGCTGATGCATATAAATGTGTAAGGTAAGAATAAGGCTTACCTTTCTTCATTCCAAGCCTTGGGGAATTAGTCTTCAAATTTTCTTTATAGCACTATGTTATTTTCCTGTGATGCTTGGTTTTATATAATCTATTGCAATTAATGCACCTGGACCTATGTGCTTGATATGCAAGAGTTGAGTGGCCTCATTTCCAACAGTTCTTACACTGTAAACTCCAGGATTCATGTTCATACCATGTAGTATAGCAATATATTGTCTAACATTGAATTTTCAGTTAATGATGCTCTTGGCCTTAGATCTGTTCTGTAAGTCCCAAATGTCAATCCAAACTACTGCCATATCAGGTTTGGAGAATGCTTTGATGATTCTAGGTTTTGACACTAGTACAATGTTATTGAAAATATGTGTTTCTTTAATTACTTCTTTGATAATTTTGAAAGTAATAGGGAGATTGGTGTTGTTAAGAGTATATGGAAGACCTAGAATCTTCAAGTACAACTTGGACTTAGGAAGGCAAGGACTGTCAATGTAAGTTCAAGTTGATATTCTCAATTTCTTTGAGATATATTTCAATCATGCTCATATTTTGAGTAGTTAACACTTTGTTGGTAGTAATAACAATTCCATTATCTTCTACTCAAATAAAATTAGCAATGGTGTTCAATTTGGTCTTCTTAAGACATCTGTTGATATTTGATATATGAAAGTTAGCAAAATTACCAATAATCTTGGAATTATTTTTACTTATAAGAATTATAATTTGCTTTCTTGATAGGCCTTTGGTAGTCATGTTGATTTTGGATTTGGTTTGACCTGTCTTATTGTTAATGATATTGTTGATTTCAATGACTTTCTTGATGGATAATTTTGGGAAGATATCTTTAATACAGATGATGTTTTCCATATTGGATTTTGAAGTCTATACATAAGACTTCTTGTTATTGTTTGTTATCTTGTTGAATTTTGACTTGGCCAGAGTTTCTTTGCTTGGCCTAAGTAAAATAGAAGGGAGAATTCTTGAATTTTCAATGATTTCTTCTTGAGATTAAAAGGAGTCGTAATCTTTATTTTGTTAAATTGTGCTGATATATATTGTTAAAAAGATCTATTCTCGTTATCTATGATGAGCTTGTTCTATCCAGACTTGTAAATTGTGCTAATGAGCTGCTATATGGTAGCTTTGAATTTGAAGATTAGAAATATATTCTTTTCAGTCTTATTGCTTAGAGGTTATTACTTGATAAACATTGCTATATGAAGTAGAGAACAGATAATGTTTTGGGCATTACATAATATGTATTAATCAATTCTGAATATTAAAATTAGAACAAAGATGCCATCTTACAGATTAGAGTCCACAGGTTGATTTACTTTATAAGAAATAGCCATAGACTCCAAAATTGGGTCAGCTGTAGTATTATCTATATCTTGGATATAAGGTATAAGCATGTATTCTTCTACCATTTCAATGACAGCAGGTTTAATAGAGATATAAAGTATAGTTAATTTATGTAATGCTTTGTTATTGACTTGACTACCTACTAGTATGTTAGCTGTCTAGATAACTCTCTCTGCATAGTTTATATTAGACATAAATACATTAGATGCTACATCTCTTGAAATACTGAGAGATAGAGGAATGGATAGATTTTTAAAAACTAGAAGATCAAATGTAAATTTTTTTGAATTAGACTTCTTAGATTTCATGATTGTTGTACTCAAGATAGTAACTAGTAATAGAATATAATGTATTACTATCTATTAACTAAGTTTTAATAAAGTAAAAATAATAAATAATAAAAATAAAAATGAGAAAGAATTAAAAAAAACTAAGTTTACTAGCTTTAACTCTGATATTACTCTCTTATTAAGATTTCTTCTTTAAAAAAACAAACTTTCACTTTTAATAAACTATTATAAACTTTATTCAACTTGTATCTCTACAACCTGTAGTTCAATTCTTGCAAACAAAGTTATACTAGAAAGTTCCAAATAAAAGCTATTCATATATATATGAAATATGCAAAAATAACAATAGATTATTGAGATATCAGACTATCATTAATTATAGGTTTTATTTTAGAGATGATTAAATAAATTCCTACAATCAAACTTATGTTGGAAAGCATTTATCAAACTGTTTTTAATGATTTATTATATATCTTATAATAATCAGTATTTATAGAAATACAAGTATATCAATATAGTAATATAATTAGTTACCTTTTAAAATTAGCCTAATATCTACTATGATAAAGTTATACTTAATAGGAGAAAGAAATTTGCTGAAGAAAGCTACTGAATATTACTTACCATCCATCTTTAACTTCTAAGAAAGGACTTGAAGTTATTTACTTTAATACAAAAGAAAATAGCAATATCTGGAAAGTGTTAGAGTTTAAGATAGTAGACTCTAACTATTTTATTTTTTCTTTTTCTTTTCTTTAGGATCTATGGTTAGGGTTAACATGACATCACTGTCACACTGTCATAAACTGTCACTGTCACTATTATATGATCACATATCATATGGAAGAGCATAGAAGATTCTGGAAGAATGATATCATACAGTATGTTTAACATATGGCTGTTTAGGGTAGGCTAGAAGTAGTTAGCATAGACCATGGAGTTTTAGTATATAAGGTAGACAATCCTGTACAGAGTTCTCTATTGAGTTCTCTTATATAAACCCTATACAAGATTCTTTTTCTTGACTCACTCTAAAGTCTTGAGATTATAACAGGAAGGCTAGAATAGCTATAAAGATGATAGTAGTTTTCAGAACATCAAATACCACTTATAGGTCTGAGATCTATATCTGAGTACTATTATTATCAGTGAGATTGAAAAAAAACCATATAATAGCTAAAAATCTATGGATGAACTACTAGTAAAAACTAGTAAAGTCTAAGAAGGTCTATAGCTCAGTATAATTCTATAGAGTAAGCTAATCTTGAACTTTGGCTATCTTGACTAAGTCTATTTTGATTTAATCTTCTAAAATTACCAGACCTAGGTATTTGATTTACTACTAGTCAAATATAAGAATAGTTTGTATTTAGCTAAAACCTCCATAATCCTATAGATAACTCTATAATTGTTATGAACTAAAGTCCTTAGAGTTAGACAATAGAACAACTCTTGTATTGAGTAACATAAGAGAACTCAATAGAGAACTCTTCTACAAACTAGTCTACCTTATATAGTCTTACAGATGGTCTGTGCTAACTACTGTGCACCCTACCCTAAACAACTATGTATAGTCCATGAGGCCAACATG
>Ga0157368_1000563_pt1 | contig 17197 bp, 9 predicted proteins | sample AttbisABBM3_FD_113146 | JGI IMG/M metagenome (GOLD analysis project Ga0157368, IMG submission 113146) | Fungus gardens microbial communities from leaf cutter ant in Botucatu, State of São Paulo, Brazil - Atta bisphaerica ABBM3 | ecosystem: Host-associated > Fungi > Mycelium > Unclassified ...
AAAAGAAAAAGAAAAAGAAAACAAAATTCCTATAAAGTTAGAAAATAAAAGAAAAAGAAAATAAAAAATTGTCTATGTCCAAAGTGTCTCATAACAATAGCTGTATAACAAGTAGTTAGTACAACACATAAGTTGAGGCCAAGATTATTATTTATATTTTGCTCCCAGAAAAGTACTCAACTTAATCTAATTTCTTCTGTATAACTAACTATAAATATCTGCTTAAAGTAAGAATTATACTTAACATAGAGCTAGACAAGTATATACAGACTTAAATGGTTTATATTGATCAAGTAGAATATTAAACAGAACATGCTAACCTAACCTCAAAATTATACTAAATAGTTAGAAACTCAAATAAAATAATCTAAAAGAATAACTGGATTGGTAAGAGCTTATTGAACAATAATCAAAGAGATAAGATTATATTTATCTCAAAGATAGTACCTAAAGGAGTTCTGAAGCTAAGATAGTGATGTTGACTTAACAAACTTTATGAGGTTAACAGTAGTATTCGAGACTTGTGGCTAGAAATATTAGATATAGTTTATACTTAATATATATTAAACATAGTTCACATTTTTCTAGAAGAGGCATCACAGAAGTCCAGGACTAAGTATTTTTTGTGTTATCTAAGAACATAGAGAGTTATAAATATTAGACTTTATTTTATTTTGTTCTCTTTCTCATTTTTCAATTTATTTTTCAATTTTCTATCTTAGGAACTAGGGTTGGGGTTTGGTGTGACATTACATGTCATGGTCACACTGTCACATGATCATATGTCATAATAGAAAATAGTAGAAGGTTTTGGAAGAAATAATGTTATACAATGTGTTATACTTATGTTAATCTTAAAGCAAATACATAAACATTTAGAATAGGCTAAAGTAGTAGAGCACAGACCAGTAGTCTTAAGTATATAAGATAAACAATCCTATACAGAGTTCTTTTTTGAGTTCTCTTATGTTAACCCTAATACAGGATTCTATTCATTAATCTATTCTAAGATCTTTGAGTTGTAACAACAGAAAGTAGATGTTAAAGCTGAAAGCAGTGGACTCTAATTATTTTCATTTTCATTTTCATTTCAATTTTCATTTTGATTTATTTTCCTTTTTATTCTATTCTTAGAACTAGGGTTAGGGTTAGAAGTGACAAAATCACACTGTCACACATCAGTCACATCAGATGATACAGTCACAAGTCATAAAATACATAGAAGAATGCAGAAGATTCTGGAAGGATAACATCATACAACATGTATAACACATGTTGACCTTAAGATAAACACATGGCTGTTTAGGGTAGGCTAAAAGTAGTTAACATAGACCATGAGGTTTTAGTATATAAGGTAGACTATCCTGTATAGAGTTCTCTATCAAGTTCTCTTATGTTAACCCAATACAAAGTTCATTCACTTATCTCACTCTAAGGACTTGAGTTTGTAATAGTAGAGTAGAATAATATTTGGCTTCAGCTTATATGCTATACCTCTATGAGTTACACAGATCACATATTTTAGATCAAGAATTGGAAACTTAGAGATTGGAAAACCACTAGAAAGTGACAAGATATATTGTCACTAATACTAGAGGAGAGATGCTAGTTTTAGTTGATTTTCAAGATGACTACAGTGTAAACTACTGGATTATATACTAGTTAGTATACCTAGGGTAGCTATCTGGAAATGTAACTGATAAACAAGTTACTCTAATTACTAGTAATTTTCAAATATTAAGGAAGGAAAGTCCATGGAGTTATCTTAGACTAGTGAGGATATCTAAGATGAAATGGATAGGTTTGATCTATGCTAGAAGAGGTTTGGGAGTATAAATGAGGGTAGGTGGTTATCTGTGAGTTGGAATGGATAAAGTTAGAATACAGAATATAACAATATAAGAAAAATCCCAAAAGTTCATTCTAAGATAATACTTAGATAATACTATCAGTGGTAATCTTATTTACATCTCTTGATCTATTACTATATACCTATTTACCTCTTCTTTCTTTGTTAATTATCATGCTTAGACCTTATTAAATAATCATATCTAATAGTCTGTATTGTAAGTACTATCCTATGTGATAGACTATTTTCTATAATATATATAAGAGCTTGCATGAGTAGATCTACTCTTATCTAAATATTAGCCCAGCTTCTGAGACACTTACCTAGCTTAATAAGTGAGATTCCCTCATACTTGAGGACAAAAGTCCATGAGGTTGAGTTAGGGTTTTGTACCAAGTATGGAAACTTGTACAAGAGCATAGAGTTACAGACTTTGCAAATACCCTTGGCTTTAGCTTATATACTATGTTGTTTGTTTGTTATGGGATAATAAATTTGGAAGAATAAATGGAGTTCAAGAGGGTGAGTTCTGACAAGAAATATGTTACTATAAATATTGAAGTTTAGTATTTGTCAATAGTTGATTATTAGATTACAGCATATTTATTAGTCCTTAAATATAAGTATGATAAAAGAAGAACTCAGATATCTTATATACAGCCCTAAGCAGATATTTCAGTAGTAAAACACTAACAGAGGTTGGAACAAAAGAACTCCACTATAGAAAACCAAGTCTAGAAAGAAGTAAACTCTATCATGGAAGACCAAGTATTCATAGAGTTTGAACAGGAATATAATACCACCATAAGAGATAGGTTATGAGTAGGTATATTACAAAGGAATAATACTGCCATAGAAGATGGGCTATTTTCAGAGTTTGACTTGGTATATAACAAAAAAAGAGAAAAGATAGTAGGCTTTAATAGTGTTTAAGATTTGAGATTTGGCAAAGTAGCAGATCTCTTTATGGAAATGTTTTTATAATCTTATACTATTTCCACTTAAGTCTTCTTTATCTTAGACATACTGTTGTGGCAACCACTAGTCACAACAACTAATAATAACACAAACAATAAATCTCTTAGTAGGATATCAAATAGAAATCATAAGAGAACTTGACAAGGAATCTCTACTAAATTGCTACTCTATTTATATAAATTACAGATGGTCCATGCTAACACTAATTTACCTTGCCCTAAAGTCCATGCATTGTCCATACCTCATTTTCATATCTTTCATAAGGATACCATGCTATGTACATGTGCCCTGACATCACTCTTTTAGTCTCTTCTTGCCCAGTCTAGACTTATGACCTTACATCATGTGATATGTCATGTGATCACAGTCACATGCCTCTTCATTGTCAATAAAAAGAAAAAGAAAAAGAAAATCAAGAAAAATAGATAAAAGAAAAAGAAAAATGTTAGTATTCAAGTGCACTATAACACATACTAGTTATTACAACTTAAAACCTAGTATTACAAATGAGCTACTCACTGGTTGTGATACTTGAACTTGATAATGTTTCAGAGGTTCATTATAAGGAGATAATAATGATAGGTAATGAGTAGTATTAACAAGAATAATTAATGTTATTAAGTCTGAGATCTAATCCTCAGATACAGAAGTAAATATACAAAAGAGTGATAGTCCATGCACAAGCTGTTTCCATCACATGATCAAAACTCATACCTGATGGGGGCTGTTATCTGTCATAGCAGATGCCAGGCTAATTTTAGAAGGTAACTAATTATGTCACTACATTGATATACTTGTATCTCTATCAATACTTATCACTATGAGATATACTATATATCATCAGAAATGGTTTGATAAGCACTTTTCAATGCAATTTTGATCATGTGAATCTGTCTAGATGTTCATGAGATATTAGCAAATGAAACTTTTACAGTTACTGATGACCTAATATCTTAGTTGTTTGTTGTCACTTTTGTACATTCCACATATGTGTAGATAGCTACCATTTGGGGCTTTCCAATACAACTTGATTTGTGAAATCAGTCTACTGGTTGTGGAAATACAAGCTAAATGAAGTTTGTGACACTCAGAGTTAAGTTAAAAGATGAATCTTGTATAGAGATTACATAAAAGAGCTCAATAGAGTTTCAAGTATAAAAGTGTCTACCTTATATATGCTAGGCTACTGGTTCCTGCTACACTAATCTTAGCCTATTTTAAAGACCATACATATTATATGTTATTGATATATAGGCTAATATAATTGTTCTAGAATCTTTTATAATATTTTATACTCTATGTGATTGTGTGACTATGACATGTGATATGTGGCAGATATGTGACATCATGCTAACCCCTAATTCTAAGTTTAAAAATAAAAATAAATGAAAATGAAAAATAAAAATAAAATAGAAAAGAAAATGAAAAAAGTTTTAAGTTTACTACTTTTAACTCTAACACTAGTAGTTAAATTATATTAGTTAGCCTGTTAATCAACTAAAATTTGGTACTAAACTTAGATGTCAATGATAACACACTTACTTTTGTTATCCAAAATTTTATTTCTTTTTTCTTAGAGTTTAGTTTTCTTATTTTATTTTTTAGACTTAGCTAAGATTATATGTCATAACTTGGGTCCCATTTGTTATAGTTATACTGTCATATGACTAAAAAGATATCATATAAACTACTAAAAGAACTTAGTCATAGCTTTAGGATAGATCAGTATAGATATACATAGACTAACAACTAAAGTGTATAAAGTAAACTACCTTATAGTAAGAACTTTATTAAGTTCTTTTATGTTACTTAATACACAAGTTGTGCCTTTGTCCTAATACTTAGATCTAAGTTTATAGTATTATAACAAACACATATTGTTTACATGGTGTATATATATATGTTTAGAATAGAATAACTTAAGAAAAGCACAGATTATATATATTGAACTCACTGCTGAGTGTGTATTTCAGTTATTTCAGCAGTGGTTATTATAATATAAATATACTTATCTAAGTTCAAATAAAGAAAAGTAAAAATTTGATTAGTAATCAATATGTAAGCCAAAACAGTAATTACTTAGTACATAATACTTTGGTACACTTCTTATTATATAAAAAGACTAAGAGAGTACTTCTCCAATATCTGCTATTCTTTGAGTTTTGAATAGGGAAAATCTTTCTATCTTGTTACATTAAGTTATGTCTTCATAGACATCCTCTGATTACTATTGATAATAACACAGATAGTACTAATTGTTATAATTTAGTTAGCATAGTATATATATCAGCTCAAAGAGAGAAACATATATTATGCTGTATATTATATGAGATAGAACTTGGAGTAGCAATTGTATATTGAGTATCTTAGTCTCAGTCTGGTTACTAATAAACTTTGTCTTTCCAAACACTAATTTGTGGAGAAATAAAATAAGAAACAGAAAAGACTAATTGTAAAGGACAAACTCAATGTTTTAAAAAAGAAACTAAAACTGAGGAACAAACAGGAAATAAGATCCTATACTAACCTCAAAGAAAATCATGCTGAAAAAGAAGATCAATGAGACTATCCAAGAAGCAAGAGAAAGGTTTAATGAACAACTAGAGAAAAATACCTATATACCTATAGTAATGAAAGACTTGAAGCTATATATTAGTAAATTTGTTAATGACAAAGGCTTGATCTATCTGAGAACCAGAAATTTTAGAAAGATAAAAGAATATTCAGCAGAATGGATGGCAAAAAGGATTAGAGAAGAGAGCAAAGAAAAAGTGGTAGAAATATTGAGAATATGAGCTTACTAATCTTATAGAAATGAAGGCTCAATAGTAAGAGTTTAGAAACTGAATCAAATAATAGAAGTTTTGACTCTTAAGACAATAGAAGCCAAGAAATAGTAGCTAGACATCAAGGCTTGACTCTTGATTACTAATACTATAGAAAAATTTAGTATAATTGTTAGAGGTAATTCACACTCACTGGTTTTATCTATGAATATAGTGTAGAAGATAGGAGCAGAAGGGTAAACTTAGTAAATAATATAAGAGACTAGAGATAGCACTATATGAATAATTGACCTTGGCTTTAATGAATAATATTATACCTAGCATATTTGTTATGTGGTTGTAATTAATGGATGACAGAAACTTAAAAAAACCTTTAGACAAGTGTAACATAAGTCCAAGTTGATTATCAGACTAAAAAATGGTACATAGTGACTAACATTCTTAAGTATAGAAGTACAGATCTAATAATACTTCTACTACTATGCATACTCTGGGTTTTTGGGTACCATATAGGTTGTTGTTCAGAACTCCATAGGATTGATGAGAACTGTAGGATTTGATTCTCAGGTTAATTGAAATAGAGTGTGATCTACACTAGAAGAGGATGGAAAGAGTATAGATATCAGATGGTATGTGATAATAATAGCCTTGGTTGACTTGAAATATATAAACTTCTGTATTCACCAAATATTTGCAGGAAAAAGAAGAATTAATACTCAAAAGTATGAAAGTTTTATTCTATACTATATTATAGATAGTACTTAAAATAAAGTAGAGATAATCACAGAATTTGTTGAAATATTTTATGATATAAGACTGAAACTGATAAATTATTACCTTACTTTCAAGTAATCTTCTATTCTTATGAAAACAGATTATTAAGATAAACCTGTTCTTGAGATATGACTGGCTCTAGAAACATAACTCTATTATTTATTGGAACAAACTCACATTATCATTAGAAAGATACTACTTTTATTATGTGTTATGACTTAGGTTTCAAAAATAAAACAAAATCATACTCTTTTGTATTGAGTAACATAAGAGAACTCAATAGAATTCTAAGTACAAGCTAGTCTATCTTATATACTGTATGTTATAACTTAAGTCTTTGAGTAAAGACAAAAAATGACTTTTGTATTAAGTAATACAAAAGAACTCAATAGAGTTTCAAGTACAAGTTAGTCTATCTTATATACTTCAGACTGTAGTCTATGCACACACTACAACTATCCTACCCTAAAGTCTATGTACTTTTTATAAGGCTAATATACTATTGCTATATTTGTTACAATCACAAGACCTTAGAATTGGTCAAGTAAAAGAATCTTGTATTGGGTTAACACAAGAGAACTCAATAGAGAACTCTGTACAAAATTGTCTATCTTATATACTAATACCTAATGGTCTGTGCAAGCTATTTCTAGTCTACTTTAAACAATCATGTATATGCTTTAAGGTCAACATGTGTATTACACATTGTATGACATCATCTCTTTCAGAATGTTTTACATTCTTCTATGTGTCATGTGACTGTGTCATCTGATGTGACCTGCTATGTGACAGCATGATCTTGTCACTTCTAAAAATAGAATAAAGGAAAATAAATAAAAAATAAAATAAAAATGAGAAAAGAACATAGGAAAAACTAAGTCTACTTCTTGCAATCTTGATAATATTATATAATATCACTTTATTCCAGAATCTTTTACATCTTTCTTTGTGTCACATGATTGTGTGACATGTGACAGTGACATATGTGACCACACTGTGGCTGGTATCACACATGATGTCATATTACATTTTCTCATCTAAGTCCAAAATAAAGAAGAAAAAACTCAAAAACAAAATAAGAAAAAATAAGAAGAAGAAAAAGGAAAATGAAACCAAGTCCAATGTTTATAATTCTGACACTACAGATCATGGTCTGTACATATACTACAACTAATCTATTTTAGTATATTTATATACTTTCCATAAGGCTAATATGTTATTACCATATTATATGATATCATTTATTCTAAAACATTTTATGACCTTCTCTATGTTACATGATTGTGTGATCTGTGACTATGATATATATAACCACCCTATAACAGATATTATATCTCTATTATACTTTGTAATTTGTGTGACTATTATACATAATGTCATATCATACTTTTTGTCTAAGTTCAAAATAAAGAATAGTAAAATGAAATAAAAGAAAAATAAAAGAAAAATAAAATAAATAAAAACAAAATCCATCATTCACAACTCTGATATTATAGTAGAATACTTTATAGAAAAGCTTAAAGAGACAAAGGAAAATTTGAATAAATAAAAGAGTAGAATATTGTTTGTAGACTTAAATAAGAAAAGAGAGTGGTAATAACAAGTCAGAATACTACTAATAAACTAAAAATAAAATAAGAAGAGAAAAAAATTGGAGTTCAAAGAATATCCAGAGAATACTAAAAATATTATAACACTATCTTTAATAAAAGATTATTTGATAAACTTTCACTACAAGTAAAGGAATAGCAAGAACTTGACAAATTTCTTAAAGAACACCTGAAGACATAGAATTTAACTTTCAAAGTTTCTATGTATATATATAATATCCTTCTTCTTTGTAAAAAAAAAAATAGCTTTGTAAACCAATATAGGACTAAATAGTTGAATGAAGTTATAATCAAAAAGAAATATCCACTATTACTAATCCAAGAATTGGTTCAAGAAGCCAGCTACTTCACCAAACTTAATATTTAGTAGGGTACAATAATATAAGAGTAATAAATAGATAACAGTCTTTAGAAAAAATAGAGTATTTGAAACATTTGCTATTTTATTTTTTTCTTTCTATATTTTCTTTCATTATTTAGTTATACTACATACCCATATGAAGATGGCTATAAGCTATAGTTATGTAATATCTTATATGATGTAACAATATTAGAACACATAACTACAGTTATATAATAGAGAAGGTAGTAGAAGATTCTAATAGATAAATTATATAAATAATAGAAAACTCTAGTTTATCTCAAACTTCATGAAGAAACTCTACAACCAATAATCTCAAACTAATAATCAGGCTAAGAAAATTAATTAAGATATAAAATAATAATTATAGTTGAATATTAGTTATTAACATGATAGTTAAGCTGAATAGGCTAAGTTTTCATATAACAACAGAGAACATTCAAGTACAGGGAAGTCACTATTCTTTATAAACTTAGAAAGGTACCTAAATGCCTATAGAGAAGAAAAATCACATAAGAGAGTTCTAGAAGTAGATAAGTTTATTTAGAAAGAGAATAAGAAAAGTAAGAAAAGAAGTTAGAAAGGCCCTAATAAAAACAAATAAAGTGATGTAAAAAAAGACAGATGAAAAGTAGGAGAAGGCTATTGAGTATAAGAAAGAAGATCTCATATAAGTAGGTAACTCAAACATTAATCCTGATTAACCAACCAAGAAGCAGATCTTTAAGAGAGCAGGCTCATTTCTAGTGGTTAAGAATATTAGATCCTCAGCATATGAACTTAAAATCCCCAAAATATAGGAGAATCTACACCTAGTCATGAATTAAAGCTGATGCTTTACCACAACACAACCAACTTTTACATAACAACAGAAGTTCTTACTAACAGTTATTGCCCCAATTTGAGAAAGTATTATACAAGAAGTTAAAAAAATCCTAAATTTCAGAAAAAGATAAATGAGTTACAATATCTTATCAAATGGCAAGGTCAACTGTTTGAAGAATTAACCTGGAAAGACTAAAGTAAAATCATTAAGAAAACTTCACAACTATATTGGGACATCCACAAGAATTGCCTAGATATATCTAGAATTTCTATAATCTTCATATCTGCAAGATTATATAACAAAGTCATAAAAGTATAATCTTAGGATAATATTATGATTTTCTGACATAGTAGGCTCAAATAGAAATTGTATGTCATATCATATATTTGTCAGGTACAGTTCACACTAGAAGGCAAAAGTTTGTGGAATTGGCTTGGAAATACATAGAGTATGAAAACTCCATATAATGAGCTTGCTGATATAGACTTGTTAGAACAACCTTGGCTTTAGCTTATGTGCTGTCCCATCTATCTATTGTGTGGTTACAACTTTAAATGAGTAGATGAAGTCTAAGATGAAAGTGAGTACTGATTTGGTATGTCACTATTGAATACCAGAGATTGAGTTCAATAGAAGTTATCTTTGTTAATTCTCAGACTATTGAATTACAGTATAACTACTAGTCTTATATACAAGTTAGGAATATAGGAAATGCTTAGGATTTCAATGTATCATCTTAAGCAAAGATTTCAGTGGTGAGGGACTGACAGAGATCATATAGGAGAACTCTGCCATAGAAGACCAAGTTTAATAGGAGTATTTCTATTATGGAGAACTGGATATCCAAGTTATTGCATCACTATCACAGTGATATATCTTCAGAATGGGTGGACTTGACATATGATAGTATTCCCCCTTTAGAACTAAGTCTTTAAAGTTCTATTGAATTTATCTATAATAGTGCCTAGGTCACTAATACATAAAAAAAAGAAAATTTTTACTTTTTCTCTATACTATCATGTCTTCTCCTCCATCTTCAGATATCTTCCAAGCCAATGCTTAAATGCTTAAATAGCAGTGCCAAGAGATGCTACAATAACATGAAGTGAAACAAAAGCTCCAAGCTCACTTGAAAGAGACAGTAGAAGCTTGCCATATTGAGCAAGCTGTGCAGAAGGTGAGGAAAGTTTCTGAGGCCAAAGTATGAGAGAAGACTGAAAAGAGAAAGTATATAGAGAAGAAGAAGAAAAGAAAATGACTGGAGTATTTGAAGAAATTCTAGGATAAGATTTTGGCCAAGAACACTATACTTATGGCAGGCACTGAGAACCTCCAGGTTGTAGGGGCCAAACATAAGGAGATAGTTGACATCTTCTCAGAGAACAAGGCTAGACTACAGCCCTCTAAGAAAGCAAAAGGAAAGCAACTAAAAAAGTACTATAGGAATACTACAGTGAAGATAGGAGATAATAATCTTTGTGAGAGATGTATATATACCAGACAAGACTGCCTAGTGCACAACTTCAGGTAAGTAGCAATAATTATTTGTTTCTTTTAATCTACTAATAATCCTCTTTCTTCTAGTCGCTCCCTCATATGTGCTGAGTACATTACTATCAAGTAATAGTACATTCTCCACCTTAACACCATCTCCCAAATGATGATTCTTACCTATGGTAGGGTGTTAAATGCCATTGGAAAGGTACTCTAGGATCTTGTTGAAGAGTACTGGGGCATCATAAAGTCCCTCCAAAACTTGGTAGAGGACTAGAGAAGGAATAAGGCCCAATTAGCAAAAATTGGGGCCACAGTTGATTGGAGATGAAATTTTAGAAATCCACAGTATAGCAATAAGGAAAACAATGAAGAAGAATCCAAGGAGAATCAGAGAGAGATGTTAGAAGGAACTCTGTTATTGGCCTTTTATTAGAATTTTACTTTTGTTTTTTGTTTTTATTAATGAGATTTTCTTTCTGTCTATAACTGTGTAAGTAAGAAATTTATGAGATGGTTAGAAAATTGAAATAAAATTAAGGTCCGAAAATTTGAAAAAGAAAAACCTTATGAAAAGTATATGAAAGCTAAGGTTGAGTAAAAAACAGATAGAATACACTAAGAAAAATAATCATAATCTCTGTTAAAAGTGCACAGAGGCCAGAGACAACATACACTAGCATGATGAGGATAACAGAAGTAGACCTGGCTTGGTAAAATATGCAATATGGAAATCAGATACCAAGTTGGTAGTATGAGTGAGCTCAGATATGGGAATTCACTCAGATTCATCTTTGATATCTTTATATACTAATCAGATCACCTTGACAGGAGTTTGCATGCTTATTGTTAATCAATTTTGAAGTCCACTATTTAAGAGATTTTATATCCAGGTTCTCTATTGATTATGACTAGTGTAGGGACTAGTTATATTCTCTTGGAAAAAGTATTGGACATAACAAGTTTGAGCATAGACATATAGAAAACTGGATGAACAGAGTGCATAGACTCTGGAAAGTGAAGGGTAAATGATAGCTTACCAGGCTAGAAAATGATTTTATAAAGTCTAAGGTATTTTTCAGAGAGCTTTTTTGAGAGCTGAGCAGTTCAGAAGAACTGAGCCTTAATAAAGACTTTGTTACTTACTTTAAAATTGGGTATAGAGAAATATCATGTGTAAGCAGACTTCTGATAATGCTGTTAGGCCATAGTAATCTCAGCTTTGAGGGTACTCTGTAATTTATCAAGATCTACAGCAAAGTCATGGGCTTGGGAGGAAGCAATATTATGTTCAGAGTGAACAGTAATGTTTGGATAATATCCCTTATTAGTGAAGAATAGAGAAATACTAGTAGTAGTATTTAGAGCATTGTTGTAAGAAAACTCCACAAGTAGTAGGAGTATGGACCAGTTGTTTTGCTGATAATTACAGTATATACAAAGATATTGCTTAAGTTTAGTTTATTCATCACTTTTGGAGTAAAAGCCTGAAGTAAAGTGAAGTCACATATTCAGAGCAGTGTCTAAAGAATAGAAAAAGTTTGACACAAACTCTGAACCTCAGTCAGAAGTAATATGGGAAGGAATACTATATTTGGAGAACACATGAAGGACAAACAGATGTGCTAAGTCCATAGATATGATAGTGTTATGGGCAGAAATAAAAATTACCTGCTTAATAAGCTGGTCAACTATAACCAAGATAATATCAAACTCAGAGAATAATAGGAGTTTCTTGATGAAGTCCATAGAAATAGAATTCCATAGTTATTTGGAGATAGAAAGTTGCTTGAGAGATCTGTAAGGCTTGTAATATTATGGTTTAGATTACATACAAGTAACACAGTACTTGTAGGATAGTATATAGATTCTGTTATCAAGGTAGATAAAACTACTAGAATTTATAGACCATCAGCCAACTGTAGGAATGTTTTTTGTAGCAGTTGGGTCACTAGAAAAGGCTGAAAGAATGTCTCAGTGCAAAGTGTCAAGATCAACAACTGTAGCTGCATGAACAGAAGGAAGAAGAAGAACAATAGCTCATATAGAGGCTGTAAGTTGTTCTTGAGTAAAGATTAATTTGAAGTTGTGAGAGTTGACTGTAGTGTAGCCAGTATTCTTTCTTTTAGGGTAAACATCCTACCATTCAATGAGAGTATCTGGTTTGGTTGTTCCAAAACAACTAGAACAGAATCTGATGACAAAGTTCATACCAGAGGGTGAAAGTTCATAGGTTTGGTTTAGAAATACATGAAGTATAGAAACTCTATATGATGAGCTCAGTAATACAGATTTGTCAGAACAACCTTGGCTTCAGTTTATATGCTGTGCTATCTATTAGTCATATGATTACAACTGCAGATAAATGAATGGAATCTAGAATAGAAGTGAGTGCTGATATTAGTGTGTTACTGTTGAACATCAGGAATCAAGTTCAATAGAAGTTATCTTTGTCAATTATCAGACTAGTGAATTATAGTGTAACTACTAGTCTTATATACAAGTTAAATAGTTAGGAGATACTCAGAGGTTTTAATGTACAGCCTCAAGTGGAGGTTTCAGTAGTAAAAAACTAACAGGGGTCAGATAGAAGAAATCTGCCACAGAAGATTGAGTTTGATAGAAATATCCTCATTGTGGAAGACTGGATATCCAAGTTGTTGCATCAATACTGTAGGAACATGTTGCAAGAAGGATAGCCATTATGGAAAACAGGCTTGTATTGGAGATGTTATAATAACAACAATGCCATAAAGACATATCTTTGGAATGAATAGAATTAACATATGATATATAAGTATAATGCTATATAAAGAATAATATGTGTGAACAGCATATAGGCTATGCTAATATATATTTATATATATAGATAACATATGTCTGACTCATTATAAGTACTATGCATCATCATATTAATCATTTTACTAATCATAGTATGAATATCTATAAGTAGAATTTTACAATAATAAATAAGTATATTTGCAAGTCACTGGAACTAAAAAAAAGAAACTAAGTAAATTAGACAATAAGATATATCAAGAACATACCTAGGACTAGAGAAAAAGAAACTAGTTCTAGCATAGTCTGGCTATAAATTAAGTACAAGTATTCAAGTATATATCTATTTACATAGTAATAAAGGTTATCATTGTTAGAAAGAACAGAATGCACAGCAGCATGATGCAGTATGAACAACTGAAAACCACTTACCTATGATAAGTACTGTAATGGAGAGCTTAGGAAGTATGAGCAATGATAGAGAACAAGTAGTAGTAGTAATTCAACCTATACAAAATTTTTACATTAACTACCTAATTAGTTGTACTACAGATCATAGACAAAACACTTAATAAGCAAAATGCTTTGCAATACTTTTTCTCATATAAGACATATCACAGTCCAAACTCTGAGCTATATCTGTTTTCAATACAGCTTAGAGTATCTTTAAGCCAAGTATGGAAACAACTCAATAAAATTTTGTTCTTAATTAGGTCTCTTATATAGTGATAGTAAATATCAATATATTTAGAATGTTTCTCTTATACAAAGTTGAACTTCCAGCAAAGTAAACCAAGATTATTATTATAAAGATAAGGAGTTGGAACATTAAAAATAATCTCATTGAGGAGTTGACAGCTACAATTAGAAAAGACTATGTAGTCAGCCTCAGTTGAAGACAAGGTGTTAAAATTGAAGACAGTAGACTTTATTTATTCTTATTTCTTTTCTTATTTTTATTTCTATTTATTTTTCTTATTTTAGACTTAAGGTTAGAGATTAGTGTAATGTCACACATAACTGTTACACATGTTACAGTCACATGATCATGAATCATTCAGAAGAATATAGAAAATTCTAGAACAATAATATTATACTCTTATAGATAATATATGCTTTTTAAAGTAGGTTTAGTATAGTATGGACTATTAGCCCAGTATATATAAGGTAGATACTTTGTACTTAGAACTCCATCAAGTTCTCTTCTATTAACCCTAATATAAGATTTCTTTTTAGACATAACTCTGAGTTTTAAATTGTAACACAAGGTCATTGTCTTTTACTAGTGGCTTATCCAAAATGTTGTTCTGTAAGCCATGAGAGTAAAGTAACCAGTCACAAATTTACAAGATTTTGGATCTTGTCTCTAGTCTAAATCAAAGTATTCTGTAACAGATTTATTACTAAGTCTATCATAGACTATCTAATACTTGCAAGTATCAAGTAAGTATCTACAAAGATACAATCTAGCTCAATTTAAAAGATTTTCTATCTGCTGGAAAAGTTTGACTACAGCAAATCTTATATTAAGATGTAAGCCAATTATCAGATACATTAGAGATCTAATCAGTTACTGGTACTTTTGATAGAAACTGGAGTTATATTGCTTATCATTGGGTTTAAATACATAGCCCAATGGCAGTGGAGTACTTGTTGGGTTGGTTGCTATATTAAAGTATGCTAAAACTTTGTTTAAGTATTCAGAGTGGTCTACAAAGATCTTTTAATTATGAATTTTCTGCCTCAACTCTAAGAAGAGTAGGAAATCTTTTGAACTTATAAAGCAGATATCATCAATATAAATAATTGCTATAACAAGCTTTATAGTCTTTTTAATGAAGTAGTACATACCAGTATTGAATTTATATTGTTTAAATTCTAAGGCTAATATTGACTTGCTTAAGGCTATACAATGCTTTGTAAAGTCTCTAGACTTTCTTTTCTTTGCTAGGTAGCCTAAAATCTTCAGGCTGCTTTATGTAGATTTCTTTATTCAGATTACTATATAAGTAGACAGTTTTTACATTAACACCATAGATATTCCAATCTTCAAGGATAGTAATAGCCAAAAACAAACATGCCATCTCATAGCAGATAAATAGAGAGAATAATTTGTCAAAGTCAATTCCTTCAACCTAAGAAAATCCTTTTGTAACAAGTCAAGTTCTGTAATAACTATTAGACTTAACAGACTTAATATTAAACACCCAGTGATTTTTGATTACTTTCCATTCCTTAAGGAAGTTCATAACTTCATAGATATTTCTCATTTCTGTCTTTGAGAAAATTTAACTTCTCAAGGTAGGATTCAAGCTACTTCTTTTGAATGTTAACTGGAAATTTAGTGATATCTCTAATATTTTTGGGAATTGGACAAGACTTTGTTACATGTTGTGCTAAGAGAAAGTGAATTTTCTCTACTCTCTCTTCTCTTATAAGACATGTTAAGTAGCTAATGATAGCTGGCTTAGCTAATTTACCTACAGAAGGTGGTGTGTCTATCTTATTATCCTAGGTAGTGGATTGTTAGAGAATTATTGTGTATTCTGATAAATTCTTTGTGATTCCTGACAATTATTTTTATATGTATCATATGCCATATTGGGATCAGAAAACCTCCCTCTTACTGCTATAAAGAATTTTGCAGAATATTGGTAGAATATTCTTGTTTTTTATAAATATTCTTTTCTCTAAAGAATATCTAAGTTTGATACCTAAATTTCCAGAATTCAGGATCTTCTTTCAGTATCTGCAGAGCAGGTCATAAGGGTTATATTTCAACATCAGAATTAACATTATCAACCTCTTTTACCTTTACTATGGACTTTTAGACCCTAAAGTAGGTAAGAGAAATAGAGATTTATAAGAAAGAGAAGGTGAAAGAGAGTGAGTAGAAGGATTGTTTTGAATGTGTGGAATGGATACTAGAGCAGGTCTATTTTTGCTAGAAGGGCTAGGTATTGATAACTCTGTCTCTGGACTTATTTTGTCTAATAACTTTTTACTCTTTTGTGAAAGAGTCAGTGTATTTAGGAAAGAGGTTCTCATCAAAAATAGCATGTGTAGAATGGAAAATGATATTTTGTTGTATATGATGTATAAAGCAATAAATATTATTCTCATACTCAATAAATATCATTTAGAATACAGTGTAAGTTTATTAGTGCAAACTTTATTGAAGAGAAACATATATACTTTATAGCCAAAAACATAAAGATGTGATGTTTTAGGTTTATTACTCAAAAATATCTTCTGAGGTGTTTTATATTTGAGATACCTAACAGGTGTACAATTGTATACATAAGCTATAGCTGTTCAACAAACTTCTACCAGAAATCTAGTAAACATGCTTTAAGTTACATTAATTACACCTTTTCAAGCAAGGTGTAGTTCAATTATTCAGCATAACCATTTTGTTGGTGTATATATAGAATATTATTCTCATAAATAATCTCTTGTTCTCTTAGAAAGGATTACAATTCTGACATTACATACTCTTCTCCATTATTAGTATGCAATCTCCTTACAGAATAGGAAGTAGTATTTGACTATATTACTTTTATAGCTTCAGATTTTTTATATAGAAAAGCAATATTGTAATAGAAAGAATAGTTATCAAGAAATATAACTCTCTACTTATACTTTGAATAAGACAAGGTAGAGAACTCAAGGAGATCTAAGTGAATTAATTTTAGACACTCACTGGAGTAAACAGGATTCTCAGGGAAACTGTGTTGATAT
>Ga0157368_1000564_pt1 | contig 17168 bp, 21 predicted proteins | sample AttbisABBM3_FD_113146 | JGI IMG/M metagenome (GOLD analysis project Ga0157368, IMG submission 113146) | Fungus gardens microbial communities from leaf cutter ant in Botucatu, State of São Paulo, Brazil - Atta bisphaerica ABBM3 | ecosystem: Host-associated > Fungi > Mycelium > Unclassified ...
GGTCATTTATCTCAAATTTTGTCTTGCCCCATTCCCCGACGCATATACCCATAGGTCCCAATGATCGCGTCCTCGTGGCACTTTCAAATGGCCCGCTGAACGCTGTTGCCATGCTATCCATCGCATGCTATCATACTTGTGCACCAGTCAACGCTTCGTGTACTTCCAGCGAACTTCGCGAGGATGTCAAGAGGCTGGGAGTGAAGGTCATCGTGTCCTCAAAGGATTTTACTGAGCGTCTTGAGCTTATAGCACTACAAGAAGAGCTTGGTTGCGATGTGGTACTGTTAGAGGCGCAACCTGACAGTCCCGCAGGTCTATTTGATATGGTGTGTCTAGGCGGATCATCTATCTTCCCAAGACAACCGTCACAGCTTCACAACATGGACGATCTATCGCTGGTTCTTCAAACATCTGGAACTAGTGGCCAGAAGAAGGTTGTCCCATACTCTCTCCGTGTGTTGGTTGCCGGAGCTTGGGCAGTCGTTCACTCCTGGGCTCTGCGGGAGCGTGATGTTAACCGTGAGTATTATTCTAAGCCGTTAGTCTCTGATACAGTCGAAGCTGAGTGTATTCAGTGAATATGATGCCACTCTTCCATGTTGGGGGTTTCGTGAGAAATCTGTGTGCTCCCATTCTCTCCGGTGGTAGTACAATTGTCTGTGGCGGGTTTGATGCGCTCGAGTTCTGGACTGTAGCACAACAATTTGGTGCAACTTGGTAAGTGATTGGTCCAATGGACACTGGGAGGGACTTAGTCTCGAATAGGTATTACGGGGCACCAACGGTGCATCATGCTATCCTTGCTTCTCAACCAACTCATATTGACCCTACACGCGATTTACGCATTCGCATGATCTGTAATGCAGCTGGAGGACTTCTACCATCGTTGGCCATTGAAATGGGGAAAACGTTTGGAAACGCTGTCATACTCCCGTCGTACGGCATGACGGAGTAGGTCGATTCTCCACCTTCCGTGTGTGATCACGATTTAACCTGTTTGTTTCCCAGATGTATGCCTATTGCCTCTCCTCCTCAAGAATATCGACTTGAACGCCCCGGGTGCTCTGGGATTGCTTGTGGTCCGGATGTTTCGATTCGTGACCCAAGCAATATTGAACTAGAGCTGCCCCAAGGACGGACAGGCATCGTTTCAGTCCGCGGTTTCCCTACATTTTCAGGTTACGAGGTCTCACCAGATCGAAATGTACCTTTGGACACTTCTTGCTTTTCATCTGAGGGGTGGTTCGACACTGGAGACGTGGGATACATGGACAATGACGGGTATGCTCTGATTCTAGACCTAGATCTGCATGGGTTGACAAAGGCGAGCAGGTATCTTTACATAACTGGTCGATCAAAAGAAATCATCAACAAAGGAGGTGAAGTTATTTCGCCGTTCGAGATAGAGGAGGCGATTATGACAGCTGCTAAGGATCGTGTCAGGGTCAGATCTTTTCCTTCCCGTCGCTTTGGGCATCAACTCACTAAATGTAGTGTGCTCTGGCATTTGCCGTCGAGCATAGTGTCTTACAAGAAGCGATCGGCGTTGTTGTGGTTTGTACTCCTGGTTATCCAAGAATAGGCATCCACCAACTCCAAGACCGCCTTCGGTGAGATTTAGCTTCTCACAGGGAGTAAGGTAATTAACTCCGAAAACTAACCAAGGAATCATCTCCACCCAACCAAATGGCCCTCGGTGATTGTCTACATGGAGGATCTCCCAAAAAATACGTGTGTGATATCCATACATTTACAAAGGATCCAACTAAACTCTATCCAGCACTGGCAAAGCTGTCCGCATCAACCTTGCAAAACGGCTTGGACTTCCTCAGCTTCATGATCAGATTCCTGTCTCCCAGCGTCACTTTGAGGCTGAGATACCATCCCCAAAAGCACCTCTTTCCCAAAGAATCCAATGCTCTCGCGTTTCACTTCTTTCTCAGGGGTTGGAGAGGGTCATTGAGAAAATGAGTGAAGTCAATGATTTCGCTTTGAACATCTGCGCGGACGGGTCTGTTGAACTATATCTTAGCGTGGATTCGAGATGCCTCGTGGATTCGAAGCGATTCAAGGCCATCATTGCCCAGGAGGTTGATGGGTACCTTGTGCCCGAGAGTATCTACCTTCTTCATAGCTCTTTAGCACGGCTCAAATCCGGCGAAGCCACTTTTGAAGAAGCGAGGCGAAATTCGGCTCAGCTCAATGCCGCTTCCATGTCGAAAACGGAGAAACACATACGAGGCCTTGTCGCCGAGATGCTTTCAATAGATCCTGCGAACATGACTGCTCAGTCAGACTTCTTCCTTCTTGGGGGTACTTCCCTTCTTCTGGGTAAACTGGCATACCAGATTCGCAAGGAAACAGGAGCACAAGTCGGGGTTTCTGCTCTCTTCAACAACTGCACTATTTCTGGGATGGCCTGTATCGTTGATGCCGACACGTCCAAGGGCACTTCTTTCATCTCAGTTGATGAGAAGTCGTCTCCTCGCCACCTTTCTGCCTCAACTTCCTTAACAGCCTTTGGATTCGAGTACGATTATGATCAAGAGTACCAGGTCTTCGAAAAAGAGAGAGCCCGTGGTCAAAACCACCCATTCTGTTTGATTGTACAATCTGCGCCTCTTCTTTTCTTCTATCCACTCAAAGCGGCACTGACTTGTATGTCGTCAATACTACTACCCGCACAGGTCCTGATATGTCACAGGGTCACTATTACTCTTAACTCTTTCGTACATTGCGCAGTTCCTCAAGGGTGACTACTGGGTCAAGCTGGGAACGCTCCTGGCAGCTATCGTGGCATCGAGAGTAGCTGTCAGGATTGCCGCTCCAGTGGTTGCAATACTATTCAAATGGATTATTATCGGAAGGTACAAGGAGGGAACATATCGCATGTACGTGAATATTGTGCCGATATGAGACCTTGACCCATCGTGTTCAGGTGGTCCACATACTACCTGCGATGTTGGATAGTGGAGCAAAGTATCCGGTCCGTATTTGACATTCATACTTTCCTCTCAAAGTCTTACTTCACGTTCGAAAGTGCTTCTGGGAAGGGTATATTTTCCATGCACCCTTCATTGACAGTTCTATACTATCGACTATTAGGCGCTAAAATTGGTGCCAACGTCTCAATTGATTCCAAGGCAAAACTTGGCGAATACGACCTATTGACGATCCACGATGGCTGTCGGATTGACAGATCTCATATAAGACCGTTCTGTGTAGAGCGAGAGGGATTTTTCCGCCTTCAAGGTATTACACTCGGTAGATGCGTTGTTATTAACACCTATACAACCATCGCCCCTGGCGCCTGCATACCAGACAGTGCGGTATACGGCCCTCACGCCTCTTCTCACGATCAACCCACACCCAAGTCTTATGCTGCATACAACCACACCCTCTGTCCCAAACTTCATTGGTTGCTCCAGTTACTTGTTAGCGGACCTATCATTACTCTTGTGCTTGCAATCTCATGTAAATCAAGACCTTTCTCGAAAATGACTTTGTACTGACCATTCCTTAGATATACCCTGGTTCTTCTGCCTCTGGCTTATGATTAAGGAGGTACAGTTCTCGGCAGTTGGTCTTAATGCCTTGCAGGCAGTGGTATGGTGGTTTGCTGACCCTCGACGGATCGCATACCATACCCTATCTCGCGTCGTCCGGGCAACTGGTCAACCCTTGATTCAAATGGTCCTTGGGATTGTCGCCAAGCGCCTCCTTGGACTCAATCGAGACTGTGCAGCAGAAGATTATACTCAAATGATACTCTTGCGGCGATATGTGACGAACTCGCTCCTTGGACAGGATACTTTACATAAGGTATTCGCTATCCTCGGTCCCCACTACGAAACTACCTCTGTGAGTCTATGCTATCGGGAGGTAAACATGTCACGCTGACATTTATCGCAGGTTATCTATCGCGCCATGGGAGCAAAGGTCGGAAGGCGTATTTATTGGCCGGGATCAGGTATTATTTGCGAAGATCCTGAACTTCTCGAGATTGGCGATGACGTCGTGTTTGGTTCTCGCTCGGAGATTATTACGAATGATCGTTTAGGCTGCAAGAAGGTCGTCATTAGCAGTGGAGGTGCGCTACCGTCTGGTAGAAACCTTTCTCCGCAACTAACCGTACCTCAGCCATGATCGCAGATAGAGTCGTACTGCTTCCAGGATGTCATGTTGGACGGCGCACAGTAATGGGATCTGGTGCTCTTGGAAAGCGGGATGCAGTTTACGATGACGGATCAACCTGGATGGGATGCGGTAAGTGTAATCCTCCTGGACATTGGACTTTATTTATTGGCCTCTGGTCAGATAATGGGGAATCCATCTGCTTCGGAAGAAGCGAAAAGGATTTCGATGGAAAAAACATTACAAGTAGTCCATTCGGTCGCGCGTTTTACGAAGGCAAAGCAAATTATTGGGTATTCCCATACTGGCTCATTGTCGCCTCCAACATTACAATCGCGGCCGTCTCTGCTGCTTACTGGTCAATTAGCCCCGTCGCTGCTGCTGTACTCCTCCGTCATCTCCACCTGAAACTCGGCCATCAGAACATTTTTCGACCCGTCTGGTACCGTGAAGGTGTTCTCTATATGCTCATTGCCATCTGTTTTATTGTAGTACTCAACCTGCAAGCCTTCGCAGTCATTTTATGGGCTATTGCGACCAAGTGGCTCGTCATTGGTGAACGCCACGAAGGGCGATATGAGTGGGACAAGAGCGACTATTGTCAACGCTGGCAACTTCATCTCTCACTGTGTCGGCTTCTATACAAAGGCTATGGTGCCGGAGGAATTCTCGGCTGTCTTAACGGTTCAGCATACATCGTTTGGTTTTATCGTGCACTCGGTGCAACCATCGGTAAAAACTGCGCCCTCTTTGCCGGAGGAATAAGTGGGCTGATGACGGAACCTGATCTGGTGGAAGTGAGTGGTGTGGAGTATATACAACTGAACTCTGCTTACATTCTTGCCCAGATTGGAGATGATGTCAATATAGACGACAGTTCAGTTGTAGCTCATATCAACTCTCGTGGCATTTTTGCCTTGAACAGACTCAAAATTGGGAATGGCTGTGCTCTGCGATCAGGATCACGGCTTCTTTCTGGTGCTTCAATGGAGGACAAGAGTATGCTATGCGAACATACCCTTCTCGTCTCTGGTGATATAGCAGAATCAGGATATGTATATGCTGGTTGGCCTGCACAGCGGCAAAGGCCAGACGGCGTCGAAGAACGATCTGATTCGCCTAGTGCTCAACTAATTTGTCCTCTCTGCCGTGAATTCCCCCAACAAGGTGTGGTTACTGTGTGTGGGCACTTATTTTGCGATAGGTAACAAACATCGACTTTAAAACACAATGCACGAGCTGATTGATTTTTTTTCATGGATTAAAGGTGTATTATTAAAGCGCTCGAAAGTCAGCGCCGTTGTCCCGTTTGCCGTGTCCCGTCTTCTCGTAAACAACTTCGCGGAGTTCGTCCGTCCTTTGCAACGCAACCATGATGGCTACTGGGAACTAATGCACAATTATCTGCGGCATCTTTTCCTGCGTGCATACTTGCATGCATTCATCGTTACCTTTCCTTCCATCACTGAGTTTTTCATCACGTTCAATTTACCTTCAATTTCAGTATGGGCCTTTGAAATTATGATATATCATTTTTGAGAATCGACAATCTTTAACTTAACAAGTGTACTATGTACAAGCTATATAGACAAGTAGAATATTTTATTTGACAGGCTTGTCAAGCCTGTCTCAGGTCTTATGAGTATGTGATTTCGACTGTGTTTAGCCGGTACGCCCCAGCATATATCTGCCACAAATAGTCAGAGTTTAATCCAGTCATAAGTCTACGATACGTGTGCATAGTTACCGTATAGCTCATCGAGCTAGTATTTTTTTCAAAAAAAATCCAGACCTGGGACAAGAACAGGTAAGATAGCAGGAGCTCGTTCGCAGCTTAACCTAGATCACACAAGGGGAAACTGTCTGGGCTGAATGCGAGATCCTCGTTACACCCTACGCAAGAATGCCTTTGATATCCCGCGCCAGATATTTGTTCATCCGACCCGATGCTATTTGAACTGGTGTGTAAGACTTCTCCAATTGAAAATCATCTTTGCTTCTGCGGATTCTTATAAAACTCATCCAGCCACTGCAATGAAAGGTGAAGACTAGTGAAGTTGTAGAATCCAAGTATTGATGGGAGTCGATGGATGGATGTATACCCGCCTGATCCTGACGAAGAAAAATCCAATCAATTAAAACATAGACTCGAGCGAAGGCGATCAAAAGTCAAGAAAGCCAGGGCAAAGTCTAAGAACTGAAACCCATAACGAAATCGGAGTTCAGAGCACCAGTCCAAGAACGCCAGCACTGTCAGTCTGTGGAGAATTACTGTAGTACTGTATCAAAGCTGCAACATTCTGTCAAAATGTTGCAGAAACTACCATGGTGTCGTCTATTTATATGGAAAGGAGTTTTAAACTCCCAAGTGAGCAAAGAACTCGCCACAGTGATGCCAATCAAGTCGGGAGAAGACTTGACAAAGAATGGAAGAAAATTCAATCTACAATCTGTAACTCTCTAAGACGTGCTTTCGCATGCTCATTTTTGTAGGTATCCCAAATCCTGTACAAGCACCCACGTGAGCCAACGAAAGACCGAATGATAGGTGGCCCTACCGAGTAAGCTGAGCAATATATTGTTCTTGTATTGCTCTGACTTCTTCTGTCGTCGGTCTGTCATGTTGTTTCACAGATATGGGCTTTCCAACTACAGAGGTTCATTTCTCCTTTCAAACACGTAGAGACTAGACCCAACACTTACTGACAACAACAATTCGCCGTCGATAGGGCAATAGTCCAAGGTTGTCTAACAACTTCTGTCAGGCCAGCAGCCCCGACACATTTGACAGCAGGGACGCACAATTGAGTAATCCACGCCCATGAAACAGTGGCAGCGTGAAACCAAATATTGATTGAAACTTTTTCTGAAGCATATATACAGTTGTACCTTTCTCGTTTGGCATCTGCTCATATATCTAGAGAACGTCAATGATCTTCTTTCATCCCTGGCAGCGGATTTAAAACACATACATCGTTTTCTCCAAACGAGAACACAGGCACCAGATCAGCTCTGAACTCGAATGCCGGTCAGTAACCGATCAATGTCTGTGGACCCAAGAGTAACGCCATCACCCACCCATGCTGAATAGCAACCTTGATAAACCCTAATCTATTCGATCCGATCAATCCGCTAACTCTTCTTTACAACAGGGAAGGACACACCGCTTTCTTAAAGTTAAATTCACAGTCCCGGGATGTGCACTCAAACTTTCCGCCGCACCTCCTACGACAATTGTTATTGACGACCCAGGTCCTGCCTTCAAAATGTTCGAGCATGATGCCTTGCTGACACTGTATATCCCCATTGCCATGAGCAATTCACGGTAGAATGGAACTTTGAAGTTGCTGGCGAGGGTTAGAAGGTGTGGCGTAATACCGGGGAACTGTTCCGAGAAACCCATTGCTGTCACAAAGGGAATGATGTCCCATCATACTGGAACATGGAGAGAGCTCGTACCTTCTGTTGCGAACGTTGCTAATGCCCCCCTTAGTGTTTCGAGTCAATATTTTACCCATTTAAAATAGAGATTTACATACATGCCTATGATACCTATATTACAAGGTGAGTTCGGGGGCGGTGTCTAAACACTCTACTGCCGTGACGCACCATGGGGATGGTATCCAAATACATACGGCCTATCCGGAGGCAGATCCATTTCCTAAATGCGCTCAACGAATAAACACCAAAAAAAAAGTCTACCTGCAAGAGACAAACCTTAATGAGCCTAACGGCAATCAACTCAGAGGTCTAGCGCAGGCAGAAAAAGAAACTCACGAGATAGGGTAATATTCTGCGAAGTATGTCCAAAATTTGTTCCTCCTTACCCATTGATACATCCTTTGTCCTCTCTCAGGAGCTGTATCGATGTAACTTATCCAGACCCAGTACATCAAAAGGAACGGCCATAATTGTGGAAATGAACTGTAACCACGATGAGTAGGAGAACTTGTGGCAACAATGACATGATGAAAAAGAGTGCAAATTCAGACTGGAGAGATGAGAGAGGCTGGCACTGGGCTTTTGAGCTAGAGCCAATTTGATCTATAAACGTACCAGAGACAAAAGAACAGACAACTCATCAGAACGACCATACACGACCATATTGCAACAGCCAGTATCTGCAGCCTCCTCTTCCTCGGTACTTTTGCCGGTACAAAACTAAGGATGTCAGTATCAAAAACACAGAAGCGTGGAACCAGACGCAGACGAAAAGTCAGCTTGCCGCCTCAACAACTCATATATTCACGAGAACGCACTTTATGCTAGTATTTAGGGTTGAGATATGCGTCCGCAATGAACTTGTAGATGAATTAGGAGAAACCTCGAATTTTGTGGCCATCTTAATAAGAGTAACTGAGGGATAGGAAATAGAAGCAAGTTGAAGTGGAACGCCATCATTATCTCCATTTGGATGCCTGAGAAATTTCACGCTTTCTGTAGTTTATATATTTTGCGGGGGGTACGAATCTGAGCGAGCCTGTATGGTGCACGTTGTCCCTCCCTCCTACACGGTCACTACTCTCAAGTCGATCGCCATCCCCCACCCTTTTGACCAACACTACATTTCGAGGCCAAAAGGTGAAGCAGGAGGTATTTGCTTGTCTACAGGCGACTCAGATTTTGTGGGGGGAAGTCTAACAAGCAACCTGGTGTCCGGGCGGTAACCCCTACTCAATGTTTTCCGCATAATGTAGTGGGTGTAGAGTGTAGGTAAGAGAGTGAAATACTAAATACATGTGACCGCACGACCGCCGCCACATCCTCGAAGAAGCCTCTATCTACCTGATATCCTAATTCTTAGAGAAGTCTGGTGCATGCAGAAAGTCAGGCACTGGCCCACTCATGAGACTCAAATTTTTAGAGGACATCCCAGAGGAAGACGTTCTTGATGATCCGACCGCAGAAAAGACATTCTCGATCAATTAAAACTGAAACTCTCTATATTTTACCTGTCCCCTCCACCAGAAAACTTAACACACCCTCCCCACCACCACCACCACCATCACCACCACCACTTGCTCAAATTGCTTTAGATCGCATCTCTTTGCACTGTAGCTCACTTGTGAAAAGTGCGATGCCCATGTAACGCAGGTATTGGAAGACCTATTACAGAAGTAACTGAGTCTCCTGCCAGATTTGTCCATTCTCACGGTATGCACCAATGTTCTCCTGGGTAACTGTATCCCCCCGGGTCCATCCATTCAAGTCTCTGCCAAAGACTGCTTATTAACTCACAAGACCATCAAAAGGTAAAGTAACGCTGGATCAGGTGTTGCCAACTCCATGTAATTCACTATAGGATTTATATGTTCTGTTGTTTCTAGTGGCATATTTTGCCAGTACTCGTTTTGCTCGTGGGCTCATCGAGGTCAAACGATACTTTGCTGAGTCCTTACAAAGTATTCCAGAATCTGTGGAGTCAAAGTAAATGATAGTCGGTTTACAATTATAAAGACACAACATTTTATTCAGGAATAGAAAAAATTGACCGTACCCCCTGCCAAATCAAGTGATAGGAAGCGATGAATCCCTGTAATCTCATTCCGAGTCGTTCAAACCGTGTTAACTGGCGACAGATGCCATCTATTACTTATGCTTATGCCTTCGATATATTACACGCGAACCAATGGCAGCAAAGGGAAGATAGAAAATCTACAAGCAGTTTCCCGGAAACTACGCGTACAGATCATCGTCTGCCTCTTCTTGGAAGCCAGCATTGCCAGAGGCCAAAGGTGCACCCCCTGTTGATGGCTCACCAGTTTCGGGGAACTTGAAGTTGTTGCCAAAACCGCGCGTTTGTTGGAGATTCTAAAGTTGGTAGTTGTAAGCACTGGCTCCGCACTTGAAAGTCACTAGTCACTAGAATCAGCTTACTTGGGAAAACATCTCGTATCGCCTGATGTCCGAGTCTTGAACAGAACGTCGGGCAAATTTCATTGCCTCTTCGAAGTGCTCTCTATGAAAGCAATCAGTAACATATCACAGTAAAGATAACTAATCAAACCATGACAAACCTCGTGATCATCGGAACGGGATCTTCCTCCTCCTCCTCCATGACCTCTTCTCCAGCCTCTTCACGAACAGTCCTCTCCCGTTTGGCACGGATATCGGCCTCGATCGACTCACGGATTGCAAGCTTAGCTGATCGTTGGCATATTTCCGTCAAATCAGCACCAGAAAACCCATGAGTCATTTTGGCCAAGAACTCCAGATCGACGTCCTGCGACACCGGTGACTTCTTGAGGCATGCTTTCAAGATTGAGACACGTGAAGGCTCATCAGGGAGAGGAATGTAAATAAGCTGATCAAGACGACCGGGACGAAGGAGAGCAGGGTCAATCTGATCCGGTCTGTTGGTGGCTCCGATGATGAAAACATTCTTCTTCTGATTCATGCCGTCCATCTCCGTGAGGATCTGGTTCAACACACGATCGCCGGCGCCTCCAGCATCACCTGACGAATTTCCACGAGCCTTTGCAATGGAATCCAACTCATCGAAAAACATTACACAAGGGGCGGCAGCACGAGCTTTGTCAAAAACATCACGGACGTTAGCTTCTGATTCACCGAACCACATGGTGAGGAGCTCGGGACCCTATTCATCCGTTAGCACCAAGCTAATCACAAGGAAGCTCAAAGTCACACGCCTTAATGCTGATGAAGTTGGCATTACATTCGTTGGCAATAGCCTTCGCAAGCAAAGTCTTACCAGTACCAGGGGGTCCGTAGAACAAGACACCCTTGGACGGCGACATACCATACTTGAGGAACTTCTCGGGGTGCTCTACAGGATATTGGACTGTCTCCTGGAGTTCCAGTTTGACCTTGTCCAAACCTCCAATGTCGTCCCAGGTGACAGTGGGGACCTCGACAACAGTTTCGCGGAGAGCGGAAGGATTCGAGATTCCAAGGGCAAAACGGAAGTTCTCCATTGTGACCCCCAGAGAATCAAGAACTTCAGCGTCGATGGTGTCTTCGTCAAGGTCGATCAAGTCCATCTTTTCACGGATTTGTTGCATAGCGGCCTCTGAGCACAGTGAGGCAATATCAGAGCCGACATAACCATGAGTATCGCTTGCAATCTAAGACAAACCAATAGAATCCAAACTTCTAAATATAAACAACAACTACATACCTTCTCAAGATCGACATCCTCAACTAACTTCATGTTCTTTGTGTGAATACGGAGGATTTCTAGACGGCCAGTAGGATCGGGAATACCAATATCGATCTCACGATCGAAGCGGCCAAATCGACGAAGGGCAGGATCAATAGAGTTGGGCCTGTTGGTGGCAGCCATCACGACGACGTTAGAGCGAGCCTTGAGACCATCCATCAGAGTAAGGAGTTGAGACACAACACGGCGTTCGACTTCGCCGTTAGTCTAAATTTACGAACATCAGACTCATAATCATGCATACGAAGGACAACTACATACTTTTTCACGCTTAGGTGCAATAGAGTCAATTTCGTCAATGAAAATAATAGCAGGCGAGTTCTTCTCAGCTTCCTCAAATGCCTTCCGCAGGTTACTCTCTGATTCACCGGCCATCTTGCTCATGATTTCAGGTCCATTAATCAAAAAGAAAAAAGCGCCGGTTTCATTTGCGACCGCACGAGCCATCAATGTTTTACCAGTACCAGGGGGGCCGAACAACAGAAGACCGCGGGGGGGTTTAATACCAATTGATTTGAAGAGTTGAGGGTGGCGAAGGGGTAATTCGACAAGTTCACGAATTTGAGCCATCTGCTTTCGACAGCCACCAATATCGTCATAGCCGACGTCAGCAAGATTCGATTCTTCGTCTTCACGCTTGACAGGGTCTCCCTCTATAATGGGAAGTCAGATAGTGAATGGAGTAGATGGACACGTCACAAATGGCACTCACCAGTATGGATGACGGTATCCTGAGCAACTATACAGAATTCTGCCGGATCGGTCTCAATAACCTTGAATTCGACGGTACGCATACCACCACGGACGAGAAAAGTATCCCCTTTGCGAACGGGTCGGTATGCTGTAATGCCGTTAAGTCAATTCATGGAAATCGTTCCAAATATGATTACGCGTACCTTCAAGGAAGTAGGGTTTAAGGTAGACATCGAAAATATTACCGCTGAGACCCTCGATAGAGTCATCAAAAGGAAGAATGTGAACACGTTTACCGTATTTAATATCGAGGCATTGATGAACATTGACGAGATCACCGAGTTTAACGCGGAGATTATTACGAGCAACTTTGTTCATTTGAATTCGGCCATCCTCGACGTCATCAGAGCTCAAACAGATGAGAACAGTATCCCTCCTCTTCTTTCCACTAAGAAAATAAGAATTGTCAGCGACGACCATGAGCACCAAACTTATGTGAATGCACACCGAACAATTATAGTATCTCCGCGGAAAAGACCAAGCGTCTCCATTGTTCCTGGGTTGAGAGTTGCGACTGAAACACATTATAAGATACCCTGCCTCCGCTAGAGTCAATCTGAGCTCACCAGAATTATCATCATTTGTAGCCTCGTCTACGATGAGACGATTTGGACTGCAAAAGAAGGCGCGTTTGTTCACGATTGATATTTGGAAGGTTTGATGAGAACTCACGACTTCTTAGGCCTGAGGATTGCGGTCGAAGTATCATCTGGACCGGGTTGAGGAGGTGCACCGCTGGGATCAGCCATAGTGTAGTATTAAGTGGTTATTGTTGTGGAATGAGTTCTAGTCTTGAACACGCGTCCTGATGTGATTATCACAACAAAACCAAACTCGTCACACCACGTGCACTTTTCGTGATGATGATGATGATGGTGAGTTTACGGTGAGTTCTAGATTTATGCAGCGCAATGAAGTAGTGCCGAGACGCGGTCCCAGTAGAACTACAATACAAGAAGTGTGTGGATGTGTACGGAACTGTTCCAGTCAGATTGGTCAGCAAATGGCAGCCATCGTCTTTCTACATTTCTTCGTCCCCATCTAAGCTGATCTCTTCCACAGGAAAGTCGCCTACTGTCACTTTTTCAGGTCGCACAAAGACGCCATAATTCTGTCGACAATCAAAGTAGCGTTCTCCTTGTACTCTGTTCATAAGTCAGCACCAAAACAGACGCCAGAGACATAAAATACCTACGATCCGTCATTTTTCCCAAAGGGCTCGTCGTACTCAATGCCTATCCATGTACCTTTTCCGAATTTCGTCTGACCTACAAACTGGACGGTTCCACGTTTTTTCAATCCTGGTTCCGCTGACTCAACTTCGCACCGCTCCCCAATCGACATGTTAACCATTGAGGGTGGTGATACTTCCTCTGCATCCGCGAATCTCCCTACTTTTTTCCTCATTTTGTATGCGAGAACGCTGTCTGTCCTACGTCTCAGCTACCAGCAATTCATGTCGTCGATTCCTGCACCTTGACGCTTCGCATACTCTGCGTAGCTGAGTTCAAATTTTTCTACCTGGGAGACATCCCAAAGTCGACCGGTAAACGATGCTGATGGGTTGGAGTCCTCGACCTGATTTAATCAGCTTCGTTTAGCACCGTAATGGTGTAATTACTGACCTTGAGAACTTGCCAATCGCGTAGTCCATATTGTGAAAGTTCCCTCGAGTTATCAGTTAATTGAGCAAGAGGGACAGTAACTTTCTCCGATTCAAGAAGAGAAATAAGCTGATTTTGAGCTGGAATTCCTGTAATGACTTCAAGTTTATCCTTTGGGAATGGCGTCAATGGCTGATTCATATAATAAACAAAATCGCACCTTAAGCAGCTGGACGGTCCAGTACGGTTCAATACGTCGTTCTGCGCGGATGTCCGGTGAGACAACGAAGATTTTAAGTGCACTGGACATTGTGCTATCGTATATCGTAGATTCTAGAGCTGATTTGATTATGAGCACATGCATGGTTCATGATTACATAATAGAATTTATAGTGGTTAACAATTTGGAGTGAGACATTTGACAACACAACAATGAGAAAATTAGGCTACAAAATCAACGAGTCGGCGACTCTCAATATTTTCAAGCACAGACCAATCATCACTATCAATGCTACTTAACTTATTAGCAAATTTGACAGCATTCCCGCCCAGTGCAATAAGATATGTAGTAACATTTCCATTTTTCCTTCTCCAGTAGCAGGACAATGGCTAATATTGGAATATCTGTAGGTGCCTCCAAGACTGTCCTTGTTGCAGTAAAGGATAATAAACAAACATCCAATCATGATCATTAGTAAGAGTCTCATGTATTGGGAAATAAAAAGTGCCCACTATAGCAGCATTACTGGTTGAGCAACTTGCTGCACACTCATGAGACATAATGACCAAAGGCTTTCTTTAAGCTTAGAGAATTGAATCTCTGAGAATAAGAGAGTCAGTAGAAATAAGCAAGATTGAACAAGTCAATGATAGAAATAATAAGAGAATTATTAGTACAAAGTACTAGGTTATTATTCTAGTATCATACATCTAAGAAACACTCTAAGTAATAGTGATTACTAACCACTAAGTAAGTAATGAGTCAGTAATCAAATGAAACCAGAAGGATTATTACTAGTAGATACATGTCATGGTACACTTGAACTCTTATATTTTCTTTTTATTTTCTTTTTCTTTTATCTATTTTTCCTTTTATTTAATTTTTCATTTCTTTCTTGGTCAATGAAGAGGCATGTGACCATGGTCACATGATATGTCATCATAGGTCTAGAGCATAGTAGAAGGAACTAGAATAATAATATCAGTATATATGTTTATGGTATCTTTATAATGTGTATATGGTAAACTCATGGATAACATATGTACTTTAGAATAGAATTATTTATTGATAGCATAGACTATATACCAATAGTATATATATAGGGTGTTAGACATGATTTACATTCCATTATCTGAAATCTATTAGCAAGCTCTTAGAAGTCAGATTTGTAAGCATGTTATCCAGATATATGAAATATAGATATCAGAATAGCCTTTAGCTTCAACTTATGTGCTACACTTCTACTAGTTATACTGGTTGCATATCTTAGAAGATGTTATAATTACTATCTCTTGACTTACAGATGTTTGCCTCATGAAGAACATGTGCTAGGGTTCATTTCATTCTTAACTCATTATTTATACCTTGCTTCTTGTTACAATCACAAAACCTTAAAGTTGGTCAAGTAAAAGAATCTTGTATTAGAGTTAACACAAGAAAACTTGATAGAAAACTCTGTATAGGATCATCTACCTTATATACCTAAGATTACTAGTCCATGTTCTACTACTTTAGCCTATCCTAAATAACCATATATCTGTCTTAAAGTCAACATATGTTAAACATATTATATAATATTATTTCTTCTAGAACCTTCTATCTTTTTCCATGTGATCATGTGACTCATGTGTGACACTGGGTCTCATCATGTGACAGTTTGTGACAGTGACATGTTGTATCATGCTAAACTCTAACCTTAGATTCTAGAATAGAAAATAAATCAAAAGAAAATTGAAATGAAATGAAAATAAAATTAAGTCTACTGTTCACAACTCTGACACTTTTACCTCATATAGTAGTGGAGGTTTCCTTATTTCCTTCATCATTGTTTTCTCAAGAATGTTTTATGTATTTCTCATGGTTATTAGATATATATAGCTATAAATACTATCCTATATTCTTACACTTTACTAATTAATTATTTTTCTCATTCTTACTCAAGTCTTTGCCTAAGTTGCAATCTAAGCCAAGCCTAAGATTATAACAGAAAAGCTACTTAAAATAATTTGAAGACAAGTTTATTAAAAAATAGTGAGATTGTTATAAACTTAAGATCTTAGAGTTGGTCAAAAGAAAGAACCTTGTATTAGAGTTAACACAAGAGAACTCGATAGAAAACTCTGTACAAGATAGTCTGTCTACCTTATATACTAAATCTATATGGTCTGTGCTAGCTACTTCTATCCTACCCTAAATAGCTATATATTGCACATGTTATATGACATTATCTTTCCAGAATCTTCTATATCCTTCCATGAATCATGTGACCTGTGATCATGTCATCTGATGTGACTGATGTGTGACAGTATGATCTTGTCACTCTAACCCTAACCTTAGTTCTAAAAAATAGAAAATCAAAAAGAAAATCAAAAGGAAAATAAATTGAGTCCACCGCTTTTATCTTTAACAGAGATATGTTATCACTAATACTAGAAAACAGTATCATTTTTAGTCAATTTTCAGAATAAGATTTATAATATAAATTACTGGCTTATATACTAAGTATTTTACCTAGAATAGTTAACTAGGACTAAAGACTGTAAGTAAGTTACTCTAGTTCTGGATGGTTCTTAGATATTGGGATAGAAATCTATAGAGTTGTGTTAAGAGATGATTCACACTTGTTGAGAATATTCATAAATATCAAAAAATACAAAATGAATAACATAACTTAGCAGAATATGAAAATAGAAGTGATATTATGTAAACAAGATGATCTTGGCTTCAACAAAAAGATATTATGCCTTGCTTAACTTTATTATGTGGTTGTATTTCAAAAGAAGGTTTGAATAAACTTAGAGCAAGTATAATACAATTCTAAGTTAATTATCAGACTAAAGAACCACATATAATAGCTATTATTTTTGAATATAGCAAGCTTTTTCTAATACTACTACTATACATACTCTGGGTTGTTGGATATTATAGGAGCTATTGTTTGAAACTACATGAAATTGATAGAAAATAGAAAGGTTTTAGTCCTTGGGTTGATGGGTGATTGGAATAGAGCATGATTTGTACTGGAAGAGAGAAAAGGTGTGAATATCAGATGCAGTCAGATGGTATGTGTTATGGGACACTTGAACACTAATAATTTTATTTTTCTTTTCTTTTATTTTTCTGATTTTATATTTTCTCATTTCTTTTATTTTTCTTTTGGACAATGAAGAGGCACGTGACACTGCAGTCACATGACAGGTCACATGATGTGATGTCATAGGCCTAGAACATGGTGGAAGGATCTGGAAGATGACGTTAGGGCACATGTATACAA
>Ga0157368_1000565_pt1:0-15000 | contig 17139 bp, 11 predicted proteins | sample AttbisABBM3_FD_113146 | JGI IMG/M metagenome (GOLD analysis project Ga0157368, IMG submission 113146) | Fungus gardens microbial communities from leaf cutter ant in Botucatu, State of São Paulo, Brazil - Atta bisphaerica ABBM3 | ecosystem: Host-associated > Fungi > Mycelium >...
CTATGGTATTCTTCTCCGATCAGGGATGAAGAGGAGCGCTTTGACCTATCGTTATCATAACCACGATCTAATAGTATTAGGATCGACTTACTGAATCGCGTTACAATCCTTAAGGAAAAGAAAGACAAAAGGTCCTAGTTGAATTAGCTTCCAATCCTAGCATACTCAAGTCAGCATTCCCAAGGCACCAGCATAATCCGAGTGTCTCCACTTGCTAAGCAGTGAGATCTACTTCTTTCCAAGAAAAGAAAAAGAGATGGAACAATGCGTATAATGAAGGGATTTGAAGCTAGAGGAGAGCAAGGGAAGAGATCGAAGCTAAGCAGATCGCTTACAGGCCTTTCTCCACAGGAGCATCATCAATCTTAGGGCTCACCCTCTGGCCTTGATTCAGGTGATTGACCCTTACCTTAGCAGCACAGTAATGGTGGTTTTGGAGGTCGCATACCTTGGTTGCAGTGACATCGACACGGTTGAAGCTTCTACTTTTCTAAAGTTGAGCCAAAAGATCCCGATTCAAGATAAATTCATGAGGAAGTGGGATCTCTTTAGGATATACTCCAGCATTTATAAATTGGCTAATCGGTAAAGATACATGTACTTGATGCCCCGCCCAAGAAAGAGACCCTAGTAGCCCTGCTAAATGGTGATTCAACATAGATTCTACATCTTGGAACCAAGCTTCCCAGTTCTACACCTTATGCCAAAGCGCGGATCCATTGTGGGTCTTTGGCTGCCGAGGAGTAAGAAGACGGCTCAATAGGCAAGGATTGTAAAGTGGCAGGACTGAGGGCATATTTTGATTAGGTTTTCGAATGCTTTTAAACAAGCTTTGCTCGAGCGTATTTCAACACGTTGCCTTAGTCAAGGTGTGCAGCGTATCAGTATCAGTGCCAAGAATAGTTTCATTGTCAGGTTCGGAGATCGGGCCTTTATATATAGGGCGAGTGGCTTCCGCTTGCCTTTCTTCTTTCGCCAGTTTCAATACCCTCAAATCAATGCAAGCTTGTATGAGACTATACTGCCGTCCCATTCTTGAGTGAGCTTAAACGCCGTGCGACTTGGAAGAAACGAAAAGCGCTCCCGCCGCTGCGAGACAGTAGCAGATCGTCACGTAATGGAGAATCATTTTTTTTCTCATACCAACCGAGAAATCCGTGTCACAAAGATATAGAGACAAAAGCAGAATCAATCGCTCGATTCGCTATCACTTTCGGCTTGGAAACCCATTGCGTTGTATAGGACTGCCCTGACAAAATGTAGAATGGGATCGTCTGTTGTGACCAGATTATCTAAGGGGTCTGTCCTTCGGCCGTCTTTCTTTCTGAGACAGAGGAGAGTGGACATCTTTTCCATTGTGTTTACTGTTGGCCACCCTTTCTTGTCTAATCATCGCTTGCTCCTCTTTAAAAGAGCTTAGGTGGACCTAGCCTTCGTCAACCGGCGCTGCTTCTGATCCTTAGCTTAGAAAAGGAGAATAGGAACTAGGGACGGCATAAATGGATCTTGAACTCATTCCTTTTTGGATACTGGATACCGGGAATGTAACTAATGAAGAGCATATGCTTTACACATGCAGGTTGATCAGTTCGCCCTTAATTTGAATTTCAAATCAGAAGAGTTGGGATTGAGCTTTCACTGTTCTCAAGGTAGCGAGTGACTCTCGTCTCGGTCTTCTGGAAATGGAAAGGTAGTTCTGTGAGCCAATTCCGTGAGCCGAGGGTGAGAGAAGCAATCCTCCTTCTAGGTCGTCTAAGGCACTAAGATCTATTTCTTTCATACCACCAGGAAGCCTAGCGACTTTCTGTATCGGTGACTAAACTAAGAAAAGAAAACTTTCGCTAGCAATTCTTTTTCACAGCTTTAGTAATAGCCTATCTTTTCTCTAGCCTGGAGCCGGCACTCCTAAAGCAGTTAACCATCTGTGGGATCTTTCCCAATATCCTCTACGCCTACTTCTCTTCCGAATCCAAGACTTGGTTCAAACTTGAAAGCAGTCAATCAAGCAGCACTGACCGCTATTCCATAGATAGCATAGAGCTCTTACACAGCGCCTAATAGGCTAGCTTCACTATAAAGGCTTTCTTTCCCCGTCCTTTGTCTTCTAGGCGTCGGAGGAAGGGAATCGAATGAGATTCCTAAGGGGTCTCTACCTTTTAAGGTTTCTTTCTCATTCTAAGTCGGTCTGACTTCTTCTTCTTGCCTTCGTCGTGTCTTCCCCTCTGGTGAAATAGCACGTAAAGATGAAATGAATGCCACTCTTAAAGGTTACTTGCAGGTCTCCTGCTTTCATAACACATGCAAAAACGAATGCTTGCACAGTTCCGACTTCCCGGCCTTTACTTAGAAGTAGCGGATTCTCGCTTTGCCTAAATTCACTCTTCCCGCTTTGGGCCTTTCCTGAGAAGGATAAGCAACCAGTCACATAGCCTTTTTGTGCCCCGGGTTACTGAACTAGCCCTAGAGGAGATTAATAACCCGACCTTAAGGTAGTTAGATTGAGAAGTTACACGGCTTCTAGTTAGTTAGTCAAGAGTAGCTTCAAGCGAGATATGGTCTATCCTGTGTACTAGGTAGGTAAGTTACCGCCCTTAAGAATGGATTTATAAGTTAAAGAATTCCCCTTGGCAGCAGAAATGAAAGTAGGAAAGCTTAGTCTCATATTTCCTTCCTGTCTTCCCCGACTGAGGGAATTGAGTTTCCGATCAATCTTTAGATGTTTTAGTTAGGGCGGAAAGCTACCTATCTTCTTCTGTCCTTATCTTCCATGCTAAATCTGAGATCGATTGGGCCACTGACTAAGAAGAAGAGGAATGCTAGGTCCGCTAGGCAAACCTGTAACAGAATACGGGTCGAGTAGCAGATCCAAAAGAAAAAGGACTCAATCCTTGGCTAGACCTAGCCCTCTTTTTTCAAATCATTAATTCCACTCTTCTTTCTCGGTGCGGTGGCATCAAAAATTCTATCAGTTCTTGGTGGATGAAATTCCAAAAGAAAGAGAGGGCCCCGGTAGAAAGATAGAAATCGTGTTCGGGCACCGTACGGTAGGGACTAGACTATATATATACTATATCCCCATACCTCTCCTTCTCTTCAAAGATGGGGAACTCCAAGCCATCAACATTTGGGAAAACGTACCTTGATGCAAACCTATTCGAATTCGAAACAAACCTATGAACCCTATACCCCTTCACCACCTTTGGTTATTGTTATTTCTTTGCTTCTATTTCTTCTATCTGCTTTTTCTTCGTTCGATATGGTATACTCTTCTGCGGATTCAGAGTGAGATGGTGAGGTGAAAGTCTTTTCCTGACCCGCAAGCAAGGGGGCTTTAGCCTGACGCAAGTAGGCGACGCGAATCTATGGTTTCTATGTTTCAATCGGGCTTGGATGCGCCTCGAGATGACTTGCAGAATAAATTCTTTCTAGGCGTAACAAATGGTCCATTTATTGATGGGCGAACGACGGGGATTGAACCCGCGCGTGGTGGATTCACAATCCACTGCCTTGATCCACTTGGCTACATCCGCCCCTACCCCCGCACTGGTTGTTGTCTCTATCTACGATCAGATCCTTTCTGAACCCCCCTATGACCGCTATCAAAGAGAAGCTTTTTCCTATACTATAACTATAGTAGCAAGTCTATTTATTGTTTTTTGGAATTAGGGGAAGCAAAGCTTCAACAAGTAGAAGCTTCCCGGCAAAGCTTCAAACAAAGAGGTTGGGCTGTTCACTTCATTGATTTGACTTCACTTTACTTAAGATTAAAGATAGGGGCCGGGCGGGCAGTGAAGGCTCGTTTAGTAGACAGCAAGCGAGCAGCAAGCACCTACCTACTCCTATCAAAATGAAAAGCAGCAAGCGGAGCTTGAAGAAGCGAGCCCCCATCAGAGAAAGCCATTGCACGCTAGCCTCTTGTATAGGGTTCCAAACCTGCGCACCCCTAAACTACAAGCTTTGAAGCCCCTACTTTGTTGGGATATTGGAAGAAGCCCCTTTCTACAAACCTTTCTATAATATAAGGGAAGCTCTTCGAGCTTTCTTCGCATGCTTGAGCGCATCTTTCCCCTTTCTATTAGTAAGGTTGTCAAAAGGTAGGTTTCTTACTTAGTGCTTGTGCTAAGGTTCGTAGACGCTCGACTGGTAAGGAGAGGTTTGCAAGACCTTTCTCAAAGTCAAGTTTCTCGGCCTTTATTGTTGGGATATTGGAAGAAGCGTAGGTTTGGAACCCTATACAAGGGGCTTTTCCCCAACCTATATATACAAGGTGCTGGTCTCGATCTCGCTTGGCGGTGCCCCTCTCGATGATTGTTGACTCAACATTGATTTCGTGCTTGAGTTGGAGGGCCCTCCCTCCATCCATCGAGTCAAGTAATTCGCTATCGGAAATTTTTCCGCCGCGTATCTCATGCCATGCTTCTTGTTTCTCCGAATCGGTTCCGTCTGTCAGTCAATCTTGATTCGCCATCAAGAGAGGGAAGAGCCTTTACTTTCGGTTAGGCCGGTCTCGTCATTCACGCAATTCCCCCGTCCATCGATCGATCACGCGAGTACGCATCCAGTCAGCACATAGCGAACGAAAAAAGCGTTCATCCTGGATCAATCAAAATGTCTATCAATTGATACCTATTCATTCGGTCAAAGTCTCCACGGCGTTTTCACGCCCCTCTACTGAGAGGTGCACCATGTTGATAGGAATCGGCAAAGACCTTCTTGTACACGTCCTCGAGGGCAGCATTCATGGCAATCAGAACGTCTTTCTCCCGAGGGCATGGTATGGCTTTGTTCTTGGTGTTGTTTAATAGATTAGATGTCGAGTGCCGCTTTTCCCCGTCCGAGAATCTCCATCTGCTCTAAGTGGGCGAGCCCTTAGCGGCCTTATGTCAGGTTGGTTGTTCAAAAGACATTTTCTCGCTACGCCCCTTTGCATCTTCATCTTTTCGAAAGCCTAGACCCATTCTTCTGGATCTTTATTAGTCCTAGGTGCAAAGCCTCTTCAATTCAATAAAGACCTATTTCTCTCTTTCTTTTCTTTCTCATTTTGTTGATTGAAGAGGATAAGCGCTATCCATTGAGTAAAGGGAGGGTTTGCTACAGTGATTCGGGCGGTTGGTGGCCCCTTCGAGAGTTGCGGGTCCTTGCCGCTGCATGAGTGGTAGCTCACGCTCAAAACTCCTCCGACACGAGTCCTAGTCGTTGCGCTGCGGTCCGTTTCCCGGCTTCGCTTGCGCGATTTTTTGCACTTCTGATTGGTTTCATCCATCCCCGACCCTAATGAATCGAGTATGAAGGGGTCAGTCAGTCAAGCGGTTCGGGTTCTCGGTCGGTTCCCGTTCGCCTGCCCCCCTCATAGTCCATTAGTGGGTAGGGTGGTAAACTTAGAGGGCGCCCGCCTCCTCTTCAGACGTGTCTTCGACAACCTGGCGGTTGTTCGGTCTCCGCTTTTGGGGGCGGGAGTGCTTGGTCGCTGGGGTTTCCTTTTCCTCAACCAATTCGGTTGTGTCAGCCCTGAGATTGGTCTAACATTTTTGTTATGAGCTGGCTGGACAAAGATGGATGGAAGGTAAGATAGATTTGAGTTCAAGTGGCACAGGACCTTCGATCGACCATGGGGCGTATTCTACCCTTACCGAATTCATTCTATTGAAGCGTAACGTAAAAAGCTCCTTCTCATGTTGCATTTCTTTGGTTTGGAAGTTCCAGAATGTTGTCTGTGGATTTCTAACAAAGGAAAGCCCCCTTTTATTTGATTAATTCAAATTCCGTGCTGCTCGCCACTCCCCGAGGCCAAGGACGGGGTCGAACCGTCATTCCAGGATTTGCAGTCCGATACATTTCCATTATGTTACCTAGCCAAACCCGCCACCTCGTGTGCCAAAGTAAAACGGTTGTTCTTCCTTCCCCGCTCCCTCTTTTTCTACATATGCGGTGGCGGGCGGAGCACTCTATATGACCGGCGGCGGGTTACCAGAGAAGAGGGGACAACTTCTTTCTCCCTTGCCTTGCTCCATTTTCCTTTTCTGATTGAAAGTAGCAAGCCACTCCACTACTGGTACAGAGGCCAGAAGGTTGCTTCCTCCATATGTTCAGACAAAGAACATCTAGAAGCTTGCTTTTGTCTTGTAAGCAACCATGCCTATATAATAGAATTTTGCTTACCAAAGTGGTCTTACTAAAAAAAGTCAATAAGCAACCCCAAGTGACATGGCTTTTCACTATTCCTTATTCCTTTCCAGAGAAGGTTGCTCATCCAGCCCAGCGGATCCATTGTTTATGCGGCAGTGCGATGCAGCTGAAAAACGGGGGAAAACTCCAAACAAAAAAGGGCCTTCTTCTTCCGCAAGTAAGTGATAAAATCCTTATATAGAAGTTTTAGAAAGGGGCACCCCTACCCCCTAAATTACAAGCTAGCGCGCAACGGCTTTTCAGCCGTTGTTGCTTGCTGCTTTTTGCAGGCTCGAAAATCTCTCTTTCGCCTCTCCTCCCTGTCTCCATTCTGGTTGATTCGCTTCTTCCTTCGCGCAAGCGCTTGGTTCGCCCCTTGTTGTGTTGCATTTTGTGATCCTCCGCTTCAGTCTGCGTTTTTCGGATAGCCGGGATCCGACGTAGATTTCCGATTTATTTAAAAGCTCCAGGTTTTGGGCGGCCCATCTGGTTAGTTCAGCTATCACTGCTGGAAGCCCCTGCGGTTGTTCGGCTGCGTACTCCCCGTTCGCGTATCTCACACTCCCAAAGCATATTTTTTTTTTTCATATTTCATTTTTCTTTCTACCCATAGGTCGGCTTCGTGCAGATAGATGTTTGCCGGGGGAGATTGGTGCTCCTGAGGTATGCCCTTCCGGTGGGTTGTTATATTCTCTGTCTATTCCATCCAGTGCCCGCACTGCGTCAGAAAATCTTCGTCTTCGATCTCTCTTCGCAACGCAATAAAGAAGTCTAACAGTTTCTCTCGGCATCTGTCTTTTAAGTCATTGATCTCATATCTATAAGCAGGGGGGTCTGCGTTCACTATTAAGCCTACGCCCGTCCATTCCTTTCAAGCGCCCTTAGACTCGTTACGCTGTTCGACTGAACTCGTTGGCTCCGCGCTCTATTCGGTCGGAACCCGGTTCGAGAACCTTCTCTCATAGATTCCCTTCACCAAGTCATCGCCAGCAATCAGCTCTTATCCCTTGGTGTGGTGTCAAAGGGCGAGTTCCTTTCTTGTCTTGCCCAAAAACTTTCTTTATTCTCATTGGAGAAAGACTCTCCCGCGGCAAGGTTTTACACATAGGGCCAGCTGCTTTCTTTATCTCGCTTGCCGTCCGTCTAGCGCCTTTATTTCGGTTGGGGTCCGTCCCGGGGCTTAGACCGCTTGGGTTAGATTTTTTAGTCTCGAAGGCAGTCAACGTGTCAGCCATTCCTCTCCCATTAGACTTGTAAATCCTTTGCTCTTTTTCCTTCTCTCTTCCAGTTCTCTCCCTCTACTTTATTTGACAGGGGCGGAGAATACCACTCTATCCATAACAAGAATACAGTAGCAATTCCGTTTCAAATGGTTTGAGCTTGGAAGCAACCTACTATCTATCGATAGGCGAGAACAGACTGCTATTGGCTGCTTTGCCTATCTATTCTATTATGGCCGGCTTGGAGACATCAGAGGAAGACCATCATTTCTATCCGGGTACGATCATAGCTTCATTCATTCGTTGAACCTTGGGGATAACCATTAGCATTGAGGTCAATCACCACACCACCTCTATCATACATACGACATTCCATTCCGCGAGAGTGCATGGTCAACACACACCTAAAGCGCCTACGTTCCGCTTGCAGCCAATACAACCACAACCTAACTTGCACGAGATTCAACAACCGAAACTACTGGTAGTCCCGAGGGGACGGCATCCTCCTATAATAGTTAGCAGTACTGAACAAGCGAGTCATCGGTCGGGGGAAAGAAAAGGACCGCCTTTAAAAAAAAAGAAAAAAAAGGAAACGCTTTCATTAAAACCTTCGGAACAAAGGTGATTCTGTTCATGCTTCAGACGATCTGGCTAATTATATATACTTCTATCTAATTAGATACTCTTCTTCTATTAGAAAGGCGAACCTATAGGCCTGTTTTAGCGCGTTTCCAGGTTAGGTTTACTTTGGAAACGCTACTAAGGACCGGGTGAAGAATGAAAAACGTCCGCTAACGCCCACGGGATAAGATCTTTTTTAGATCAGCAACGAATTCTTGTATCTACGAAGAAAGATTTCTCCCCGGGTTCAGACCCTAAATGCCATACCTTGCTGAAGGCGATTCACGATAGAATCGCGCATAGTTCCGTTTGACCGAGATGTGAATGCCCGTGATCTGTTCGGTATAGTGATGGATTTCATGGCCGACGTCTAACCGGCACGAATACGCCGACATGAAACGAGTTCCCCGCGGAGCATTTTTTTTTCTTTCGTTCTCGGACGTTTTGTTCGATTCCGGCACTTGCGTTCTCATGCCCGGAACCCTCGCGATTGATTGGGAGAAAGAGCGAAAGCGAGAAAGATGGATTGTTATCCATCGGAAATCGATAGGAATTCCCCGGGGATTGCCTTATAATAGATGTTCTGTCTTTCATTATTAACATCCAATCCCATGCTAATAAGAAAAACGAGCGATTGCTAGTCAGCTTTCATTTTATTCAATATAATGGTAGGGGCTGAGGCTCTGAAGGCTTTCCAACTTGCTTCAATTAGGGAATAGCGCAGATGGATCAATCACGCGGTTCTGCAGCGTCCTCCAACTTGCTGTCCGCTCCCCTTCACTTTCTTTGCTGGACGGGAAGATGCGAATCGCGAAGGCCTTCCCACCACGCGAAGTTCAAACCTCGCTGGAGAGAGAAAAGCGAATTGAAAACCGGCCTCAAATCCCTTCGCAATCGAAGGTGAAAGCGGGAAAAAGACGACGAAACCCTTCTTTCTTTGTCAGCCGACTTGAAAGGTGCTCTCAGTGTACCGCCATACGCACCCAGACATTAGACCAATTGTGGCTGGCCCAACAGTTTCCAGAATGCCGTTGTCATGATCTTGATCCGGCTTCTGCGACTACGGCATCCGCGTAGCTCCGAATACGCGCATTGGAGCTCTTCGCTCGATGTCCCGGATCGCTCTGTTGTAAACCGCTGTTTCGTCGGGCGGTGGCTTATTTCTAACACCCCCTTACTAGATTAGATCAAACAAATAAAGCTCCATTGAATGAATCAACTTCTCCCTCCCGAACAAGGGTCAATGGTTCGGGGAAAAGCCTATCTCAGTGATGTTCAAAAACGGGAAAAGCGTCGTTCGAAAACTCGCGTTAGCTCGTTTTGGACCCCCTTCTACTTTTGAACCAGTTCTCGACCCCGAGCGTAGCGACCCAAAGAAAGGCGCACTGGCAGCTCGTAGTCGCGGCAAACGTACTTTGATTGTTCAATCATTACATTAATAGAGGCCTTCCAGGAATTGACCAAGCAGGAACCGGGGATCAAAGTTCCATTGATTCATCTATCTCAAATAGGGAAAAAACTGAAGAAAGAAGGGGTCAGCTGAGCTCGAAAGGGGTAGCCGGTTGTCGGCTAGGAGCTCTGGCCGGCAACGAAGCTAAAGCTTCACACTGGTCCACTCGCAACTTACCGCAACTTACACGGCTAAGTTCCAACTCTATGTTGATAAGAAAAAAGAAAATCCCCTAAGAAGAAGACTTTCAACTATTCCAACGGAAAGGGGCAATTCAAATGCTCCATAGATAACCCCCTGTGTCTCGTTCCCGTCCAACTCACCGGGAGATCGAAGAGCGGTTTGCGCTTCGCGCCCCAACCCCCTTCACTAATAGATGCTTAGATACCTGCAACTGCATCTGTAAGCGGCGCAGGGCAGGATGGACGAGAAAAGCGGCGAGAAGAAGACAAACAGAGGGAGGAAGGGGGACCTTTTTTCTATTGCCTTCCCTTTCTACTTCTAGACTGGTTCGTCTGCGGGACAGCGAGCCAAGATCCGATTCGTCAATCGACGAATCCATGCCACGTAACCTGGCAAAGGAGAAAGAGACGATGGCAACGCACTTCATACAAGAGGGAGGGGGTACCGAGGAGACAAAGACACGGCAAGACTACTTTACCTATGACACTTAACGAGCCCTACTTACTGTCAGACCTAAGCACAGATCGATGAACGCAAGAATGAATGCACCTGTCTCTGCTCTTTCTGGTCAAGAAATCGATCGACCTCGTTCACATAGTTTTTCAAAAGCATCCCGGAGCGAGCGCCCCCTATGGTCTTTCTTGCTGAGTCAAGCTCTCTATTTTTTCCCACGCATTTCGGATGTCGGTTATTGGATTTGGTCTTCCTCGTCTGACTGACCAATTACACATACTACCATTACACTATCTTACTCGATTGATCTCGGTGTTCTCATTCCACGGTATGTCAAAAAAGGTAAATCTCAGTATACGGAAAATGATATCCCCTAATGGTATGACCCCCAAAAAAATAGGATTTAACTGGTTTTAAAACGAAGAATTTGAGGCATCGATCTGGAGTGGGTCTTTGATTGCTATTACACGGATGACAGGAGCCCTTGACCTTTACCTCCAAGCACGGGCTCTTCCCTTATATCCATACCACAACGAGAAGAGAAGGGAGGGTGAACACTGATGATCGAAACATCTCCTTCAGTGCCTGGTCAACCATTAAAGAAGAGGAGCGGACCTGACCCAGACCTTTTATTGAGTCTAATCACCTGTTTAGCAAACAGGTGTGCTCCAATACAGAGTTCTTTGGTAAAGCCTAAAGGCGGGTAAGAGATTCATTTTGCAAAAACAAGGCAAAGCAAACAAAGCAAGAGATGTCGCATGGATGGAAAGAACGTTGCTAGAGCAGTTAGTTGTGAACAGTTTTTCCTGATGTGTCTTGCAAAGGAGCATTGGGCCTTTATGATGTGTTTCCTCTCGCGGATCGTGTTCTGCAATCACTCTTTGAAGATACAAAGATCTTTTTACATTCTTGCGGCTCGATTGGCAGATGGCGAGAGTTAGCAAGCTACCTTGGTCCTGCTATGCTCGCTCATCTCTACATGGGATTGAGCGAACTCGTGATGCGTGGTAGTGAGGAGAAGAAGAATGGCAAGAAATCATGACTTGGGAAAAAACCCCTCTTAAGAACCTCGAGAGAACCTGAAACCAGTACCACCCATAGATGATGAAGTTCGACAGCTTGCCCTTAGTTCAACAAATCGTTACGCTGGGGTACCTTAGACAACTTTTAGCGTTGTCTCCACTTGCTGAAAACCCCTTCGCTCCACTCCTTTACAAAGACCGTAGGAGTCCCCTTCAGTCATTCAAAAGCTTGTGGAATCTCGGACTATGTGACTCCTTGTTGTTCCGCCATGAAGGCCTTTCTAGAAAAAATCCAGTAATTGCATTAATAGGTATCTCAACCGTGCAGTTGCTATCAACTAATCCCTTTGCCGGAATGTGTACTTGGATCACTGCCGGGAATGGAATAGCTGTGAGGGCAGGAACGAAAAAGCCCACATGAAATCAATTCTTTTGAAGTGATGTCACTTCCCTCTCGATCTCCCGTTCCCGGTTGGTTCTACTATTTCTATTTTTTTCAAATCTAAGAATGTCGTAAGTAAATAAAATTCTATGGCCATAGAAATTCAAAAAAAAATAACAAACATAAGTGAGCATGTTTTGCATTTCGACTCGTGCGAGAATCATCGATTGAAAGTAGATCTAGAAATTATAGTAGAGTAATATGAGATGATGACTCCTTGCTTTTCGATGCCAAAGGCGAAGCGCAGATCAAGGTCCCCGTTTCGCCCCCTCTCTCGGCTCGGCAAGAATGAGAGAACCTTTTTCGAAAAACTCCGAAGAGAACCCCAGGTAAGTAAGATCTTTGGTCTTTTTCCCATTTTTCTGTTGGTCAACAACCACAGCTTAAAAAGTATCCTCTTTATGGGGAGCAGAGCGCTACGAATGAGGCAAGGAAAGGAAATGTCCTTTATAACACAAGCTATAAAAATCCTTGAAGAAGTGGGTTCTTCGTTTCACCTTCCCCTGTTTATTTTTTTGCTACTCTTTTCTCTTCTAATCATTTTTTATGTTTTCGTCTGGCTGACACAAAGCCATGTCAGATCAACCATTGAATTCTGCCAGCAAAGGAATGAATATCTCCTATATCTTGCGATGCACACCTCTTTCCTACGAGGTCGTGCCGCAATTAGACAAAGTAAAAAAAAAAGAGTTTCATATATTTATACCACAGGTATGAACCCCTTACGGGCCGCCAAGGCCCTACAGAATCCTCATTCTAAAACCGAAAAAAATTTCCTCCGAGAATTTTAGGAATTCTCTTCACCTTTGTAGAACCGCTTACCTATGATCGGCGAATTTCGAAATCTTTGATCCCGTCTGATGAAACCGCAAATCATAATCTTGTTATGACTGTCCCTCTTACGGGGAACTCTTTTCAGGCAGCACTAATCAAATAATAGGGAGGAGAAAGAGGAAATAGCAAAGAATCATTCGGCGCGTAGTGAACTGCCAGATAGGGAAACCGGCCCGGCAAGGAGGCTAGAGGAAGGAAACTGCTCAAGTGAGCTTGAAGCAACAAGTGCAGTGGGTTCAGTTCCCACGCGGGGAAGAACGTTCATAAGTAGAGCTGCTCCTGCAGTTCCAGGGAGAGAATGTGTTTTCTAATCTGTTTTCAAAAGCAAGATGAGCTATGAGAAAGAGCAAGAACCCGGAGCGATTGGCTGAACTTACCCTAGCTCGAGCGACAGGGCGGTTGATCAAGGGATACCGGAAAGAGGCAAACAACAGAACCTCCGGGTTCTAAGCTTTTCATGTCGGGGCGAGGTCAATCGAGGGTTTTGGGTCAGTGAAAGCTCGAGTGCCCCCTTCAAAAGTCAGGTGTCGGGAATGCAACCAGTGAGGTGACCCGTTAGGGCGGATGAAAGAAGTTCTCCTGAAGCAGCGTCAAAGGCCTATCAGCCTTCCCTCTAGCTGCTAGCTCTATCGGGGACTAGCATCTCTTAGTCTTAGTTAAGCTGGCTTCGGTGAATCTCTCGTCCTGCTGCTTTTCGTTGTACCACTTGGCCCGACGTCTAGGCTCTCGATAGCTATGATATCTATGAAACCAATAAACTATCTGCTTGGGAAACCAGAACCAGATGAACATGGTGTCAACCCGACTACTTCGACAAGCCTACGTGCCTAGTGAATAAAATCAGTCTGAGTCATAGAGTGACTTTCGGGATGTCTTAGCTGAATGACTCGATAAGCCTAAGCTAAGCTTATTTTGAGGTTCCCCACAGAACACGGTGAGCTACTTCGCAATACCACTTCAGATAAGTCAAGTACTGCTTCATCCATCCATGGTATAGAGACCACTCCAGGAAGTCTCTATGACCAGGATAAGCGAAGGCTTTGTCTGGGACTGTAATGGGATCTTTAGGAACTGGTTAAAGTGAAAGTGGCATCTTTCTTTCAGCCTCAGCCTTTGGACTTGGATCCTCTGTTGAATCGGTTCTATCCGGGTTCACCCGTTGTTCTTCCTTCAGTCCATAAGAGGAAGCGAAGTCAGATGCTTTTGCTGGCATATCGATGGGTTTCAAAACCCTCGGTATCGGCTTAAGCCTTCCCGGATCCAACCTTCTCTGAACTCCTCTGACCACGAGTGGCGTACTCTGATATGAACCCGTCCTTGAGGTAATTGTAGAAAGAATAATACCAAGGTTCCCATCGTCCTCGTAATCTTCCTCGTCTTGACTGGTGATAGTTCATCATGTTCCAACTCTCGATAGTCTTCATCCAAGAAGATGAATGAGTCCCGTTCGACGGAAGGGCTCTCTGTGGCTGGGATGTCCAATCTCTCGATGACAAGCGACTCTGTACTTCGGTGTACTATCATGTGTACTAGAGCGGCTGAGTATTTATTCCATAAGATAAGGGCTAGCGAGTCAGCCAAGCGATTGTAGATTCTCGGAACATGGGTGAAGGTGATCTCCCTAAAGCGCTTGATCAGGTCAATGGCAAGTTCTTGGTACGATATGAGTTGGGGCTCTTAGGTCTTCCATTCTCCCCCCTTACTCACCTCTGAATCTATAAAAAAAGCCTTTACCTTTTTCATAATAAATAATAAGGTAAGCATCCAGCTCTTGATCCAGAGCTACTGCTTCAACAATCAACTGAGCTCAGGAAGTCAGGTTAAGACGTCGACTTATACAGGGTCTTGCCCGAGGAGATGAAAAAGAATTCCTGTCTTTAGAAGTCAATCCCACTAAACTACACTTGTACGCTTGACATGAAAAGTAGAGGCAAGCGGAGTCAAAGGCCTCACCTCAACAGGATAGAGGCTGCTCCTGGAAGCGGAAGAAGAAGTATTGAACGGCAGGACTTGAAGCAGACCGGACACTTTCGCCTCACATGCTAATCTTCCGGTCCACTGATCTACTGCATCGGAGAGCGTATCGCCTTACTATTCATTCTCTGACCCAGACTTGGTATCCATGTTAGGAAGTCAAAAACACTCCTTGCCGCTGCACTAATTTCGTTCATCAGTCAGAAAAAGTCGGGATTCGATCTCTCTTCACTGCGCCTACCTATCCCCAATCACACTGGAATCTTCGCTTGGCCGCCTACCAATGATGCCTTGACAATTTCTCGCGACTTTGAAAACTTATAAGAAAGCGAAGGAGACCCACATGCCCACTTCTCCTTCCCCGCCCCATTTCTGGGACGGGCCTCGTTCTTATTTGAGCTCAAATAAAAACTACAACCCCCGCTACTCATACTCTCCCAGCAAAAATGGCATTTTGAACCCTCCCTCTCATTCATTCCCGCCACAACCACCAACGGAAGAGACTACTGACCCTCCTCTCTTCTTTCCCCCTAGCCCAAGTGCCTTTTCCTATGCTATTAGACTTTTGGACTAGGGGCCTCGCTCTTGCCTTTGGCTCGAGCTACTTTCACATCCGTTCTTCAGTAATAAATGCCG
>Ga0157368_1000566_pt1 | contig 17098 bp, 11 predicted proteins | sample AttbisABBM3_FD_113146 | JGI IMG/M metagenome (GOLD analysis project Ga0157368, IMG submission 113146) | Fungus gardens microbial communities from leaf cutter ant in Botucatu, State of São Paulo, Brazil - Atta bisphaerica ABBM3 | ecosystem: Host-associated > Fungi > Mycelium > Unclassified ...
ACTACACCTTTATGTTGACTTCCATGGTCTTAACTGCATTTCCAAGAAGAATTATTATCCACTCCTGCTCATCTCCGATCTACTGGACTCACCTTGCAAAACTTGGGTTTATTCAAAGATAAATCTTCACCATACTTACTATTTGGTTTGCATTACTGACAGTAATGAATGGAAGACTGCCTTTAGGACACATTACAGATCATTTGAATGGTCTATAATGTCTTTTGGTCTTACCAATGCTCCTGTGGCTTTTCAATGATTTATGAATGACATTTTCTCCAATCTTTTGTATGTCTGTGTCATAATCTATCTGGATGATATACTTATCTACTTAAATAACATGTTTGAACATTACTGGCATGTAAAAGAAGTACTCAAGCATCTCTGCAAGGCTGGTCTTTATGCCAAAGCAGAGAAATGTGAATTTCACTCTGAGTCAGTAGAGTATCTAGAATACATCCTTTCTCCTTCTAGCCTCACCATGTCTGATGACAAAGTAAAGATTATTCAAGACTGGCTAGAACCCAAGAAAGTCAAGAATATTCAATCCTTTCTAGGTTTCATAAATTTTTATCAACAGTTCATCTTTAACTACTTGAACATTGTCATTCTATTGACATACCTCATCTGGAAGGATATTCCTTGGAAGTTCAACTCCTCCTGTCATGATGCTTTCAACTCTCTCAAGAAGGCATTTACCTCCACTCCTATCCTCACTCATTAGATTCCCAATGCTTAACTCATTGTGGAAACTGATACTTCAGACTATGCTCTTACTGCAATTCTCTTCATTGTTAATGAAGATAATGAAGTTCATCTGGTGGCCTTTCACTTCCACACTTTCACTACAGCGGAGTTGAATTACAATACACATGACAAAGAATTGCTTACCATCTTTGAAGCTTTCAAGATTTGGTGACACTATTTAGAAGGTCTAGCCTATCCCATTCAACATTGTTATGGATCATAAAAACCTTGAGTATTTTTCTACTACCAAGGTGTTAACCCAGAGGCAAGTATGGTGGTCTGAGTACCTCTCCCAGTTCAACCTTGTTATCAGGTTCTGCTCTGGTCATCTCAGCACCAAACCAGATACTCTCACTAAACAACAGAACATCTATCTTAAAGAGAAGAATACTAGCTACACCACAGTCAACCCTCACAACTTCAAGCCCATCTTCACTCAAGAACAGCTTGTAGCCTCTATATAAGCTACCATTCTCCTCTTTCCTTCTCTCCATACAGCTACAGTCATGGATCTGGACACCCTTCATCAAGACATCCTTTTGGCTCTCCCTAGTAACCCAATTGCTACAAAACACATCCCCACAGATGGCCAGTGGTCTACAGACCCAAATGACCTACTCCTCCTTGACAACAGAATTTATATACCATCTGCTAGTAACCTCTACACATGTGCTCTCCAGTATAATCATGATCATATCCTTACTGGATATTTTGGTCAAAACAAAATACTGGAATTAGTCTGCCATAGATATTCCTGGCCTAGCCTCTATGCTAATGTACAACACTTCTGCAAGTCCTGTATCACTTGTATGTGATCCAAGCTACAACATCACAAGCCCTATGGATCTCTCAAACAACTCCCTATTCCTGAATGACTATAGAATTCTATTTCTATGGACTTTATCAAGAAACTTTCATCATTCTTTGGGTTTGACACTATCTTGGTCATAGTCAACTAGCTCACCAAACAAGCAATCTTTATCCCTGCCCATGACACCATTACATCTGTGGACTTAGCACATCTGTTTGTTCTTTATGTGTTCTCCAAACACAGCATTCCTTTCTATGTTACCTCCAACAGAGGTTCAGAGTTTGTGTCAAACTTCTTCCAATCTTTAGGCACTGCTCTTAATATGTGGCTTCACTTCACTTCAGGCTACTACTCTGAAAGTGATAGACAAACCAAATGTATGAATCAGATCCTTGAGCAATACCTCCATGTATATTGTAACTACTAGCAAGACAACTGGTCCAAACTCCTATCTCTCACAGAGTTTGCCGACAATAATACTCCAAGTGCTACTACCAGTGTTTCCCCATTCTTTGCTAATAAGAGATATCATCCAAACATCACTGTTCACCCTGAATGTGATATTGCTTCCTCTCAAGCCTGCGACTTTACTATAAATCTTGATGAATTACAAAGTACTTTTAAAGCTGAAATCTCCACAGCCCAACAGCATTATCAGAAATCTGCTGATGTGTGACATTTCCCCACTTCTGATTTCAAAGTAGATAACAAAGTCTTTGTCAAGGCTCAGTTCTTCTAAACCACTCAGCCTTTAAAGAAACTCTCCAAAAAATACCTTGGACCCTATAAAATCATTGCCCAGCCTAGTACTCTATCATTCACCCTCTGTCTTCCAGAGTCCATGCATTCTGTTCACCCAGTCTTCCATGTGTCCATGCTCAAACCTGTCATGTCCAACACTTTCTCTGAGAGAATATAACTGGCCCCTGCTCTAGTCATAATTGATAGGGAGCCTGAATATGAGATTTCTCAAATAGTGGATTCTAAAATTGATCATTGATAGGCATGCAAACTCTTGTACAAGGTAATCTGGCTAGAGTATGAAGACACTGGAGACAAATTAGAATGAATTCCTACATCTGAACTCACTCATGCCACTGACTTGGTATCTGATTTCCATATCACATATCCCACCAGGTCCAGTCCTCTCCCACTGTCCTGATTACACTGTTGCACTTGTCCCCTGCCTCTATGCATTTTCTAATGGAGATTTCCTTTATTAATTCTCTAGTATATTCTGTTTGCTTATTCTTATTAACCTCCAGCTTCAGCACACTTTTTGGGGTTTCTTTTCAAACTTTCAAACTTATTTTCATTTTATTTCTTGATTTTCTTACTCATACATTTAAATCACAGAAAATTAAAAAAAAAATTATTAACAAGACTACTATACTAATAGAAGACAGACAACAGAGTCCTCTCCTCCTAACTTTCCCTAGGGCCATTCTTGGACCCCTCTTCATCATCTCCACTCTCCTTCTTTCTGTTCTCTCCTTCTGAGCTCCACCTTCACTCTATCATGGCCCCAATCCTCTCCAACTATGCTATGTTCCTCTCCTGGCCCTCCACCAAGTCCCAGAGGAACTTCCCAACTCCTTAGTACTCCTCCATGAGTTCTCAGAGTGCCTTTTCAATAGCACTTAGAACCCTGCCATAAGTAGGAATCATGGCTGGAGTATTGGTGTTGATGTGAGATACACATCACTGCTTGAGGGCAATGTACCCAGTACATGAGAGAGATTGGCTATGAAAAAAAATTATTAGAGAAAATAATAATAATCATAAAAAATACTCACCTTGAGGAGTGCACCAAACAATCCTGCCTAGTGCTCACACATTTCTCACAACACTCTCCCTAACTACTAAAAATAAGATTATGCCATCAAACTAATTCTGAGTACAGAGCCTAAGTTATCAAAGGTATATTCTCTATTACTCATAGAATAATCTGAGTTAGACAAGTTTATTGTAAAAAACCTCTGCACTAGACATATATAACTCTCAAAGTCCTCCATAGCTATACTAGTATTTTTTATCAAGAAAAAGAATAGGTCCTTATATTTAGTATAAGATTACTAGAATCTCAATATACTTACCATCAAGAATATCTACTATCACTGATTTCTAAGTTAGTTACAAAACTCCAAGGTACATGATATTTTACTAAGTTGAATATATACTGAGGCTTTAAAAATATTCATATCAAGTCTGGTGATAAATGGAAAGTAGCTTTTCACACAAAATATAGCCTTTTCAAACCCCTAGTAATGTTCTTTGGTATGACTAACAGTCCTGCCACCTTCCAAACTATAATGAACAATATTTTTAGACCTTATAGTAAAAGGTATCATGTTAGTATACCTAGATAACATCCTAATCTAATCTTTATCTGGACATTAGATAAACACTATAAGACAGTCTGTAGAGTTCTGAACTCCTTGGCTAGACACAAGCTATTTCTTTGCATTTAGTACTTAGATCTAGTTATTTTAGAAGATCAAGTTGAAATGAATCCTGTTAAGGTAGCTAGAGTTTGTAACTGGCCTATATTAACCACTTATATAGAGCTGCAAGTGTTTAGGTTTATCTGAGACTTTTCTAATATAGCTAAACCTTTTTTCAATATTACTGGTGATAACAGTACTTGGATCTAGAACTCCATACAACAAGTAGTCTTCAAGACACTGAAGAAGGCTATTACCACCACTCTGATACTAATTTCTCCAGATATCTCTACTCTCTTCTATATTAAAGCTAACAGTTTTGATTTCACAATAGGAGCCATACTCTCTCAGACCTTGAAGAAAGATAGTAAATGGTATCCAGTTGCATTTCTTAGTAAGTCTCTTTCTCTGATAGAACAAAACTATGAAATACATAACAAGAAAATATGTAACTCTAGTCAAAATTGAGATAAACTATAAAAACTTTAAGTATTTCATTACTACCAGAAAGCTCAACTGAAGACAGGCCTGGTAGTTTCTATACTTAGTACAGTTTAACTTCATATTGTGTTATTGTTTTGGAAGATCCATAAGAAAGCCTGATATATTCTCACAGTAAATCAATTATAGTACTAAATTCCAAGATAACTAAGATGTAGTACTGCTAAAGCTACAGTTTCTTATAGTTCAAGTATATGAAGGAGTAGTAATAGAAGGTAAAGAAAAGGAGCTTCTGAAGAATATTAAATATGAAAATCAGCTCAGTAAACAAGAAGAATCTAAGACAAGGGCTGTGAGAGAACTCTAACAATCTGTGATAAAATTACTATGCTTTTTAGAGTAGTTCAAGAGTAAGCATCTGCTATTATTTCATGGTAAGATTTATGTTCTAAACATTGTGGACCTCTATAGAAAGATAGTTATCTTCCACTATAATTCAAAAATAGCTGGACATCTAGACAGGTGGAAAACTCTAGAGCTAGTATGGAACTACTTGTAACCTCAGATATCAAGATATGTAGGTTAATATATCAGTGATTGTATTACAATCTCTACTTGCATACTAAACTGGCATATTATTTATTACTCAGAGAGCTATGTCCACTTCTAGTGTCCAATACAAGGTGGAAAACCATAAGTGTAGACTTTGTTGTTAAACTCTCAGAGTTTACAGGTTTTGATATTATAATAATAGTCATAGATTCAGTATCCAAAAGAACTCATTTCATCTCTATGCATACAATGATTACTACAGAGAATGCTACAAGACTCTTCTTACACAATATCTAGAAGTTACATAGCCTTTCCACTTATGTTATCTTGAATAGAGAACTATATTTTATTGTCTGCTTCACTAAGGAATTATACCACTTGTTGGATATCAAGATTATTTTATAGCTTGACATCTTTAATCAGACAGATAAACAGAGTATATTAACCAGAAGTTGTTAGAGGATATTAGCAATACTGTAAGTCCAGATCCACTCTACAGAGGCTTATTTACACTCTTAGGCTGGTTATTACCTGGACTAGCTCCTGATAGACTGATAGCTACCTCTATCTTATCCTAATTCTCATTGTCTAGTCTACTATAGTAATACTATAGTTATTCAGTTAATTATAGTTGTAGATATTGATTGGTCAAGTGTATAGACTATATGCTTGGACCATCCTATTATAGTATATATGGTAGTGGTGTAACAGTAAAATATCTTACACAAATATTATCTGGAGTTTCTGAACACTTATGACTCTTCAATGTAAGACTAATTTCTTTATAGGAATACTAATATCTCTAGCTGTTTATAATCAAAAGACAAAGTAACTAGTATTATCTTCTGCCTATAGTAGAGTTTTAGTATAATAATTATATTCTTGTCTCCACTTAGCAATATCTATTCCTTTTAGATATAGGTTATCTCCTTCATATAGGTTCCAAGTCTCAATAATAAAAGTTAAAGATAAAAGATATCATAAAGTTTACTATGTTGTAACAATCACTAACTAAGATAGTCAATAGTGTACTAAGCAGTCTTAATACTACTATTACAAGTCCTATCCTAAACTATATGTGTTGTCTATGAGTCTACCATACTGTTACTACAAGATAAACATGCTGTAGCTATATTCTTAATATCATTGTTCTAGTCTCTTCTACTATGTTCCAGACTTATGATATTATGTGATGCATTATGTAACCATGGTCATATGTCTCTTTATTGTCCAAAAAAGAAAAGAAAAAGAGAAATTAAATCAAAATAAATAAATAAAAGAAAATCAAAATCAAAATAAATACTATGATATACTATATGGATAAATTTTGTACTGGAAGAAGCTATCTGCAAGTCTCAAGAGAATATGAAGCTCTACTATGACTACTAATAGACTCCATCTCCAATCTTTAAGCCTGATAACTATTAGAAGAATACTGTTATGATTGTTATAATCTATACCTTATGCTTTTGGTTATTCTTTGAACACTAATATCAAGTCTTTTGTGCTTAATAACACTTTCTCTTCCTTCTTTCACTTTTCAATTAGATCTTTCTCATTCTTTTCATAAACTTTGTTGCTTTCTCTGTCTTTCTCTTCTTTCAAATATCTACTTCCATCCTCAATTTTCTATAATTCACTATAAATGGTGAAGCCTTTGTTACAGTATATAACTGTGAACTCTGCTATTACCAGCTACTTGCCAATTCTTCTGTCTATAATCTACAAAGAATTGAAGATATTGTTTTAGTTTTTGATTTATCTACTCAGTTTTTCTATCTGTTTGAAGGTGAAAGGCTGTCAATATTTTTGTCTTGATACCAAGCATTTTATCTAGTTCCCTTGCTAAGTTCATTACAAACTAAGATTCTATATTAGAAAATTATATTTTCAGAAAGACTATACAACTTCTACACATTATTCCTAAATAGCTGAGCTAATTCTTTTGCAGATATCTCCTCTATTATTGCTATAAAATCTTACTGTTAAATGTGTTCACAGTTTTTCTGGGACTTTAGTTAGTATTAGTTTGCTAACTGGTGCTTCAGTATGGTTTTTCATTTGCTGGCACATATCACAACACTTAATTAGGTAGTAGATGTTGTAGCAACCACTAGACGCAATGTCCAATGATCTTACTAACGAGTAAACCTCAAAGAAGAAGTATAATGTGGGAATTCACAAGAGAACTTGACAAGGAGCCTCTTCTTAATCAAGGTCCTATTTATACAAATGGTTCATGGTCCATGCTACTAATAATTAACCTGCCCTATAGTCCATACTTCATCCTCATGGTCGCCTCACTTCTTACTCAAGGTCATCTTCTAAATTCTTCCACCGGGTTCTAGGCTTATGACGTCACATCATGTGACATGTCATGTGACTGCGATGTCACATGCCTCTTCATCGTCCAAAAGAAAAGAAAGAAAAAGAAAATAAAATCCCTATAAAGTCAGAAAATAAAAGAAAAAGAAAATAAAAATTGTTCATGTCCAAAGCGTCCCATAACAGTAGATGTAAAATTTACATACAGGTTGACCTCCTACCAATACTACTCATCTTTCATCATTGCCCTCTTTCAGCTCTCCATTGAAGTATACACCACAGGTAAGTAGTTCCCAGTTGTCCACACTGCACCATACTGCTATGCACTCTATTCCTTCCAATTATCTGTGTATTGTGACCTTCTTACTAGCTGGTCCATGATTTGGTTCTAGATTGCAGTTCAAAATCCATGATAAAATTTGGTATGTAGATTAGTGTAGCTAGCTTCTAAAATTAGGGTTTGGAACTCATTTAGGTAGTCCCCTACTGTACCACTCCCCTAGTAATACATTGTTTCCTCAAGTCAGTTGACTGCTTCTATAGTAGAAAAGAAGTGGGAGTAAAAGAGTTCCTCAAACTCTGGCTATGTAGTAATGGGGAGGACTCCTATGCTGAACTCTTCTTGAAACAGGCTTTCAGACTACTTCACAGCTTGACTACCCAGAAAATCTTGTCCCAGTTGCAGGTAAATTGGTCTGCAGACAACCAGATATAAAGGGGGCAGGTGCTGATATTCCAAAGACAAAGATAGCCAGCTATTTTTAATGAATAGTACTAATTATGACAAAATGAGAGGAGTAAGTGGAGCTTAGAGAACTTGAATAGAATTATGGTATGACTTGAAAGCAACAAGACTCTATTAGATGAAATTTTTTTAAAAATGTCTGAAGATCTAGAAATAAAATTGACGCAAAATGCGTCAATTTACTTTTACCCAGTGGTGTCAAATCCATAAGTTTCTGGAAGGAAATGAAAATTTATCAATCTAGAAATACTTTCAGATGTCGATTTTTGGTCCATCGGCGTTTTGAAAGTCGTGTTATGTCAGTAAATGACCTGGTGTCTCAAGGGTAGTGCATTCTAAGTAAATGAAATTGAGGCAGTAGCCAAATAGAAGCATTTGAATCTTTGGAGGGTAAGTAACGCCTGATCTTTACATTTCGTAACAGTCAGTCACTGTGTGAAACGAAGTTGGATGCCAGCTCATCTTAGGCACATGCGTGCATCTCCACATGGGCTGGAACCACTTGTTAATCAGGGGGTAGGGCAGGCCTATAAAAGGGTAACGGACCTTTGATGTGGTAGTGTCAGTGTCCTGCTAACCTTCTTCGATTTTCGAATGAGACTTGTAATCTTCTCTCTTGTTGGTCTGGCGCTCCCTGCGCTTGTTCAGGGATGTGGATGTGATGGACACGGATCACCACCCAAGATCCAGCTTACACCACCAACACGCCCACTGGTATGGGGAGACATCAACATCATCCATACTACCGACAGCCATGGTTGGCTCCTGGGTCATCAAAAAACTTCGTTCCCTGAACCCAACTACAGGTAAGCAACTCCAATTCACCATTCATCATGTAAGGTCGATGAATACCTTCTAGTGCTGATTTGGGTGATTTTACCTCATTCGTTAGCCACATGAAAGAAATGGCCGACGTGAGTTCCTATCCATTTTATGCCCCCGAAGCACTGGTAGTATCCCAAGACACTAATATATCAATGTTAGAAACGTGGTGTGGATTTGCTATTGGTCGATAGTGGAGATTTGCATGACGGCGAGTGGCCTTGGTTTGTTAATGATTTACACCAGTCTGCTGAAAGACAATGTAGGTACTGGACTCACTGATGGGTTTCCACCTGGTGGAGTTGATGCCCATGATGTATGTTTAAACCTTCATTGTTTCCTTGGTCAGCTCTTCACACCAGGCATAGGCCAATCAATTTGTCAAGAAGCTTCCCTATGACGTTATGGCCATTGGGAAGTGAGTATGAATCTATCTCTCATTCATGAAACCTAGCATATTGACCCCGTGAACCAGCCATGAACTATATATCTACAATAATACACTCGACATGTGGGTAACCTGGCTCATTGACAGAACAAATCCACTTACTGAGGGCCACCTCCAAAGGCATCAAAACTTCGCCCCTGCACTGAACGGACGTTACCTTTCATCTAACGTGAATATCACAATTCCAGGGTCACACGGACAAAATGTCAGTGTGCCAGTGGGTGGTATGTCGACTTCGTGTTCGATTTTCTGGGCCTCACTGATCCATGACTTGCAGACCGTTTCGTCAAATTCCAAACCAAACAGTACGTATGATGACATACTTATTATCAAACTGACCATGCGTTAGCGGTCGCAAAATCACCTCTATTGGTGTTCTCTTCGATTTCACGGACAATGACGTCGGTACGACGGTGCAACCAGTTGCTAATATGGTCAATGAAACTTGGGCAAGTAGCTTTATACGACTTCCAGCATGTACAACTATTTATTTGCTTCTAGTTCAAGGAAGCAATTCGAGATGAACCTGATGTGTTTTTACTCGTTGGGTAAGTTCGTACTAGTTTTTCTCTGGGACATTGCGCCTCTGACTGTGGTTGTTAGGCACATGCCAGTTTCCCGTGATAATTGTCAGCATTTTTCTTGATTTAGCCACCAGAAATTAAAAAATTGGATCCAGGGCCACTTGTTTTCAATGCCATTCGTGCTGTCCACTCAACAACTCCCATTCTAATCCTCGGAGGTCAGTATCAGTCTGGACAATGGTATGCAAGAAGCTGAGGTATCAGTCCAGGTCACACCCACATTCGTGATTGTGGTGCGTATCAAAACCGCAAAATGTAATGATCTGATCCCTAGATGAAACGTGCGATCAGTACAACTTGACCAAAGGTCTATGTCATTAGAAAGCGGCCGTTACATGGAAACAGTTGGTATGTCCTTTGAAATCATGAGTCTGATAGTGATGGGTCTGAACGTTTTCACAGGCTGGCTGAGTGCGCATCATATTATCAACCGCATGTCCCGATGTTGACCTTTTCTTCAGGTGCCAAGCTGGACAAAAAGGGTAGTAAGGAAGCTATCCAGTTCAGCAGGAGGTACCTTGATACCAATCGCGTTACATATGAGGTATGTTTCCTCCCATCTGCACTCTTACTCTTACTCTGAAAGCTAATTCTGCCGTCAAGTTCCACACCCAAACAAATGAACACAACTTTGACACATCCCTGGGCAAACAAATCTCTAGCGGCCTCCAACAGCTGAACACCCGCTTCAATCTCAGTGCTCAATTTGGTACTGCACCTCAAGATTATATGCTCTTCTCGTAGGTTGGACTGACAATTGCATTTCACTGTCAATCTCAAGACAAAGATTAGAGAACCATACCCCTCAAACAACTCCCTCTTCTCCCTTTTCATCGGTCAAGTCATTCCTTTAGCACTCACGCTTAACAACAGTGAAGCCTCCAAGCCCGCATTGTTCATCACCAACTCTGGCTCTTTGCGGTTCGATTTGTACGCTGGACCTTTCACCAAGAATGACCAGCTGACCGTTTCACCGTTCATGGATTCTTTCCGTTACTTGTCAGACGTCCCCTTGAGTGTTGCTGAAGCGACCGTGAACGCTTTGAACCATGCAGGTGCTAATGAAAGGAGGACCCTGACCTCGACTGGTGGACGAAGCCACTATGAGACAACGAAGAAGTATACAAAAGGAGACATTGAGGACATCTACAGGACATGGTTGATGGACATGAATAGGTTGGCTAATGTGGAGAGGAGGGCAACAACCGCTGCGAACTTGACTTCCGGATATGTGACTAAGGATGTCAGTGCCTTTAGTTTCCTCATTGGATCCCATAAAAACTAATCTTCATTCCCTCCTGTTAGTCCTGCCCGGGTGTAGGTGATGATGTGCTCCACGCCGCTCCTCCTTTCTTCAACCCACCAGACTTCCTTGCCTCAGATCCCCCGTCCGGTGTGGCATCCGATACACCAATTGATTTCGTATTTGTCGATTTCATTCAGGATCAGTTGCTGAAAGTTGTGAACGGTTTGCAGAAAGACAGGGTCTATACTGCGGCTGATACCCAGCTGTACTCCCCAGTCCTTTCGAGTGCTGTCTTGGGTATATATGCCCAACAGGAATGGAACTGAGAGACTTTTTTTTTATCACAAGGACAGTAGCGAGTTACACGTGGTTGAATATCATGCATGTTCTTGGTCCACACTGAGTTAGCACTCCTCGATTCATTGAAATCGTAGTATCCCGGAGGATTTGCAGCACTACGACATTGAAGTCCAACAAAAAAGGGAGGTCACGAGACGGACTGAGGTTTGCCTGAGGTTTGCGAGCATCTGTCTGTCATTGACCTGAGTAGGTTGGATCGAGTCGATCAAAGGAAATGCATGGTGGCATTGAGGGGTAGAAATTGAAATTTTCGACACGAGACCAGCAAGCGAAGAAGCTTTCCAGAGTCAGGCAACAGAGTAAACGGGACACAATCCACCATTTAAAAAACCCGCGGAGTCATGAAAAAACTGATCCCAATCTGTAGGGTACCCGAAGGAAATGAGATGTCCGAGAGGGTGTGTGTCAATTCACAGTATTCAAGAATGAATAGCGAGTATCGTAGCGTTACCAAAATCACGAAACGTTGAGGGCGTCGCGCTTATAATGGTCTAATCCCACTTCATTCAAGGTTTCAGAAAAAGAAAGGACAAAATAATGAGCATTGGAGCTGTTTCGAAATTGGGCCGACACCTATTAGTGTATTAGTGTGTCGGTGACTCTACGCTTCCCGTTCATTCAGCTCCAGATCAGCTCCAGACACACCCATTGGCCATTGACGTTAAACTTTCAACGAGCGTCGAAAGACCTTCGGAAAAGACATGTCGATTGGCGAGGAGAGTGATGGATATTGTCAGACTACGATAATCATTACATATTTTCTTTCAGATGCCCCTTGCAACTGACGGTTTACAAACGCGAACATTGTTGGATAAGTGATGGGAACAGGACTCTTTGAGTTGTCTGAAAGGTGGGAGGAGGAGATGTAAGAGTAGATAATAGGTTTGACTAGGAAAATACAACTGAAGCGGGATAATTTGGATAGCTGTCGCAGAATGCTCGAAGACGAACAGCAGATCGTTGTTCGCCCGGGACTAAGATGAACAGATGGAGAGATCCACAGAATATTATAACTGACCATAGCAACTCTATGGCTATTCTCCGAGACCAACAAAGTCTCAGTCTCGCCGACGTGGCCTTCTGCTCGGCGTTTGGAACGTAACAGCCTCATATTCATCGTCCAAATTACCGTCCACCTTGCGACCTGGTTGTAGGAGGAACACATCAGGGGAACTATCTAGCATCCACGCATCATCATCGTCAGTCTTGTCAGTACATATGCCAAAAAGGCCCTGATTGCTTTGCCGCGTGCTAGAGATGCTGTTTGAAGCAGACGTGGGATCGCAATGGGACTGAGACGCCTTTCTACTGACGGCACGAGGCTTCTGAGGCGTATCCTCAACTAAGATGATTTCAACGCTCCCGGCTTGTGGTTTGCCGTTTCCGTTGAGCTGAAAATTGGAAGTTGTTTCGACAGCTTTAAATGCCTTGGGTTTGGGTTTGGGTTTGAATGCTCGCGACATACTAACTTCGCGATTCAAGGCACGTTTCTTCCCTGGGCCAATGCTGACTGAACGTTCACGCTCTTCCCTCTCCTGCGCGAGTGATATAGATAGTGAACGAGACCGCACACGATTTAGAGAGCGTGAGCTGGCCATTGAGGAGGTTAAATCGCTTGAGGATATCTGTAACGAAGCATCCCCCAAAAGTTCGGGAGAAGAAGATCGTGAGGCAGTAACAGTATCGGTATCAGAAAAAGGTGAATTTGGAAAAACTTTTGACCTCATCAATGAACATAGGTCTGGCAGGAGTGACTTGAACCTATGAGATTGCACGTGAGGCAAAGGAAAACCAAAGTATATCCACTTACTCCGCTTCTACTATATTCTCACAAAATTTTTGAGCCCAATCCCTTTCATTGTGATTCAGTGGTGACTCGTTTGCTGATAAATGGCCAGTCAATTGCAACATGGACAACTTGTCCATCAAGCTCTCTAGTCGTTCCTCCAATGAGGATGAAGGGACGTGCGTCTCCTTTCTGGACCTCTTTATCTTCTTGGGATGCGCAATTACAGGTTCTGGCGCCGGGGTCGAGAGTTTCGTCATGTAAAGTAATATCTGAATCTGCACCCTTATCAGACTTTGATACATGCCATGTGGTATTTGACAAGAAAATACGCACTCGCGTTTCTCTAGACGTTCAAGCCAGTTCTGCCTCCATGTAGCATCCATCCAAGGCTCCAAAGCCCCATTTTCAACATGGTCCGAAGCCTCCCTGCCGTCCACTTTCTCGTGCTGCAATGCATACCACATCATACCCTCTTCTATCTCTCCAGCACCCCCACCGTCCTGGAGAATCTGCAGCAGTTCCACATGAAATTTGTTAGTGATTGTGCGCGTCGTTTGAAGTAATGGGTCTAGCAATGAATGAAGGGAGTAGGCGGATTGACTGGACAAATGAACATCTGAAACGCGGCGTAAGGACGGTAGAAAAAGTTGTAGAGGTACAATAGACTAGACGAAAATGTCAGGACAGAGAACCAGCGGATGAGACTTGGTTCATCACCTCTGGAAGCCACAGAAACTGTAAGTAAGTGCGAGTTATGAATTGATCAACAGTTTCCTGTTGTAGATCAAATGGAAAGTCAGTAGCAATTGTTTTCTCCTGAGTTGCAGTCCATTGGCGGCTCTCTGTCGACTCTAAGGAGTAGTGTGGGGGATTTATAAGAGCCATGAAGAAAAACTGCTAAAACTACAATTGACTTAGACCTAATCTGTCACGTGACGTTGGATATTTATCCAGGAACAGAGCCTAAATAATAATATTTACCACTGATGCAATTCTGGTTCCGTATCTTACTGATTGCCGCACAGAGTGCTATAAATGTCTTGGTATAGCAAATTGTAAATCCAACTTGAGTTAGGAGTCGGTAGGTCGCCAATTGATTCTCTGTTTGTTCTAACACCTGAAGACAAAGACAGAACCTCTATGAATTGCGAGTGACTCATATTGAAAATCCAATAGCGGCAGAAGGCCATGCTTCCTGCAGTCGAATTTCAGGTTCTATCGGCCTTCCATTATCAGTCAAAAAAACTCTCCAGATGTCTCACTAGAAGAATGCTCTAACAAAGATCAAATAGCGCATGTGCATGAAGCGGATAACAGGTCCTGCACTTCTCAGTCTACCTCAAAAGAACTAATTATACCGTGGCTTTTCAAGCTGAAAACAGAAAATACGTTTTCTCCCGCTTGAAGCTCAACCCAGTGGCAAGCCTGGGATCTCCGACCCTAAGTGAATAGAGCAGCAAGTAACACTGACTCATTCTGAAGCGAGTTTAAGTGATATACTTTTGTAGATATAGCATAGGGGACCTGCAGAGGCATAAGCCACTGAACAAAAATAATTTCCATCGATACCGTTTCTACTGATAACCTGAAATTGCAGGAATAAAAACAGAAGGCCGTGCTAGCAGTTTGAATGGATTCAAAACCTCCCTCAAGTCAAATTTACGATCAGCGGGTATAAGCTCTGAACCCAGAAGACATAGACAACGAAGAGATGTAGACAGGTTCGTAGACGGCGCTTGGAACATTTCGCTCAAGTCGATTCGGAATTTTCAAGCAGGTCTTTGTTACATGGGTCGTTCAGGGTGAGGGTCCGATCAGGACGCTGGAAAAGCATATCTGAGAGAAAGAATATGAGCACATCTTGAAACGATCCATTAATAATGAATCAGTGTGAAATGTGGGTAGAGCCATGGAGTATTTTTATTGAACAGCAAAGATCGCTCCAATTCGAGTAGTCCATCCCAACCCATTTTAAATGCCACATACGCGCTAATCTAGGATTCGGAAAAAAATAGATTAAATTAAATCTCACAGCTGGAGTCAAGTGGATTCCACTGAACGACATAAGAAGATAAGACCCCATCATCCTTCCCCTTTGATGTACGAAAAAATCCATACCCAAGACCGAATTAGTGAATGAAAGACCCACTAGTACGCGAAGTACGATCAACATCACGACGTCGACTGCACCGAAGCAGCACTAACGACCAAGAATATCAGTCGATGCCCATAGACATTTGCAATAAGCACTATGACAGTTGGAGCATAGCGCCGACGAGTTTCTGGACCAGGGAATGATATGTTGCAACCTGAGGTGAAATGTCAAATTCTTGCGCAGGCTGGTCTTGTTGAAGTGTGAGTACTACTCGTCATCTTTTCATCTAGTCATCATACCCCTTTTTTGTTCATTCCATATCTCTTTTATTTTTATCCATAGTTACATCCGCTCCTATCATTACTATGTAAATAGGCACATACTCGAGTGTTCGTATTTAGTCTATAGCCAGACGCCTCCTCCCGTTTACTTACTAGTTTCTTTCTTTCTGGTCCTAGTGACACAAATAAATAATATTATCTGGATATCTACTGTGCGATCTCTCATTAGGTCTACCGTCACCAATCCTGTGATTATCTCAAGGACACACGTTCCTACAGCCACTGCATCGAGCAATGAGATTTTTAGACAATGTACTCAGCACCAAGAGAATATGGATGAACAACTGAGGAGAAGAAAAATAATGTGCTAAATGAAAAATGGAAAGATTTATACTCAAACAAGAATAGAACATCTGCGAGTTTGTTTCTGCTACAACTTTTATCAAGAGCCAGGGATTAACTCTAAGTAGTCGACAATGTATGCGCCATCTATAATAAGGATACCTACTGCGAGTTTTCTACTACAACTCTGAGTAAGCTTGGAGAGGAGCAAGGAATCAACTTTGAGTAGTCAGCGTACAAGCGACATCTCTTGAAGGATACTCAGTAGATGTTTTTGCTGCGACCCTCATTGAGAAGTAGGGAATATTGCCATAAACCCATAAGGTATTTCCTCTTAACAGGAGTAAACTCGATTATGAGTATTAGTCTGCAGATTGAATACAACAAATAATTTGTTATCAGCGGAGCATCAATGGTATTTGTAAGATAGCAGCATTTCTCTACCTATATTCTTTGAAATGCAACATATGCTTTCTATGCAATCCTTAGGAAGGTTTACTTGTGCTTTTACACTATGACACATGAGAGACCTCCTGGATTGTTTGTGTTGTAATGAGCAGCATTCAGTAACATAGAATGAGACTCTATTAATAGAAAAATATATCTAGAGTGATGTAAATGCACTACAAGTATATAAGCAAAGATTTAGTCCATAATATGAAAATATGTTTACCTCAGTAATGTAGAAGTAGTGAATGGGTATATACACAACACACCCACTCAGTGAGTAAGTATTCACATAAGATCTACAGCAGAAATAAATGTAGCAAATTTAATGGAAGAAAGAGCCTTTGTAAATCCATCAGCAAGCTGCTAGTCTGTAGAAGTGTAGAAAGTGGTAATATGTCCAGGCTTATCTCAATCACAAATGAATCTGTACTTTGTGTCAATATGTTTGTATGATCATTGATGTCAAGATCGTTGACAGGGGACTTCATTTTTTATTTTTCTCTTTTCTTTTTAGTTTATTTTTCTTTATTTTTCTTTTTCTTTTTCTATTTTTAGAAACAGCTCAGGTTAGGGTTTGTCTGTCACGCTGTCACATCAGTCACAAGTTGATGGCGTA
>Ga0157368_1000568_pt1 | contig 17082 bp, 17 predicted proteins | sample AttbisABBM3_FD_113146 | JGI IMG/M metagenome (GOLD analysis project Ga0157368, IMG submission 113146) | Fungus gardens microbial communities from leaf cutter ant in Botucatu, State of São Paulo, Brazil - Atta bisphaerica ABBM3 | ecosystem: Host-associated > Fungi > Mycelium > Unclassified ...
AATACTCGTCTTTACATCATCGAGATTGCGCAGAAATTCCATAATATCTCTCAATTAAAAAAGATCCTCTGGATTTCGGGTCCTGCTGGCGTAGGGAAAACTGCAATCATGCGGAGCATCGTTCAATCAGGAAAGTCACGGATCGGTGCAGCCCTTTTCTTCTCAAGATCCAATAAACGCACTGACCCAAGACGATTCGTGCAAACAATTGCGTATCAGCTGGCCAAATGCGTTCCTGGGTATCAGCAATACGTAATGGATCAGCTTTGTATTGATCCTATGCTGTTGCAGAGCGGAACAAGGCATCTTTTCGAAAGGCTCGTAGAGGTCCCGTTCTGCAATGGACTGTATCACACAGAGGATGAGCCCTGGTTGATCCTTATTGATGGGTTGGATGAGTGCGAAGGAGAAGAAGCACAGTGTGAAATTGTCGAAATCATAGGGGCCTTTGCCTGCCGATGCCCTACCTCTCCCCTTGTATGGATTGTTGCGAGTCGCGCAGAATATTGGCTACGGGGAGCCTTTACTCAAAAAGAGATTCAACACTCTTTCTGCCAGGAACACATTGAAATTGACTCTCCAGATGCTCGCCGAGACGTCGGGACGTATCTGAATAGTGAGTTTGAGAAAATACGTAGAGTCTTCGCTCATCATTTTCCCGGCGACAATTGGCCCCTCGAGCGGGAATTCTCTGAGCTCAGTCGAGCGGCTTCCGGCATGTTTCTTTTTGCTTCCACTGCCTCCCGGTTTATTGCGGACCCGATTGCGTGTAACCCAGTCAACCAGCTATCGACATTACTCTCCATAATTGACAATGGGGGTGGCTCAAGCCCTGAGGAAGGGAACCCCCTTTCACCTCTTCATAATATTTATGCTCAAATTCTCAGTTCTATCTCTCTGAAAACATACGTCAACGTCACCAAACGTATCCTCGGGTGTTGCAGACTCCTTCCTCGAAATACGATGCAATCTACTTCCTTTGCACTCTCGTGCAACTTTTTGGGTATTACCCAGCACGATGCTTATGGATCCCTTGAGCGGCTTCATTCTGTTCTCGATGTTCCACTGCGCGAAGGTGCTGCAACAAAAGAGATGAAAATTCTTCACTCTTCCTTCTATGAGTACCTAGAGAATCGCTCCGTATCGAAATGCTATCATGTCGGGAGGCAGGAGGTAGGGGCTGATATCGTCCGTTGCAGTTTCAGGATATTACAGGAAGCTAATAAACACAGTAAGTCTGCATACTATACTGATATGAAATGTGCTGACTTGGTTGTAAGCCGGGCCATTCCCTCAGGCATCCGAAATAACACTCACGTGGCGCCACCCTCAGCTAAGCAATGCACGCGAGATGCTATTAAAAATAGCATACGATGGTTTCCGGCTTTTTTCCATAGTTGAAGACATACCCAATCAGCTCTCCTCGCTGCTTTTGAAGGCCGATTTCAGCAAACTTGATTGCTATTTGAATCCTTCAGTCAAGACATCCAAGACTCGGGCTAGTCATTCAAACATATTCGAATTGCTGATTGAGAAATCAAAGGTACTCAAATTCTTGTGGTGTAAGAGGATCCTTACAAAGATAAAGTGACAGGCAAAGCCGGATATTTTCAAGGGTATTGTAAAGAACATACCTCTACGGGGAGTACAGACGCGTCTCATTAGGACCGATCGCACAATTATTCATTTTCGATTCACGTCGGAGGGGGAAAACGTGACGGGACGACCTAGGGTGTACTCTGATTTGGAGGTATGATGCTATTCTCTGGATTTACAATGTTACCATAGACATTTCACTATTACAGGCGGTACGGAAGAAGTATAACGGTGAAGGGCTGGAGGCTTTTAAACAAATATTGCGAGATCACCGTCTCGTGTCCCCAGCTACGAAAGTACAAGTTTGGGGTAAGGATCCTATGAAATGCTGTCTATTGTTCCGGGTCGACCGGGGTCTTGCGGCGTACAGGTCTACTGTAAAAGAGATATTTTTCATACCTTATCGCCCACCTCGTACCATCTGAACTCTAGGAAAAGAGTCTTCTGATTTGATATACGTCTTACGGGGTTGTCCATGTTCTTATCCAACGATTAGTAGTACTGTGTTAATAAGCTCCTCACTTTCCGAAAGTCTATCTGCTACTGATATCTCAGGGAAATACTGATATTCGAAGTGCACAGAGTGTGAAGACTCAAGGGCGTGGGGTTTAAGCTCTGATGCGGGCTGTCCATGCGGGCGGCCCACGAGCGATTGATGCCATCAACTGTAGCATTTGATCGGACAAAATTAAGAGTTAATAGCCACAATTGGATCTAGTACCCAGGACGTCTAAATCTACAGCATATCCATAGCGTTTTGCTCTTGCTATCTGACCTCCTATGTTTGTGAGGCGTGATTCCTTAAGCGCTGGAGGTCACGTGCCTCAATTTAGTCCGTTCTTCTACTTTTAATTTCTTTCCTTCGTCGTCAAAATGCCGCCCAAAGATAAGGGGAAGGATGCCACGAAGCAGAAAAGCTTGATGTCTTTTTTCCAAAAAGCATCAACAGGAACATCAAGCTCCCAGCCGTCGAAAAAAGTCGCCCGAAAATCCTCTGCTATGTCTATTACTGGAGACGCGTCTAGTCCGCCTTTTGAGCCTCATACTCCTGAGAAAAAACAGATTAATGCTCGCCCGTCTGTGGCTGTCAGCTCTCCGTCTTCCCGTGGCGCGAGCACGCCTCCAACAAGCGATACCATTGATGTAGACATTGATGCGGATATGGTTTGTGATGTGGAAGAGGACTATGATAAGAGTGTAGTGAGTCTCAAGATCTATGAGAATGATCTCAGAGTAACTAATGGCTTCCAGCAGGTTCAAAAGAAGCGGAAAATCATTGCTGATTCCGATGAGGAAGCTAATTCACCAAAGCAGAAGCATAGAGCACCATACTCCTCCCCCATCCCTGCAAAAGGTGCGCGTGTTAGCATTTTCCCTTTGTGATATGTACCTGACAATAGTATAGACCGCGGCAAAAGGCAGCGCCTTGTACAAGCCATTAGTGAGGCCGAGGCTGAGGATGATGGTGACGATACATCGAGTAATTTTTCTCAGAAAATAGGTCGTTTTAAGAAATCTCCGACAAAGAAGGGTGATAATTGCCGACTGATGACTTTCTGTCTTTGCTGAATCTTGATGTTTTAGGTAAGGGAGAAGGGAAAGGCAAAAGAATATATGGGACTTCAGACGATGACGATTTTATTATGCATGTGGATTCCGATTCAGAGGCAGACAACAAGTCGTTAAAATCTTCATCCAATCGCTCGTCTACATCTTCTCGTCGGTCAATTCTTTCTGATGATGATGATGTAATGGAAGAATCGAATATTGATAAGCCTAAAAAATCAAAGGCAAAGGCAAAGAGCTCAAAAAGCAAGGGGATGGTCGAGAAATCTGCCAAAACTTTGGCAGCTGTCTCTCAGGCAGGCTCCAGCTTCCTGACGGCTGCAGAACGGCGGGAGCAAGGGAAGAAGGATGAGAAGAGATCGACTGAAGATCCGTATTCTTTCTTACAAGATGTAAAGGACGTACGTTCCCTTTCTCAAATTCTGGTTTCTCAATAGTCTGAGTGCTCACTTCGTATTTCAGAAAGATGGCAAGAGACCCGGAGAACCTGGTTACGATCCGAGAACGTTGTTTATTCCAGCCTCCGCATGGAGGGAATTTACTCCATTCGAGAAGCAGGTAATTTGTTTCTAAAGGTTTGAGATGTAGTCCCCCGTATTGAAGCTATGAAATGTTTGCAGTTTTGGGAGGTGTGTCGTGTAAAGCCTTCGTTAAGTATGGTCCACGCTGACGCAACAGATTAGATCAAGCAAAACCATTATGATACAGTATGTATAGCCCTTTCATGTTTACGGGGTCAATTCTTACGACGCTATACTAGATTTTATTCTTCCAGAAAGGGTGCGTCCGGTAAAAACCTTGTTCCGGAGGGAGACTCAATTTACTTCCTATCGAAGAAAGTTCTTTGAAGTACGTGGCATTGGTGGTAATAAATGCATCCACTCATGATTTCAAATCAGCTCTATGAGGATGATGCTAGAATCGGACATCAAGAGTTCGACTTGAAGCTGACTTCTCGTGTTAAGATGTCAATGGTAGATAGATATTCGCTCTCTCTCATTGAATATCATGCTCATGATGTATACTAGGTCGGCGTCCCAGAGATGTCCTTCGAGTTTTGGGCGGCGTGAGTCGCATTTTATGACCAAATTGACATAGCTAATTCAAGCGTTGTACATGCAGGAAATTTCTGGGAAAAGGTCAGATTTTTGACGTTGAAATTGTCTTCACTACTTATCGATTGTCTCATTAGGTTACAAAGTCGGTCGCGTTGACCAATCTGAGACTGCGTTAGGTGCAGAAATGCGTGTTGTCGCCAATAAATCTAAGGGGAAAGCTGGGGACGACAAGGCTAAAGATAAGATTGTTAGGCGGTATGTCGAATTGCAGCCAATACTCCGAGAATTTCTTTGACATTGTAGACAGGAAGCTCAATAAAGTGTTTACCAATGGCACCCTGGTAGATCCCGAGCTGCTAACCGATGAGCAAGCTGGTCATTGCGTTGCAGTTTCCGAACAGCCTTCAGAAGATGGAAAAGATACGAAGAACAATTTTGGAATTTGTGTCTTAGATTCTTCGACTTCGCAATTCAATCTCAGTGCTTTTGAGGATGATATCTGTCGAACCAAGTTGGAGACTCTCATGCGTCAGATTCGCCCCAAGGAGTTGCTTTTTACCAAGGTATGTTTTGCATCACATCTTTCTAGCCTTCTGTTTAGTTGCTTTGAAGGGAAATCTATCCGTGTCGACAACACGTATGCTCAAGAATATTCTGCCATCTAATTGTCTATGGACGAGTCTCCGTTCGGTGGAAGGGTTCAGCTATGATCAAACACTTCAGCAGTTAAAGGCATTATTTCCTCCAGGCGAGGATGAAGATATGGAAGATGACAACAGTTTGCCGTCTTCGGTTCCAGAGTCTATTCGGGAGATGGTTCCATATCCAAAAGCCGTAGAAGCCTTAGGCAACATGATCTGGTGAAGGAGATGGTAGCTGTTTGACGATAATTGCTAATTGGGCGGTGGCAGGTATCTACGCCAGCTTAACATCGATAAAGACATTATCAGTATGAAGAATTTTAATGTGTACGATCCTATGAGGCGCGGCCAGGGGTTGACACTTGAAGGCCAGAGCTTGGCCCACCTCGAGGTGCTAGCCAATCATTGCTCAACGATTCACACTATTTACAAATTCACGACCAGATACTTCTTAACAGTGAGGGCACCGAAGATGGATCTTTGATTAAGCTCTTGAGTCGTTGTATCACCCCTTTTGGTGCGTAATTTCATTTTAGGAACTCACTGTTATAACTTGACATACGAGTGAAATAGGAAAGCGTTTATTCCGCATCTGGTTGTGCATGCCCCTTCGAAATGTTTCTGATATTAATGCCAGGCTCGACGCCGTGCAAGACATCATGGAACATCCTACGTTCGAAGCAGATTTTGCCGAAATTGCCAAGGGTTTGCCTGACCTCGAGCGGATCGTGTCAAGGATCCATGCGAAGAGCTGCAAGATAAAGGATTTCCTGGTGGTCCTTGTGGTGAGTCTAATGTTTTCAGAGCAGTGAAAATTGAAATTCATTTGATTTTGAAGTCATTTAAAAAGTTGAGTCGTGGATTGACCAAACTTGCGGATGAATCAGCGAGCTTCAAGTCCAAAACCATTATGGGTCTACTGCGTGGAGCGCCTGATTTGATTGCTCATGTGAAGCAAATTGAAGACTTGTTTCAAAAGCCAAATACGGGAGAAAAGAGTAGGTCTTATACGGTCTACGTGACGGTGCTCTTTGACCTCGAGCAATTTAGATTTGGACGAACTCTTACCTCAAAAAGGACAAGACACGGAATACGACAAGATCATGGCCGAAATTGCCGATCTTGAGGAACAACTGCGAGATCTGCTTGAAGAGCTACAAAAGCAAGTTGGGTGAGCTAAGAGTGGCTAGAGTGATCTTGGAAACGTGACTCATTTAGAGCAGCCGTAAGCTTGCATATTGGCACAGTGCAATTGGTAACAAAGTACATCCCCGTTGGTATGTGGCTTGTATCGGTACTGATTTCGCTTTTTAGGATATCTATCTTGTTGAGACGAATGTGGGTCAGAAAGTTCCATCGACCTGGACGAAGAATAGCGGAACCAAGGTCAATTCATGTCTCTTATGATAACAAGTGTGACCCCTCAGTCAGCTTTTTCAGGCTAAAAATCGCTACATAGTCCCTTCTCTGCAATCTACTATCCGTCAGCTCAAAGAAGCACGCGAAAATCGAACAACGGCGGCAAGGAATTTCAAGTTCCGTGTTTTTGAGGAATTCGACCAAGATCGTAGTGTCTGGCTGCGCGCAATTCGAGTTTTTGCAGAACTTGACTGCCTATTCTCATTGGCCAAGTCTTCCACGGTTATTGGATCGCCATCATGCAGACCTGAGTTTGTGGACGACGAACAAAGCACTGCCTTCGTCGACTTCGAAGAGCTGAGACACCCGATTTTGTGTCTGAACACGAGTCTGAAAAGCTTCATTGCCAATGATGTGAAGCTTGGTGGAGAAGCTGGAAAGGTGGTGTTACTGACCGGTCCGAATATGGCGTGAGTGATATTCGAGTTGTGAATCTACTCCACCCTGACTGAAAGTCACGATCAGTGGAAAGTCTACTGTAAGGAAATATTCGTTTTGGAGACGGTCTGGATATTGATCTGGCTTCTTGTTTGCAGCTGATGCGGATGACAGCTATCGGTGTGGTAAGTGCTTCAGTCGATCCAATCAAGGTCTAAATTTCATGCGGTATTTTTATTGTAGATTATGGCACAGTTAGGCATGTTTGTACCAGCCGCAAAGGCCAGGCAAGTCACTATTAATACATGTGAGGTCGTGAGCTGACATGTCGACATGTCAGACTGAAACCAGTGGATACAATCATCACCCGTATGGGAGCATATGACAATATGTTCTCTCATGCAAGTACTTTCAAGGTCGAACTTGACGAATGGTGAGCTGGGTAGTTTTGATATATTGTATATCATGAGTCACTTGTACTCCTCTAGCTGTAAGATTCTTCGGGAAGCTACTCCGAGTTCTCTTGTTATTCTCGACGGTTCGTGATCCAATGCTTCCCGGCGGTTTCTGTTATTTGATCCACCCAACAGAGCTGGGACGCGGGACTTCGACCTATGTGAGAATTGCTCTCTTTTAGTTCTTCTGCAAGCTCATTGTCACTTTCAGGATGGAATGGCCATTGCTGGAGCTGTACTACATCAACTCGCAACTCACACTCTTCCACTAACGTTCTTTGCTACTCATTATGGTTCTCTCACGGACGATTTTGCGTACCATCCAAATGTTAGGAGCATGCACATGTCCACACTCGTTGATGATGAAAAGAAAGAGGTGCGAAGATCTCGATCTTATCGCGCGGACTTGTGCTGATCCTATATAGCTCGTATTCTTGTACAAACTGGTTGAAGGTGTTGCAGAGTCCTCATTTGGTACGCATGTCGCAAACCTCGCTGGCGTACCCTTCGAAGTTGTTGAACGAGCGGATGTTGTCTCTAAACAATTCGCCAAGCAATTCAAAGAGCGAATGACACTGAAACGAAAGGCAAATGCGTCCTCAAGGGTACCTCTGAATGTACAAGCCGATTGGGTGTACTTGGTTAAACTCGCTCTCGGGCATGAGAAGCTCGATGACGGCGCAAAGGGTAGAGAAGTGTTGGAACGGATGAAAGAGACAGTGAAAAGTTTTTTGAGGAGGAAGATGACACAGGAGGAGAGTCGGTGAATACCTTATCCCGTGCGTTGCTCGGTAAGATCGGTGGCGTTTCATCTGAATCCATTTTGATTCAGATATTCATCGCTCATTTTTTGTGATATGATATTGCTTGATGCTTTGCTCTGATCGGATAGTTCGAAACCTTGCTCATTCACGACTGAGTCGATCTGAGGCAGAAGCATTCATAAAAGCATTCGATGAGTACCGTACGTACGTAAGGAAATATGATTCCCTCTTTGTTTTAAACCAGATTGATCATCACATGCCGAATGTCCATCATGGCAAGAGCTTATCTGGTATAGGTCTATTCAACGGAAGCGACGTAGGATGAGGGAATGGAGGCCGCCAAGGATCAATCAATTTTGGTCGTGTGCCAGAGATATTCAGGCGATGGTGACAATCGTGATTCTGATGATGTCAGAGTCCGGCACGCAATTCGGCCGCATGCTCCTCAATTACATTTCTGGGAGACTGCATGGTGGGTTTTGATATTCCCAACCTGTTCCTAGGTCTAGATGCAGTTGATTGCTGGTATCTCTACTACTATGATAGACAACACAGTTCGGAATTGGAACTTGTGGTTCTCTGAACTCGTGTTTCTGTTTCCCGATTCTTGCAAGGCTGCGAAAGGATCTTATCTGGGTGGAAATGCAATCGATCATTCAGCTGTGATCCAAAGAATGGACATGCCTTTTCGTCAATTCTTGCTGAATTCCAAGATAAGATTAATAATTGCCTCTGCTTGGGTAGTATCATGGTTTTACAAGGCTCAGCACTTCTGAGAATTCCCAGCAGCAGAGAGAGAGAGAGTTGGAGGTGGCTTGCGATTTCCTCTGGCTTTTATTGATGGAGCAGACATCGCAATTGACAAACGTTCGTAAGCCCAAAATGAAATAATCATAATCCAGGGTCGCCAGCATCTGGAATCGCCGCCGATCGTTTAAAAACCCAAAGGGGAGATTATATTGAAGAGAGAAAGGTCTGAATAACCTACGTGCTTAGATCGTGGGATGTTCGGAAGAGGAAAGATCGGCTTTTACAAGTGCCCTGTGAAAAGTTGATTTGCCGGAAATTTTTAAACTTATAAACGGGCCAATACTAGGGCTGGGAGAAAAGTCCATATCAGGACGACCCTTGAGACCTTGAGCGCCAACGATGGACGCCTTCTTTGACCTCGACCACCACGACCACGAGCCTCAGAAAGATATTCTCTCGTCCCTGTTTCCCTCGGCGCTCTCCAGCATGCAGCAAGGCCACATACAACAACAAGCATCTTTTCATCCCTCATCCGCTGGCGCTTCAGGCTCACAAACCAGCGATGCACCGCTATCGCCTGCAACAAATCTTCAAAATCAGCTCAACATGAACATGTTCAATAACATGATGCAGATACAGTCTGCTGGAGATAGCCTCGTCGGGCAGAGTTCGCAAGGTGCAGGGCCTTCAAATCCCCAGTTTAATGCGCAAACGGTGTTTGAGCAATTCAAAATAGCCCAGCTTCAGCAACTTCAACAGCTCCAGAACCAGATCTTCCAGCAGCAAGTATGTTTACGTCAAGTTGTTCCCCAGCATGATGCTCACTCCAAAGTGGATGATCAGATTGCACTAATCTCTGGGCAATCTTCCTTCCTTCCCGCTTCTCCGAGTCGATCAGACGTCCTTTCTAATGCATTGTCTATGTCCCCTGTCAAAGACTCAAACTCTTCTCAGACTGATGCTGTGTCCCCTTATTCTGGCCTTCCTACTCCAGGTGCGTAGTACTCTTTGAATTTGATTATGTAGCCTTAGTCAACCCAAGGCCCTTCATCCGAGCTACGGCCGCGGGACGGTGCTATGGATTTTGTTTCACCTATGATTCTCAACACAAACTCTTTCATCGACTCTCCTGTATCCCCTCAGTCCTCCAACTCCAATGATCATTCTTTTTCGCAATCTCACCAATCAACAGACTCTCAAAATCAACCGCAACACTATAACAGCGCACCGCCGCAAATGGCTTTTCAAATACAGTCAACCCTGAGCTCTCATACCACAAGCCCCGCTTTCAGTGGCGATGATCGGTCTCACTCTGGTACTCTTTCGAATGTTTCTGTGATTCCTTCTGGAGAGTTGAATCTATCCCCGATTGCGAGTCCTTGGTTTGGCCCTATCAATCATAAGCGCCACCCACAATCTTCTACTGATGCGGGAATTAATCTTCGTTCTGCGACTTTCCAGCATCAAAACAACCTTCCGTCTTCCTCACGCACGAAGCGCCCTTCTATTAGCGATGTAACAGATCACTCCAGTTCGAACATTGATCCCAAAAGTAGTTCCTTCGAAGCAGGCGAACCATTGAGGAAAAAACACAATCCCAATTCACCATCTACGATGCGCGGTTATGACCAGCCTCCACCACAGCAGCACTCTCAACCCAGCCAAATGAGCATTGTTACCCAGCCCTCGGCATCGCCTGTGATTTCTCCTATGTCACCGTTTATCAACGGACTTAACACTAACTCGTTCACGGGCTCTATGTCATCTTCGGCACCTCGCAGGAAAGCATATAGGGATCGTATTTCTAAATCTTTGAATAACACACCCGCCCTGCGTGGACAACGCTCAAGAGTTGGCAGCATCACTCATGCCCAAGGCAACGCTATCAATACGAACAACCCCGCATCCGCTTCAACTGGGTCAATGCAGCTCACAATGTCACCACATGTCTTTACAACATCCGGTAGCATGTCGAGCAAGCCAGCTACCCCGTCAGCATCTGTAATCGAAACGGGAATACCGATAGCAAGCTTTGATACCCCTTCACCTGTTGATCTAGACTTGAGCATGCCACCACCCGCCCCACCCGACCATTTCGGCACTACCTCTAATGCCACGGGTTCCAGCTCTGGTTCGGGCCTTCGCCCGAATCCAAATTTTCAGCCTATTCTGGATGAAATGAGTTTTGCCGGCATTCATGGAGGAGGGCCTTTGTTACCTGCTACACCTGCGAGCATTATGAACCTTGGTCGTACCATTGGGACTTCGACGGGATCTGCGAAGACACAGTCTTCCCACTCCCAGGCGATACAGCTGCCCCATCAGCAGTCATCCGATGGACGGCATCAAACTAATTCATCGAGCAGGGATAGGAATTCGGAGAAGCCGGGCGATAAGGAAAAGGAGGCCAGCGGGAAGAGTAGAGGGAACCAGATTGGGAATTCGACGAGTATTGCAGTAAGCCGACCAAGGAGGGCTGCTGCAGGAGGGAATTCTGGCATAAGTCCAGCTCTCAAAGCCATCCTACCTGGTATGTCCTCTTTCACATTTCACCCCTCCCGTTCACTCTGATTGGTACTCGCCAGCCAACCCTTCCGAATCGGGTGCCTCGTCCCTCCATGGCGCAACCGCTTTGACTCGTATAGACTCACAAAATCAGCAACCACCACGCAAGACGTCGCACAAAGCCGCTGAACAAAAACGCCGGGATTCCCTCAAAACCACCTTTGACGATCTTCGTACCTTACTTCCTCCTATTCCTCTTCCTTCTGAGATGGATGAGTTTGGTTCTGGAGGCATCATTCCTGGAATCCCCGGTGCATGGCCTCCACGTTCCTCGTCCGGACTGCCGGGTTCCCTTCCGCCTCGGGGCCCTCCGAAGACTGGTAGTGAAGGCCCAAATAAGGGTGTCAGCAAGCTGCAGCTCTTGATCTGTGGGAATGAATATATCAGAGTGCTGAAGTCGCGTGTCGAGAGAAGAGACGAGGAGATCGGACAGCTGAGGAAGGGAGTAAGCAAGTTAAGGGCCCTTCTAAAGGAAGCCAAAATTTCAGACGGTCGGAATGATGGTGACGTGGAGATGATTGATATAGAACATGGTTTTGACCTGGACTTGGATCTAGAAAGGGATTTGGATGCTGTCGAATTGCAAGTTCGTGATGAGGGTGGTGGTAGTGGGTTTGGGATTGGGACATCTGGTATCAATGCGGGTGTTGGTCTCCTCGGAAGTGTGGGAGAGCTCGAGGAAGAAGATGACAATGATTGACCTGTTGGATTTTTTGTTCAGTTCTCAAGACACTTTTGCTCTCTTAGGTTTTTAGGCTTGAACAGTTCGACTGACGAGATAGCTTGGTTCAACTCCTGATTTATCGATAAAACGATATATGTATGTATTCATGACCTGGGGACGGAAAAGTCTTGTCCCTGATTTATTGTAAGCTATCACTTGATAATTTGTTTTATAAGTACTTGGAAAAAACAAATCAGTATAGTGCAAGTGCAAAGTAATGGCAATTACTCCTGTACTTTTGATCAAATCTTCGATACCACACATCTAGATCTAAGAACATGTTCAGGGCTCTACACTAAGCCTACTAAGAGTCAGACTGGACCTTACAATTGCCGTGCAAGGAACTCAAATGAGACATGTGCAGTTAGATTTGCAGTTAGATTTTTATTATAGCTTATCTTTATAGCACAAAACTGACTGTGGTACAAAAATATCTAGTTCAACACTATGTAAGAAAAAATCTAAGAAATCTGATTTTGAAGAACAAGAAAGAACATGGAGCAAGATATATATAAAACAGATAATTCAACAACAATAATTCATTGTCATATAGATGTCAGAGTTCAAACTCTAAGTTGTATTGTTCACTGCAATGAACAGCATTCAGCCAGTGTCAGAATTGAAGACAGTGGACTCTATTTTGTTTTCTATTTTATTTCTCTTTTACTTTTACTTTTTCCCTTTATTTGGGAGTGAGGGGTTAGTATGACATCACAGGTCACTGTCACATTACATGACATATAGAACATTGTAAAAAGATCTAGAAAGGATGATGTCATATAGTATATACACCACATGTTGACCTTAAAGAAAACACATGGTTATTTAGGATAGGCTAAAGTAGTAGAGCACAGACTATGATGTTTTAGTATTTAAGGTAGACAATCCTGTACAGAACTCTATCAAGTTCTCTTGTGTTAACCTAATATAAGGTTTCTTTCTTTGATCAACTCTCAAGGTTATTGAATCATAATAGCCAGACTCTGTAAGTATTTTGGTTAAGGGCATACTTAAGTAGTCTAAGTCACAAAGAGTCTCATAGAGATTATAAGAGAACTTGACAAGAAGTTCCCAACATATTTCTACACTTTATATATATATACTACTATATATGAACTTACCCTAATATACATGTGATGTCTATGAGTCCAACATACCTACACCATGAGAATGACATGCTATAGCCATGTATCTTGATATAATCTTTCAAGTACCTTTTACAATCTTCTATTGCAAATGATTGTAATCACATACTGAAGTCATATGACTGTTAATATTACATATCTCTTCATCATCAAAGTCTAACAAAAGAAGAAAAATCAAATATCAAATCAAAGAAAATAAATTTAAAAAATCAGAATAAAATATAAAGACATACTATAATTTTGTTCTCTACAACAAAGTTTGTGTAAGGGGACCTACATTTTCATGCTCCTTATTTAACTCTTCATCTGTATATTGTCATATATTAAGTCCAAACTCTGAGTATGAACAACTTCCATGGTAGACTTACTTTTTATTTCAAACCCTGTAAGTAACTTATCTTCCATAGCAGAGTTGCTCTTTTTGAAATACCATAAGTACTTGGTCTTTTACAGTGTAGTTTACTTCTATTGAAACCCAAATCCTATTATAGTATCCTATCACAGATTATTCTAATCAAATATCTACCTAATTTAGAGCTAGGTATAGATACTAACTTTACTCAATGTGAATAATTGCTAGACTATGGAGTAATAGATATCCAAGTATTTTAGACACTTATTTAAGAATTAGTAGATACTCTGTAATCTTTAGTCTGATAATCAATTATAGTTTCTATGTCATAGCAACTACAAACTAAGATAGTTAATAGCATACTAAGTAGTCTTATGAAACAAGAGTCTTGTAGAAATTACAAGAGAACTTGACAAGGAGTTCCCAATGTATTCCTACACTATATATACTATTATTACAAGTCCTATCCTAAGCTACATGTGTTGTTTATAAGTCTATTATATGTATAGTATGAGAATAACATACTATAGACATGTACTCTGACATCACTATTTTAGTCTCTACTACTATGTTCTAAACCTATGATATTATATCATGTGACATGACATGTAACTGCAGTCATGTGCCTCTTTATTGACCAAAAAAGAAATATAACATTAAAAAAGAAAAATCAAATCAAGAAAAATAGATAAAAGAAAAATAAAATCAAAATAAAATATAAAGGTTTAAGTATACTATGACATTCTGTTACTATTAACACTAAACTCTGGTGGTAACAACAACACACTTATTTTCTATTAGCACTCACTATTTTAAACTTTATTCTCACTATCTAAAGTTGCAACTAAGTGATAAGTAGACAGCACAGCATATAAGCTAAAGCCAAGATCATTTTTGAAGTCTGCAACTCTGTTTTCTCACAAAAGTTCTTATACTTAATCTGAACTCTGACTAAACCTTGTAGAATTTTGCTCTTTCTTTTTTACACTTCTAAAGCCATCTGAATATCTAAGATAAACCAAGGTCACTTCTGGATCCAGTATTTAAGAAGATTTTATTATTTCTAGCTATTTCTGACCATGTTAGCACAATCATTACATGGTTAGATTAGTAGTGTTTCACCTAATTAGAATAATTCTGTAAAATACTTAAGATATCTACAACCTCCAGAGAACTTTATTCTGTTTTCTTAGGTTCTTCCTAGAGTTTTGAAACATCTTCTGCACTTCTGCCTAGTTACTCTAATAGCAAAACAGAACTCTCCCCAAAGAAACCTCATAATATTCTACAACTAATGATGTTAAATCATTCTCACCAATGTCTCAATTTCTTTCACCCTTTCTTACTTTTCAGATAATGACCACTTCTCTAAAATATCCATGGAATCCTGCCAATACAGGCAAAGCCCTAAACTTCTTGTAGCATTATCTCTAGAAAATAGCTAACCATCAATATATATTAATTTGACTAACAACATCCTTACTAGTTTCATGAGTCAACATTAGTATTTATAAACTTTAATATTTACCTCTATATCTATGAATGTATCTTATCTTTCTAATCTTAGTCTCCTATTAACTCTTCTCCCTCTAGAACCACCTTGTGTTGTTAAAGACCCTATTAGGGCAACTAAGCAAAGTTTACAGAGTTTAATGGAGTTTGTGCTCTAGAAAAATTCTAAGTTATATTGTCTAGACTAAGTATAAGTAGTACTTATCTTTAGGAGAATTCTAAAAAAACAGAGTATGATCTCCTGAAAGCAGCAGCTATAAGGAAAACTAAATAAAATCTGTGAAGTTACATGGAGTTTATATTTTAGGAGAACCTAAGCTATATTAATGAAATGCTTAAGACACACACCTTACCTCTAGGAAAACCTAAGAGAACAGAATAAGATTTCTGGAGAAAACAAACATTCTATATACCTATACTATATATTTTAATATTTCCAGATTAGCTTACTTCATGACAAATGATGATGATAATATAACTAGGAGTATCTCTAATGGAAGTATCTAGAATATTAGCTAGAAAAGAAAGAGAGGTTACTATTAGTAACAGATAAGAAGAAAAATTGAAAATTGAAATATCAGATATAGTTTACACTTAAAAGTGAAAGTTTACAAAGTTGTGTAGAATTTGAACTAAGTATGGAAACTTGTCTAAGAAGTGAAGAGTTACAGGCTTTGGAATGATCTTGGCTTCAGCTTATATGTTGTGCTGTTTACTTGCCATATAATCACAATTTCAGAGAAATGAAACAGAGCTTGAAAGGTTGAGTTCTAACAGAACAAGTATGTTGCTGCAAACACTAGAGTTTAGTATTTAATGATATTTGATTATCAGACTAAAGATCATAGTATATCTACTGGTTCTTAAATACTAAGAAATAATTGGGAATACTCAGGTGGTACTATTACTTCACTATTACTTCATAGTATAGCTCTAAGTAATGCCAGTGACTATGCTGAGCAGATGTTTCAGTGGTGAAACAACAGAGGTTTAGATTGAAAAGGAGTAAACTTTGTTATGAAAGATCTACTTGTAGAATTAGACTAGAGAGATAACATTGCTGTGGAAGACAGGTTATAAATAGATGTGTTACAAGAGAATAATACCACCATAGAAGATAGGTTATGTATAAAATCTTATATATAAAATCTTATAGAGGGATAACATTGCTGTAGAGGATGGGTTATTAACAGAGTTGAACTTGGCATATAATAGTATTTCCTCCTTAAGACTGAGCCTTTTAAAGTTCTATAAAGTTTATCTGGGAAACATGTGATTGTGGCCTAATTTGCCTCATCTACTAGACACTCCACTGATTCTGTCCACCATCTCCATCAAAAAACATATACTATTTTCATTGTGAATACATCATAGACTTCAATTCAAGAATTGTATAACAAAAGCTATAGAGCAGTAACCTATGACAAAGCTGGATTGTTCTCAGCAAAATACTCATGGGAGTCAGCATTTTCGATCGCCTCAGATGGGTTGCTGCGAGCGAGTGCCTTGGCGCCAGATTGACCATATACGTAGTCTTGTGTTCCGCCGTTTCTGATGAAATGAGATGATTCATGAACGATTGTTCCACCCTGGGTGTCATCATGATAAGTAAATCTGAGAACTGAACTTTTCAAATTCTGAACATACCTTAGAGTCGGTTCCGGTGTTGGGTGCTTGCCAAAACGCACCACAAAGATAAATAGTACCGAAACTAGGGACTCCATAAGTACCAATCTCAGGCTCACCGGTATCCGACTTACCTATCCGGGTACACATAAGCATAGACATCAGCATCCTGACATGTACAATCAAATGTGAATGCGGAGAAATCATTTCCAGCGATATTCGAGAAGTGGGATTCCACGACGCTGTGACGAGCTGATGTGTAGGTTCCGAACCACGTGGTGTAACGGGTCGACGAAGATGAGTGGGAACTGAGGTATGTGGCGGCATTACTGGCATAGGTCTTCGCTGCAAGAATAGCAGATGAAATCTGGCTTTGTTGTGCAGATGAACATCCATTGTAAGATGCATGCTTCTCGACGACCGGTCGAGAGACCACAAGCTTTCCAGAAATCTTTGCAGTGTGCGCAACAACATCAGGATGGATAGTGATTATGTCGTCAGAGGAGTTATCAACCACATAGAAGGGCTTGA
>Ga0157368_1000569_pt1 | contig 17075 bp, 12 predicted proteins | sample AttbisABBM3_FD_113146 | JGI IMG/M metagenome (GOLD analysis project Ga0157368, IMG submission 113146) | Fungus gardens microbial communities from leaf cutter ant in Botucatu, State of São Paulo, Brazil - Atta bisphaerica ABBM3 | ecosystem: Host-associated > Fungi > Mycelium > Unclassified ...
AGGGCTATCCACACATATGTGGGATGTACAAAAGCAACAACAAATGACTGAGATATCAGGCCATCAGTAGCTGTAAAAACTTTATCTGCTAATATCTCATGAATGGCTGAACGGATTCACATGATTGAACTTGCATTGGAAAGTGCTCATCAAACTGTTTCCAAAGATATATGGTATATTACATAGCAATAAGTATTCATAGAGATACAAGCATATCAATGTAGTGACATAATTAGTTACCTTTTAAAATTAGCCTAACAGCTGCTATGACAGATGACAGCTCCCATCAGGTATGAATTTTGATCATGTGATAGCAACAGCTTGTGCATAGACCATCACTCTTTTGTATATATATACTTCTGTGTCTGAGGATTAGATCTCAGACTTAACAACATCAATTATTATTAGTATTGATCCTAATCATCATTTTCATCATTATTAAACTTCTAAATCACTCCTAAACCTCTGAGAGTGCACCCAAGGTTCAGATATCACAAATAAGTAAGTAGTTTATTTTGTGATAGTTCCACAGTGTAAGAACTATTGAAAATGGAGCCATTCAATCTTTGGGTGTTGATCACATGCAACCAGATGTGTTTTATGCTATGGTCTGCACAAAACTGAGCATCACAGGAATAAATTGTGGTATTATAAAGCAAATAATAAATCAACTCCTCCAAGGCTTGCTACAAAAAATAGTGAGCCTTGCTCTCATTCCTTCAAATGTGTCAACTGTAAAAACAACCACCAAGTGGATAGCAACAAATGTCCTTATTGGCATAACCATTTCAACAAAGAGTGGCATGGTAGAAAACAACAGGAGCTCTCTAATGGTAGAGTATAGTAATGTAGCAATCCTATCATCTTTAGATTAGTTGTTTCTTTCTTCTTTTTTGTTTTTCTTTTCTTTTTCACTTTACATGTTGTTTGCCTATCAATGTATTATAGCTACTAAGTAGTTACCACAGTCTGCCATTACATTCTGCATTATAAATTGTTGATCTCAATAATAATAATAATATTATTATTATTACAAACTGTCATATAATGTGTTATAAAGAACATTGTAGAAGGTTCTGGAATGATAATGTTATACTACATATTAATGGCATGTAGTATATATGTTTCTTTAGAGTAGGCTAGGTTAGTATAGCATAGACTATTAGCTAAGTATATATAAGATAGACACTTTGTAACTAGAACTTCATCAAGTTCTCTTGTGTTATCTAATACAAGGTTCTTTTTTTATCTTAATACTTTGAGGTTTGAATTGTAATACATGGCTTCTTATGAAACTCTAGACTTAATTTTCAAGGACTTTAGTATACCTAAAGTAGTTACCTATCTCCTCTAATTCTCAGATAGACTTAGTACTAGTATTTAAGACATTTAAAATAATTTGCTTCCTATTATGACTTCCTTCTAAAATATAACTGTTACAACATATAGAGGTGCAGCTTATTCACTGAAGCCAAGGTTACTCTGAATTCATATTCACAGATGTTGGATAATATTTCCATACTCTTCCAACATCTTCTGGAATTTTCATATAAATAGTTTCTTCTTCCAAACATGTTCCTTATCTAATATATAGTTATATTATTATAACATTATTCTTCTAGAATATTTTATGTTCTTTTTTATATCATGTGATGTTGTGACTGTGATGGTGATATGTAAGACTAATCTATAACAGTTATGAAATCATGTAAAAAATAAAAGAAAAAAATAAAATAAAAGAGAATAAAAAGAAATCAAGTTATTTGTTTTATCTCTTTTACTTTCTATTCCTCCACTGGTTCTCTATATCTCACTATTCAACTAACATTCACAACCAGATAAATTTTCATTGAAGTTGGTAGCCTTAGTTTGACTATAATAGTATTATAGTTAAAGATTTCAGAGTTAAGTTGATAAAAAACCTTGTATTAGATTAACACAAGAGAACTTAATAGAGTTCCTAGTACAGAGTGTCTACCTTATATTGGCCTATGTAAGACTAATACTAACCTATCCTAAAGATCATGTATTATCTATAAAATCAACATGTAATAGGTATACTATATAATATTATTGTTCTAGAATCTTTTATACTCTTCTATGTGACACATGATTCTGTAACATAACATGTGACAAATATGTGATACCCTGTCATAGTATGTCACAGTTGTAACAGTCACACTATAACCCTAACTCTAAGTCTAAAATAAGAAAATAAATAGAAAATAAAATTAAAATAATAAAATAAGATAAATAAGTAAAGTCCATTATCTTCAATTCTGACAAATGACAGTATCAGATATCACTTCTTCAATAATATCTAGTCTAATATATTGTTTCATTAATTTCTTAGTTAGTTTTTCTTTGAATACTAAATCTTTTATGCTTAATATTTCTTTGTCTTTCTTCATCTATACATACCTCTGTATCAGACATAGTTCATACTTGAAGGTGAAAGTCTGTAAGATTGTGTGGAGTTTAAACCAAGTATGAAAACTTGTTCAAGAAACAAAGAGTTGTAGACTTTGTGAATAATTCTGGCTTCAGCTTATATGCTGTTTTGTTTACTTGCTGTGTAGTTGCAACTTTAGGAAAAATAAGATAGAGTTCAAGAGATTGAACACTAACAAGATAAGTATGTTACTGTAATACTGGAGTTTGATATTAACAATAGTTGATTATCAAACTGAAGATTATAGTATATTTACTAGTTCTTAAGTATTAAGTAAAAGTAAGATTTGGGTGGTATTATTACTTTATAATACAGCTCTAGATAATGTCAGCAGCTATACTAAGCAGATGTTTCAGTGGTGAGATACTAATAGAGGTTCAGATTAAAAAGAAGTAAACTTTGCTGTAGAAGACCAAGTACTCATGGAATTTTAACAAAGAGATAATAATGGAAGATGGTTTATAAATGGAGATATTGCAAAGAAATAACATTATTATGGAAGATAATATTAAAGCAACTAGTAAAGTCTGTAGGATTTTACAGACTTTTACAACCTTTAGGAAGTTTTAAGTATATTAAGTAACAAGTACAAGCAGTGCTTACCTCAAGTCCTGAGAGAACAGAATGAGAACTTCTGAGAGTAGCAACTATCATAAATGAGTCTATTCCAATTTAGTGGAACAATGCTAATATTGTTAGATGCAGTTCATACCTTGTTATCTGAGATTCAATAATAAACTCTCAGAAGTCCAAATAAGTAACTTGTATTATCTGGATATGTGGAATGTAAGAGTTGGAACAATTTTTAACTCAGAAAACCTGATTGTCAGAATTGAAGACAATAGACTTGGTTTCTATTTTATTTTATTTTATTTTGATTTTATTTTCTCTTATTCTTTATGGTTGAGTAGAAGACAAAGAAGACAAAGTGTGACACTGTCACAGAAGTCACATGCTCACATGATGTGAGGGAACAATATAGAAGGTTCTAGATAGATGATGTCATAACAATATGTAGTATACATGTTGGCCTTAAGGCAAACACATAGTCTTTAGGATAGGCTAGAGAAGTAGTAGCACAGGCCATTGTAGTTTAGTATATAAGGTAGATGTTTCTGTATGGAGTTCTCTATTGAGTTCTCTTGTGTTACTTAATACAAGAGAGTGTTTTTTGCTTAACACTGAGCCTAAGTCATAATACTAATGTCAACATTACTTCTTTCTTTCTTACTACCATTTCATATGGTAATACCTAAAAGAATTTCAGTAAATACATCTTTTTCTTTTGACATTAACACTATTTCCAACTCTCAAAAGTCTTCTATTGGTATGGCTATAGACATAGAAGTTGATACTCTAAGAGATTGGTCTATATTTTCAAGTACTAATAGTTCTAGAATAACTTGAGTGCATTCCAATATGTCTTTCATGGCATATATAGAGTGTGTTCAAGCCCTTGTCAATAATCTAACCTAGGCTGATCAAGTTAAGCTTAATAAATCTCAAGGACTTACTCTGTCTTATGCTACTTCGAAAGTAAGGGAAAAGAAATATACTAACCAGGCTAAAGCAACTGAACCCACACTGGATTCTTATGGTGTGATAACTAATAACATATGTCTACCTCAAAGTTTAGAACTAATAGTTATTAGTGAAATATGCTCACCATGAAATTTAGAATCCTTGGTTATCTCTTATACAGCAAATCAATCTGTAAACTCATAATTATAGAACATTAGCTTCTGTCTGATTTCCATTTATTAGACAACATAGATTAGAAGATAAAACAGTGGAGGACATTCATCAAATCATGAAATTTGGATTTGTTGTCTAGGATTTGTTGTTGTCTATCTATGAATTGAGATGAGATAAATTGATAGCTAACAAGGACAACAGGTCTTTTACAGTTTAATGCAAAAGTTCCAAACAATTGATCAACAAAAAAACTGTCAATTTCTAAAATGGAAAACAAGCCAACATCTCAAAAGTACCTTTTCTGATTCCTTCTAGGCTAAGTAAGAACATCTTGGCTAAGTCAAAATACTATAAGGGAAAACTATCTTCTAGCTCTTTCAACTCATCTCCCACTGATAATGGTCAATCATATGCACAAGTTTCCAAGAACAATATTAAAGATATTATAATCAAGGAGAATTTCCTGAACTTATCAGCAAATAAAATCAAAAAAGTTCACAAGGTTTTCAACAACCAGATAAAGGATAAACCAAAGATTAATATAATGACTAAAGGTCCTTCAAGAAAGCAAATAATTATATCAATAAGTTTGCAAATCTCTAGAAGAATCATGGTCAAGTTGAACAAACATATCACTAATATCAATAGGACACTTAAAGACATTAAATCTGATGTTGTAGCTGACTTCATACATGTGGACAATAGAGACATGGTTATTACCACTAACAAAGTAGTCACTAATTCAAATCTGGACATTATTAAAAAGTCCATTGAGAATATTGATGGAGTTGATATAAGCAAAGTCATAAGTCTAAGACTCCCACAATCTCAATCTTATCTCAAGATTTTGGATATACTTTACTATGTTGAAGACACTAATCTACCAATCATATCAGACATCAATGAAAGAGTTTTTCAAGCAACCCACATTTTCAATGACATTGTTCTTGTGTTCCATCCTTATATTATCAAAGCTTCTCCAAAATCTGACATAGCAGTCATTTGGGTTGGCATATAGGACTCTCAAAACAGTACTAAGACTAAAGATCTTATCAACAGATGTTTCAACATAGAAAGCCACATTGTGATTATCTAAGGAACAAACATGAATTCTGGCATTTCTCAATGCAAAAATTGTTGGAAATAGAGGCACATAATCTTTGTGTATCATGCACATGGGTCCAAATATGTCAAGTGTAATGGTTCACATAAGATAGAATATTACAGAGATATGACATAATGCTGTAAGGTGTATTTCAAGACTAACCTCCTAGACTTGAAACAAAGAAGAGCAATCTCTGTCTATACTCTTTCAAATATATCAACTACAAAGGGAAACACCAAGTGGATAGCAATACATATCTGTTCTAGAAACATTATTTCAATAAGAAATGATATGCAAAGAAGTATCAAGAGCTCTGTAAAAATAAAGGCAAATCAATTCACTCAGTTGTGGGTGGAACAAGTTTATAAACCTAAAAATCTTTTTACAGAATATTTGAAAGGACAGACTTCTTACTGATATTATATTAGAAAACAAAAAAGATTTCAACATCATTTTTATTTAAGAACCCCTGTAGTCCACCATCCAGACTATTCCTAGCTTATTATCTGAGAAGAGTGAAAAAATTGTGGAAGCTTCTAATCATTCTTCATGGATCACCTTTTTAAGAAATTTGAATGTTGAAAAAAATATCTAAGAGTCATCACATATATCAACATCTAACTCCTCTAATTATGATTTTCACTCAGAAAGAACATTATAAACTACAGAGACATTAACCTTATTTTATTCTTTAATAATGGCTCTATTTGTTTCATCATTAACATTTATTCCAATGATCAGCAGAATGCCTTAAAATATCTAAAGGATATAGAGATAAATATTAGTAATATATTCATCATGACAGGGGATTTCAACATTAGAGATAATAACTGGGACCTGTCATACCCTCATTACTCAGTTCATACTAATACCCTCATGTTAATTGCTGACACTTTTAGTTTAAGGCTATTTACACCTATTATTCAAGTTCTAACTCAATACACTAATGAATCCAATTCAGTAATTGACCTAATGCTTCTTTGAGTCAATTTAGAAGAAATCGACACTTATTTTATCTTTCCTAGTTTATAAAGTTCTTCTGACCATATCTCCTTAATAGTAGATATCATTATCAGTGAGAATTTTATTTGAGATAAATGATGAACCATCATCAAATATAGTGAGAAAGAGGAAGGTTTTGTCAATGAGCTCAAGAATATAGTAGGTAACATTAATACCACTTATATCTCTGATAGTAAAATGCTAGAAAGAATAGTATAAGAATTCATGACTTTCTTAGAAAATCTTTGGAATAAATATTCTAAATGTATTAATATTACTAAAGCTTGGTAGAATAAAGAGTGTAGTAGAAATCTGAATATATATCACTCATTCAAATTAAGTTCAGACTGGAAAATATTCAAAAGAATAATTAAAAGAATGAAAAGATCTTTTTTTGATGAGAAAATTCAAGAAATAGCATCAAGAAACAAGTGATCTTAGAACCTTATAAAATAAGTCAAGAAATGCAAATTGCTAGTCATAGAAGCCATTCAATTCAATAGGTGTTTATACATCAAATTAGGAGATTTTTGGCAAGCTCTTCACCAAACTTTCAATTCAGCTCAAAATTGACATATTAACTTACATTTACTCAATGAAATCCTATCAAAACCTTTATCTGAGTGGCTGCATTTTTCCAAGGCAGAATTTACTAATACTATAAAAAAATGCAGTAGCTTGTTCACCACAGAACCCAACCATATATCATGGAGTTACTTCAAAATTCTGGTAATGGACAATAAATTCATCTCAAATATCATCCATATTACTAATATATATCAATCTTGGATATTGGTCCTTACATTCCAAAAATATTAACATCAATCATTATTCCTAAAATAAACAAACTGGCATATGATTCTCCAAAGATTTTTCACTCCATTATCCTCCTCAATATGCTTGGAAAACTTATAGAGAAAGTTATCAGTGGAAATCTTTAAATATAATCAATTGTATCCAGCTTTATGCACTCAAACCAATTAGAAGATTTGAAACAATGTTCCACTCTGAATACTGGCCTATATTTAACTCATCTAATTTATACTAGATAGGTTAAAGATCTTCATATCAGCACCTTAGCTTTAAACATTGCTCATTTTTTCCATCACTTAACCATCAGCTTTTCCTGTTGATTTTGGACAAAGCTGGATTTGATCCAAGAATTGCTATTTTCTTTTCCAATTATTGAATTAATAGAAAGACTCAGTATGTATTGAACAATTTCATATCTCTTTACTTCAGGGCAGATGTGAGTGTAGGCTAAGGCTCTGCTCTCTTCCCAATTTTATCTACTCTCTATATTGCCTCAATTTTTCACATTTTTGAAAAAAGAACTAAAAATCTTTTATTTAACATTTCTGTTTCCACTTTTTCTTTTGTGGATGATACTCTCTTTATTTCTTAGGAAAAGAGTTATGAAAAATCAAACACAAATTTATTTTGTAGTTATAACATCATTTTCTCTCTTTTTAAACAATTTGGCCTCATAATTGAATATAACAAATTGGAGGTCTTTTATTTCTTTAGAGCTACTAAACATTTTAATCCCCCTTTTCTAGATCTAGAACTATTAGGAAAATATATTTTATAACCAAAGGTTATATGGAAGTACCTTGGTTTTATATTTTACAGAAAACTTTTGTTTTGGTAGTATTTTTATTTTTATTTCAACAAAGCCTTGTTTATCATCAAGGAAATGAAATTGTTGGGAAACTTTACTAGAGAGGTGTTGTCCATGCACAAACAACTTCTTTATAGGACATATGTCATGCCTATTATACTATATGGCTTTTAGTTATGGTTTTACAAAGCTGCTCCTCTCTCTAATCCTCTCAAGAAACTTAGAAAGATGTAATATAGAGTGGTGCTATAGATTATGGGAGCATTTCATACCTCTCTATCATAGAGAGTTGAGGCTATAGCCAGTCTCATTTCTATATATCTTGACCTTGAGAAAATTAGTAGTAGACATCACCTAAGAATGGTATCTCTACCTAAACAACATGCCATCAATTCACTTTTAAATAATCAACATTTGAAGAAAACAATACTCCATCATTTATTAATAGAAAATTTGACATCCAAACAATGACAGAAAATTAAGAGTTTAATTGTAAACATCAACAATCAATTAAATAAAGTTTACCTATCCTTTGATAAGCTTCATAAAGAACTCTTATCTGGCTTTCAATTAGTAGACAATTTTGCATTTCTCTTTTAATACAATGAACTGTAAAAATACAAAAGTTAAGAATGCTTACATTTGCACTCTCAACAAAATCTTTGATGATTCTCTTTTGAATTCAAACACCATTCTCATAATTTCTAATACCAGTATCAAGAATAATATTACAACTTTGATATCACATATTTGCTCTAGTTGAAACATTTTAGCTAAAACAATCCATTATGTAATTAATGTCACTTCCACTAAGATAGAAATGTTTTCAATTAGATGCTGAATTAATCAAGCTGTTCAGGTTCCAAATGCTAAGAATATTATTGTTATTACTGATACTATTCATGTTATAAGGTGAATCTTTGATTTGTCTTTTTATCTATATAAATTGTACTCCATCACTATATCTTAGGATCTTAAAGCTTGCTTTAACAAGAGTTCTAACAACTCTATTATATTTTGGGATTGCCCTAGTAGTGCTAACTGGTGTTCTTACTCAGCTGTTAACAAAGAGACCAAATAATTCAATATTGACTCTATCTTTTCTTGTAAATTATCATAGGACTTTAGCAAGAAAGAAAAATGTGATTTAATACTACAAAATTGGCAAATAACATTTCAAGCTTTGGATTACAAAAAAAATAACTTTCTAGATTTAACCAATGATAATAGCTACCATACTAAGCTTACTTACATGAAGAGCAGTACTTGGCTCAAACACTTTGAACACTCCAACACTCTATATGTACATGCAACTAGAGCCATTACAAATCATACTCCTATAGACAAATATTAGCTAAGGTTTTTCCCTAGAGAATCATTTGAATGTCTATACAGATTATATTCAATTGAATCAAGATATCATATTCTCTATAATTACAGAAGATATAATAAATATTAGAATCCTAACAGAGAGTCATTGAAGAATTTCATTGCTTTTCTCAAATTTAATCCAGAAGCATTTTTCTTCTATGAAGAAATCACTTAATAACAGTATTACTGTTATTATTTTACTTAATGTAAATTTGTATTGCCTACAGTAACCTTTTTTCTTCTTTTCTTTTCTTTTCCTTTTTATCTCTTCTGGTATTTAAGTATCTATGTTGTAGGTACCATTGTCTACCACTATGTCCTGTATAATAAATTGTCAATTTTTTTAAAATAAAAATAAAAAAGAACAATCTTTAGCTTTAGCTTATATACTATATCTATACTAGTCACACTAGTCACATATTTCAGAAGAGATACTCAGAATGTTGTTAGCAAATAAGTCTACTAGAAGATAAGAGATATGATGTCACTAATACTAGAAGATAGTAACAGTTTTAGTTAATTTTCAAGATAAGACTTTACAGTATAACTACTGGTTTATATATTAAGTATATTACCTAGGGTAGTTATCTAGAAATGGAGACTGCTAAGTGAGTTATCCTGGTTTGAAGTGATTTTTGAATGTCTAGGGTAGAGATTTATGAAGTTATCAAGAATTCAGCAAGAATATCCAAGATAAAATAGAGAATATGGTTCATACCAAAAAAAGTTAGAGAGTATAGATGAAGAAGGGAGTATTATTTGTGAATTGAAATAGATTTGGCTAGATTAGGATATAATAGTATTTTTTTTTAAGATCTTGAGTTACTTGGGTTTGTATGTGATATGATGATTAAAAGAAAAAATTTGAATTAGTCTTTTTTTTCTTCTAATCATAATATTTACTCATTTAGATTCTGAAAATGAGGAACTGCATATGTAACAGGAAGAAATAGTAAGTTATTAGGCTGAAAAATATGCTTAGATGAAAAAAGAAGCTTAAAAATGTTAGGAGGCTCAGACTGCTGAGAAAGTATGGTTGGTTGCTAAGATCAAAGTAAGAAAGAAAAAGAAAAATTATTGCAAGAAAGAAGCTGAGCATGTCTGCTAAGTAGAAAAGGCTACTTAGCTAGAGTAGAAAAAGTAGGTATTACAAAATAAGTTACTCACTGATTGTGATACTTGAAACTTAGATAGCTTGACAGTGATTCAGAGGTTCAGTATAAGGAGATAGTAATAATAGATGATAAATAGTATCAATAAGAATAATTGATGTTGTTAAGTCTGAAGTCTAATCAAACACAGAGATATATATACAAAAGAGTGATGGTCTATATGTAAGCTGTTTCCATAACATAATCAAAACTTATATCTGATGGGAGCTATTATCTATCATAGTAGATGTCAGGCTAATTTTAAAAGATAACTAATTATGTCACTACATTGATATGCTTATATCTCTATAAATACTTATTGCTAGATAAGTACTTTCCAAAGTTCAATTATGTGAATCTGTCTAGTCATTTATAAGATAATAGCTAACAAAACTTTTACAGTTACTGATGGCCTAATATCTTGGCTGTTTGTTATTGCTTTTATACATCCCACATATGTGCAAATAGCTCTTATTTGGAGCTTTCCAGCATAACTTAGTTTGTGAAGATCAGTCTACTGGTTGTGGAGATACAAGCTGAATGAAGTTTGTAACAGCAGATGTGAGAGAGAAAGAAGCTGAAGATAGTGTGTTTGACATGCATACAGAAAACAGCTTATATTTAGGAGATGACTGGAGAAGAATCTAGAATGCAAAAGAGGTAGGATTTAAAAGAAGAAAGAAAAAAAGATAGTAGAATAAATGAGAGGAGGCATAGTAAAGTATTAGATAAAAAACATACCTGTCAGGTACAGTTCACACCAGAAGATGAAAGTCTGTAGAGTTGGCTTAGGAATGCACAGAGTATGTAACTCTATGAAAAGAGCTTGGTAACATGAACTTGTAGAATGATCTTGGCTTCAGCTTATGTGCTGTACTATCTGTCTGCTATATGATTGCAACTTTAGAGGAATAGATGAAGTCTGAGATAAAAGTGAGTACTGATTGGATGTATTGCCATTGAACACCAGAGATCAAGTTCAATAAGAGTTATCTTTATTGATTATCAGACTAGCGAATTACAGTGTAACTACTAGTCTTATATATAAGTCAGATGTATAGGAGATACTTGGGGTTTCAGTGTATTGCCTCAAGTAGAGATTTCAGTAGTGAGATACTAACAGAAGTAAAAAACTCTACCATGGAAGATCAAGTTTGCTAGAAATATCCTAGTCATAGAAGATTGGATATCTGGATTATTGTATTACCACTGCAGAGACATGTTGCCAGAAGGGTGGCTGTCACAGAAGACAAACTTGTTTTATAGATATTAAAATGATAGCATCACTACAATGACATATCTTCCAAATAGGTGGACTTGACATATGACAATGCCTAAAAGAAGAAAATATCTATAGGAAAGTTATTGAAGACATTGAAAGAGTATGAGAACACTATTTAATATATGTGGATATTAATCTTGAATGATCTTGGCTTCAGTGGATACACTATATCTCTGTATGTTATCATAGTCATATTTAGAAAAAGAGTTATAATAAGGAATAGATCATAGAGGAAGTTAAACTTCCAAGCATAGATACTTAGAACAGTATACTCTACTAGTTGATTTTCAAGCTAAGAAATTACAGAGTATCTATATCTTAAATACTAGTACTAAGACTATCTGAGAATTGGAGGAGACAAATAACTACCCTAAGTATATTAAAGTCCTTGGAAATCAAGTCTGGAGTTCCATAGATATCATGAAAATTTATGTGATTAGTAATGGAGTAATTAGACATGGAAAAGAACTAAATTGATCCATACTAGAAGTAGTATATAGACAGAAAGAAAGATATTTACTTTTGTAGATATTTTGGATAGAGTTGAGCTTAGTTAAGCATTATTCATGGTGGAGTTAGATAGATTAGATGTATTTGAATAGTATATAATATAAAGAAGGTAAAGAAAATAGTGTAAGGAGACTGACTTTTCTGAGACTTTTCTCTTTTATGTTTTTTGGCTGTTCTGTGTTCTGTGATCCTTTCTCACATCTGTACTCATCTACTTATCTGACTTCCCATACTCTAAACCCCTTTAAGCTATATATCAGACTTACAAAGTGTAGATCCAAGTTTCTTTTGATTTTATTTCTATTCTGGAAACTAGGGTTAGAGTTTAGCATGACATCATGATCATACTGTTACACATCAGTCACATCAGATAATACAGTTATAGTAATGGTCATATAATAACATGATTATATAGAACATAATGGAAGATTTGAGAAACAATAATATCATATAATATATACAACATATATTGACCTTATGGCTAACACATAGTCTTTAGAGTAAGCTAGATGTAGTAAAGCATAGACTATTGCTAGTTAGTATATATAAGTAGATACATTGTACTAAGAACTCCATTGAGTTCTCTTATATTAATCCAATATAAGATTCTTTTTATCAACCAATCCTAAGGTCTTTGAGTTGTAACATTAGAATTTGATTCCTATTCTTGAAACTGCCCAACACAGGGCCCTCTCTACAAACTTACTCTTACTCTTTACCATTCTCAACTATAGATAATGTACCCAAAGTCAAGAAGAATCACTAGGCCCTAGATATAAGGGGTATACTAACTAGGTAGGGGAAACCTAGTCATTTTGTTATACCAAAGCCCACTGGTGCAAGAAGATGTACTCTCTTGTATAGACATAGTAGTTAGTTTTTGCATAGAAGCTTCATGCTGCAGGTCCTCTTGTGACTTGGCTATATAGAAGAACAGTGAGGTTTTCTACAAGTCCCATCTAGAGTAGAGATTCCCTTCTTAGGGATATTTGTATACAAATTTAATTAGGATAGCAGTTGGTAATATCGATAGTTGGTAGATAGAGTGAGATAGACAAGAAGAGTGCCACTAGCCCTTACAGAGGAAAACACCAAGTTTAGAGTATGAATTAGAGAGTGAGTCTAACACAGAATCTGCACTCTCTAAACAACAATCATTACTACTTACCCCCACTACCTCCATCACCTTTACCATTACTCTCAATACCAACAACCCTACTACTACCATATATTATGAGTTGACATGACTCAGAATTATAGATCATTATATGACAACAACAGGAGTAGCTTGTAGTATTATAGGTATAGCTCCAAGAATTGCAAGAGAGAGTAGTAGAAGTAGTAACAGCAACAACAAGTACAGAAGTGGCTAGGCCACAAATGTTTGATAGGACCTCATCAAGGGTCTCAGGTTTTGTAACAGTATACAGGTTATATATAAGAATGAAAATAAGGGGAGCAACAGTGGAAGAATAGATTTAACAGGTGTTATCATATGTACAAGGAGGATTGGCAGATGTTTAGAAGAAAAATATGCTGGAGGACTTAGAAGTAAGACTGTTAGAATATAAAACAGTGGGAGAATTTTTGGTAGATATCAAGAAAGAGTTCAGAGAAGGAGATGAGGAAGAAGTAAAAGTAGCAGAGTTGAGGAGGTTAGAACAAGGAAGTAAGACAATGAAAGAGTTTATCCAGAAGTTTAGGAGAATAGCTAGAGAAAGTGGATATGAAGAGCAACCATTAGTGAAAGAGTTTAAATGAGGAATGAACAGAATGATATGCCAAAAACTCATGAAGTCAAAATAGCAACCCAACTCTATTGAGCAATAGTATGATTGGGCCATCACCTTGGATAGAAACTAGAGAGAAAATAAGAGAGAGAAGGAAAGATTGAGAGGACAATGAGAACAGAAGCCACAGACTCTAAGGTTGAACAATATAGGGACACAACAGTAACAGATGTCACAGCCTCAAGTTTAGCCAAGGAGACAAGAAGCTCCTCAATAGCAGGTGCTAACAAGGCCTTTTCTGATGAAGGAAGTTAAGAGAACAAATATAGTAATAGTATATCCTAATCAGAGGGTAGGATTTGTACAACGCAACTTATATGCCATGGATGTAGACAGAGGGAACAGGAATTGCTACAACTGTGGGAGATTTGGACATTTGGTGAGAAATTACAGGAATAAGGGAACAGGAAATAGAATTGGGAAAGGAAAAAGACTAGAATATAGACAAAGAAGAATGATTGAAGGAGGAAATGAGGATAATAGTAATTTAAATGGGGATGAGAATCTAATAGTCCTCAATTAGGTTCTAATAGAAATAAGTTTGCAATACTCACAAGAACAACAGATAATACATCTTGCTACAACCTAGATAATTGAATGTTCTATCTATATTTCTTATATATATAGGCCTCTCCATTTTCTTTAACTTAAACCTCTGCTTTTTTGTGAACTCAAAACTCATAACTAATCTCATAGCCCTACTATCCAACAATACTTCCACTATTACTTCTTCTTGTGCATCAATTCTTTCTAACCCAATCTTGACTGTGACTTCTCTTAGCATGTTCTCATAAGGAGGAACTGATAGAAAATACTGTGGAAGTAAATATTTATTACTAGGAACATAGGGAAAGGACAGAGATCAATGTGATAGGAGAGCAGAAGTGGAACATAATTTTAGAAATGCCATAGCTGGCTTGCTACAACCCTGAGATTGACTGAAGAATAGAGGAGGTTAAAATGATAAGATGTCTGGAAGAATGTGGAAGGCAATAGAGACTAAAGCAAGGAAAGGTAGGGTAGCAAAAGTAGAAAGAGGGAGAAAAGAAAGAAAAAAGAAAAAAAACAAGAAGAAAAAACAAAAGAAAAAGAGAAAGAAAAAACCAAAGAAAGAAAGAAAGATAGAAGTAAGAAAAATAGCAGAAGAGTGGGAAATTTGGAATAAAGAAGAAGCAGCAAGATCAGAGAAAGAAGCAAAAAAGTTGGTACCAAAGAGATTTCATAAGTGAATTCAGGTTTTTGGCAAGAAAGCTAGTGAACAAATGTCTACAAGAAAGCTTTGGGATCATGCTATAGATACAAAGGAAGAGAAAGGTATATCTGTTGTCAAGAGAAGAGAGAGAAAAGGTGCACAAGTTCATAGCAGAACAATTAAAGAAAGAGTATATCAGGTCCTCAAAGTTACCTCAAATAGCACTAGTGTTTTTTGTAGAAAAGAAGGATAATAAGAAGAGAATGGTACAGGACTACCAATATTTAAACAAATAGACTATAAAGAACAATTACCCTTTGCCTCTTATTTTAGATATTGTAGAAAATATTAGTACAAAGAAAGTATTTATGAAAATGAACTTGAGATGGGGATATAATAATGTATGAATAAAGAAGGGAGATGAGTGAAATGCAGTGTTTATGATACCAGAGAGGTTATTTGAACCAACAGTGATGTTTTTTGGATTAACAAACTTACCAGTGACATTCTAGACCATGATGAATAAAATTCTATGAAATCTTATCAATATTAGTAAAGTGGTGAGTTTCATTAATGATGTGGTTATTGGGATGGAAGAGGAGAAAGGACACAATGAGTTAGTAGAAGAAGTAATAAAGAAATTAGTGGAAAATGATTTGTATGTGAAGCTAGAGAAGTGCAAGTGGAAGGTGAAGAAAGTAGGGTTTTTAAGAGTAGTGATAGGACTAGAGAGAATCAAGATGGAAGAGAAAAAGATGAAAGGTGTGTTAGACTAGCCGACCCCAAGGAGAGTCAAGGATGTACAAAAGTTCTTAGGATTGGCAAATTACTATTGCCAATTTATCAAAGACTTTGCAACCATAGCCAGACTATTACATGACATAGTCAAGAAAGATTAGAGTGGAAATGGATGGAGAGACAAGAGAAGACATTTAGGGAGTTGAAGGAGAGATTTATAAAAACTGGTGTTAGCAGCACCAGATTTAGAGAAAAAAAATGAAGATGGATGTTGATGTGTCAGACTATGCTATAGGAGATGTGTTATCTACAGAGTGTGTAGACAGATTGTAGAGACCAGTGGCATTTCTCAAAATCTCTAAATGAGATAGAGAGGAATTACAAAATTCATGATAAGGGAGTGTTGGCAGTTATAAGAGAATTGGAAAATTGGAGACATTTTCTAGAAGGCACAAAATATAAGTTTAAGGTTTGGACAGACCATAAGAATTTGGAATATTTCATGTAAGTGCAAAAGTTGAATAGAAGACAAGCCCACTGGGTACTTTATTTGTCAAGATTTAATTTTACCTTAAAGCATGTTCTAAGAATAAAAATGAGGAAGGCAGATGAACTTAGTAAGAGACTGGACTGGAAAGTAGGTATAGAAAAGAACAATGATAACCAAGTATTTATTAAGGACTGTTGACTATATAATTTATATGAAGTAATAATAGATAAACCAGAAGTAAATATAGTAGAAAAAATTAAAAAAGCTAGGAGCAAGGACAAAGAAGTAGTTAGAGTAGTAGAAGAAATGAAAAAAGCAGGAGTAAAGATGTTGCAAGGAGAGGAATGGTAGATAGAAGGAGAGTTAGTATTAAAAGAAGGAAAGGTATATGTACCAAAGGATAAGGAGCTAAGAGTAGAGATAATCCAGTTACATCATGATGTACCAGTAGTAGAACATGGAAGAAAGTGGAAAATGATGGAGTTAGTAACAAGGAATTATTAGTAGCCAGGAATAACAAAAGATATAGGAAAATATATAGAGTGGTGTGATATATGTTAGAGGATGAAGAACAGGACAGAGATACCAATGGAGAAGTTGAAGTTGAGTGAAGTGCCAGAGAAACTATAAACATATCTAATGGTAGACTTTATTACAAAGTTACTGTTAGTGGCTG
>Ga0157368_1000570_pt1 | contig 17065 bp, 19 predicted proteins | sample AttbisABBM3_FD_113146 | JGI IMG/M metagenome (GOLD analysis project Ga0157368, IMG submission 113146) | Fungus gardens microbial communities from leaf cutter ant in Botucatu, State of São Paulo, Brazil - Atta bisphaerica ABBM3 | ecosystem: Host-associated > Fungi > Mycelium > Unclassified ...
ACTGACTAAGCATGTAGTGCCGACGGTGTAGTAATTTCGGACGCGGGTTCAACTCCCGCCAGCTCCACCAAAATTCTTCAAAGATGGTTCCAGTGCCATCCGCAGAAGTCCTGAAAGCCCGCATGGCACAAGCCTTGCGGGCTTTTTTGTATCTGTAATCTTCCGAGACGATCCGCCTGAATCCAGAGATAATTGGTACACGAATTGGTATACGCTAGAATATATGCCAATTCCGTATACCAATTCATGCAGGAAATACAGACATGGCAAGGACTACGCGCCCATTAACAAACACAGAAATTCTACGCGCTAAAGCAGAGGATAAAGATATGACTCTGCATGATGGTGACGGGCTTTTCTTGGTCATCAAAACTAGTGGCAAAAAGCTTTGGCGCTTCCGCTATCAACGTCCCGCCACGAAGCAACGGACAATGATCGGATTAGGTGCTTTCCCTGCCCTTACACTTGCCAATGCCCGCAGCTTGAGGGCTGATTATCTTGCCTTGTTAGCTAATGGGATTGACCCGCAAGTACAGGCAGAGGTTGCAGAAGAACAGCACCAAATCGCTCTGGGTAGCATTTTCGCAACCGTTGCTGCTAACTGGTTTCAGCTTAAAAGCAAAAGCGTCACACCTGACTATGCCAAAGATATTTGGCGCTCATTGGAAAAGGACGTGTTTCCAGCAGTTGGTGAAATCCCTGTTCAACAAATCAAAGCTAGAACGCTTGTCGAGGCTCTTGAACCGATCAAAGCACGAGGAGCACTTGAGACTGTTCGCCGCTTAGTACAGCGTATAAACGAAATCATGATTTACGCGGTTAACACCGGTTTGATTGATGCAAATCCAGCATCAGGCATTGGCATGGCTTTTGAAAAACCAAAAAAACAAAACATGCCGACGTTGAGGCCTGAAGAATTACCAAGTTTAATGAGATCTTTGAATATGTCGAACTTGTCATTAACTACTTGGTGCTTAATAGAATGGCAACTCTTGACTCTTGTACGGCCTTCTGAGGCTTCCGGAACAAAATGGTCAGAGATAGACATTGATAAAAAGCTTTGGACGATCCCAGCAGAACGGATGAAGGCAAAAAGAGAACACATTATTCCTTTATCTTCTCAAGCTTTGGATATTCTTGAACTAATGAATTCTATAAGTGCGCATCGCGAACACGTATTCCCAAGTAGAAACAATCCTAAACAACCCATGAATAGCCAGACCGCTAATGCCGCTTTAAAACGAATCGGATATAGCGGAAAACTTGTTGCACATGGGTTGCGTTCGATTGCCAGTACAGCTTTAAATGAAGCTGGTTTCAATCCTGATGTTATTGAAGCAGCTCTTGCACATAGTGATAAAAATGAAGTTCGAAGAGCATATAATCGTTCAACTTACCTTGAGCAACGCATAGGATTGATGAAGTGGTGGGGAGAGTTCACGGTCAACACTGACAAAGCTATTCGCGTAGCCTAATAATTTCGCATAAGAGTGAAAAGGAGTCTTGAATGCCAAATAATTACCCTCAATATGTTGAAGATGTCAGTGATGACATAAAGACATGCCTCGAAGGAATGGGATGCCAACCTATACTTTTTGTAGGTTCAGGATTAACAAAACGTTATCTTTCAGGGCCAAATTGGGAAGAGTTGCTTCAACAGCTATCTGCTGAGTGCCCAAATATAGATAAGAGATTCGCTTACTACAAACAAAAATATCCTGAGTTAATTGATATTGGAAGCGTTTTTTCTGATTCGTATAATGAATGGGCTTGGGGGGCTGGAGAGAAAGAGTTTCCTCCTGAACTATTTGAAGCAGGGAACGATCCTAGCATTTATTTCAAACATAAGGTCTCAGCCCTCTTTGAATCGTTACTTAGAGAAAGACCTATTTCCGATAGTGATGAGATTGAACTTTTACGACAAATACACCCGCACTCAATTATTACCACTAACTACGACAAGCTATTAGAATCAATATATACCGATTTCACACCTATTATTGGTCAAAAAATCCTGTATGCTAACCACGGTAGTGTGGGTGAAATACTCAAGATTCATGGTTGCTGCTCCGATCCAGAAAGTATAATTATCAACCGCAACGACTATGACGACTTCATAAAAAAGAAAAAGTATCTAAGCGCAAAACTTCTTACATTCTTTGCCGAGCACCCTCTATTATTTATCGGTTACAGCGCTGAAGATGTAAATATTAAAAATATACTCTCAGATATTGATGAATTACTATCTGAAAATGGCGACGTGATACCAAATATTTATATATTGGAATGGGTTGAAAAACAAAGTGAAAACGAGTACCCACGCAGGGAAAGATTAATCCAAGTTTCTGCCAACAAAAGCATAAGAATAAAAAGCATTGTTGCGAATGATTTTTCTTGGGTGTTTTCTGCTTTTGGTGCTAACAGAGCTCTTGATAATATAAATCCAAAGCTCTTACGTGCATTGTTAGCACGCACTTATGACCTCGTTAGAACTGACATTCCTAGAAATCCTGTTCAAGTTGATTATCGTGTACTTTCTAACATCAGCGAGTCTGAAGGTGAGCTTGCTAAGCTTTACGGAATTGCCACATCTTCTGATGGTATGGCATTTAACGCGAGCTATCCTTTCACCCTTACAACTCTCGGCCAAGCTCTCGGCTACAAGGGGTGGCACGATGCTAATAAGCTTCTTGAAACAGTAAAAAACATAACTGGGATAGATATTAAAACCTTCGATAACAAATATCATTACGCAATAATGAATGGCGAGGAAATACAATCTCATAGATATTCAAATTATCTTAGAGAGTTGCTTGAAAAAGTAAGAGATGGAGATGAATTCGAATTGGGTATAAAAACACCATAATAACCACTTGCTATCATATGGCTGCCAACTGGCGGCCATATTTTTTATTATTGACTATGTTTCTAGTATTCATTTTCGCAAAGCACTATTACCCCGTTGCGCGCGCTCGTACCCCCGCCACGCCTGCCCGCTTTATGTAGCGGTTTTCATGCACGTGCATGAATGGTGTCGGGCCTCGCCGCATCTGGCCTGCGCGGGGATAATCAGGGTGCAGGGATACATGCGTTTTCATGCAGCATAGACATGCACTCGTGCATGAGAAGACCAGCCAGGGAAAAGGGGCACAAAAAAACCGGCGCAGTGGCCGGTTCAGATGAGGATTAAACGCTTTTCAGACGGGCGCCTGCTGACGCTTTGACAGTTTACTGGCGGAGCCGTAGCGGTTGAGTGTCTGCGGTTGGCGCCCGGCGATTTCCTGCGCTCCGGCGTTCTCCACTTCTCCCACTTTCTGCGGCTTTGTCATTATTCTCTCAACACTTTCCAGCGCAATGAACGTGCAGGAGCATTCCAGATTCCGGCACTGATACCAGGTGCGCTTTACGGACGGGGCTTCATAGGCGCTGGTGCGCGCGTGGGAGATGGAGCCACATTCAGGACACTTCAGGGCCATTACGCGCCCTCCGTCAGTCTGCTGAGGCGCTGCTGAAAGCGCAGGTGCTGTGCGGGCGTGTAGCTGCCCTGACCGTCGCGCAGCATGGCCGTCTCCGGCGTCAGGCCGGTTTCGTTCAGCATGTTGCGGTAAGCCTCTGCCACTACGGGGCGCGCCCGCTGTACCTCACGGAGTACAGCGCTGCGCAGCAACCGGGCGGCCACCTCCGGCCCGCCGGGACCGTTCAGGAACGGAGCCAGCGCCGAGGTGAGCGCCGGGCCGTGTTCGGCCATAAAGGCGCTCAGTGCGTCTTCCGTACAGGCTTCCAGCACCAGCCTCTGCGCATACACGCCCTCGCGGGCGGCGCAGTGAATCTGCCAGTCCAGCACCGCGATGCGCTCACGCAGCAGCGGCACCCGTTCACCGTAACCGGATGTGTTCTCACCGGCGGCCAGCAGCGCGCTCAGCGCCTGCTCCGCATCAGTGCGGGACATCAGGTGCGTCTGCCACTGGCTCCGAGCGGCGCGGAACTGGTCCAGCGCCTGTGCAGGTGTGGTGGCAATGGTCACAGTGCTTTCTCCTTCTTCGCTGTCTCGCGTCGGCGCACAAGTATTCTGTGGCGCGCTGCTGGATTCGGTGCCTTACCGTTATCCACTCTGGCGGCGTGCTCAGGGAAAATCCCCGCCAGCTTAAACACCACGTCATCTTCCGGCAGCGCATCACCGGCCAGCGCTGGCTGAGTAATGTGTCTGCTGATGAAGTCTTTCAGCACGGTTTCCGGGTCGTTGACGGAATACACAACCCCGGAACCGCTACCGGCGCTGCGTCCGAGCGTGATTTTCAGCAGGCTGAGGTTTTTTATCAGCTGCTGACCGTGCGCCCGCATGAAGTCCTGCCATATATGCATGGCGCGGTGTTCTGCCAGACGGTCATGGGCGTTAATGTATTCGTGTGCCCGGTCTGCGGTTTCCCACGGCAGAAACTCGTTTTCGCTTTCATGCACGGCAAGAAGGGCTTCGAACTCCTCCAGCGACTCGCGGTCGAGCGCCACCTCAGCGCGCAGCTTTTTCATTTCCGGCGTCATCACGCCGCCGTTCTCGCGGAACAGCCTGCGCCATTCTTCGTTCTGGGCGTTTGCGCTGGCTTCCGTCTCGCTGCGGCGCTGGCGGATGATTCCGGCCTGTGCGGCTGCTGACTCCTGTTTACGGCGCGCCTCAAGCCAGGCGACTTTCGTGATGTTTACCTTTTCCAGCGCAGCCTGCGTGGCGGCGGGTAAGGCGGTGATGTTGTCTGCGGTGGTGTCGGTCATGACGGGTTCCTGTCAGGTCGGTTTCGGTAAGTCAATTGTGCCGGGGCTGGCACAGAAGCAGCCAGCGGCGGACGTTGTACGACGGACCAGACAAAAAGCCCTTCTTCTGGCGAGCCAGGGAAAGATCTCACGAAAGCCGTTTCTCAGCTTTCAGTTTTATATACATCCTTCACCATTCTTCACTTTAAAGAAAAAGAGAGTAAATACAGTAAATTAAAGGGTGAACAGTTGAGAGATAATCCTTCACCCGCTGTTCACCATTTTTCACCTCCGGGATTTCTGAACGAAACCCTTAATGGAATAAATAAGAATATAGATAATGTTTTATATAACCAATGGTTACTGGAAAAAACGTTATCGGTACTACTTGGTACTGTTTGAGACTATTCCCGTACACCCATAATTTTCATGGTCTTTGTGACACTCATCAGACAAATTTATCCTGTTGTCACCGGCGAAAATATTCGCAGAATAAAGGGCTACCCGGTGCCGGACGTATCTGTCCGGTGCTTTACGGACACACTGAGAGGTAGCCCATGCACACCGTTTTATCCGCACCATCTTCCGCCCCGGCGGTCCCGGTTATGCCGGTATCTTCACCCGTCCAGGAGCGCTTTATGCGCCTGCCGGAGGTCATTCACGTCAGCGGCCTGTCCCGTTCAACCATTTACGACCTCATCAGCCGTAACGCCTTTCCGGCGCAGGTCTCGCTCGGCGGTAAAAACGTCGCGTGGCTTGCCAGCGAGGTGAACGCCTGGATGAATGAACGCATCGCCGCGCGCGGCCAGGAGCGTGCCGCATGATTAGGCTGACCCTCGGCGGTAACACTCACGAACTGTCCGCGGCGGACGCGAAGCAACTGGCGCTGGCGATTGCCTCTGAAGTCGATAAGCCGGGACAGCCGCAGCGCTTTCGCGGCACCGGCATCGCCTTCAGCGTGCAGAGTGCTGACACCCCGTCTGCACCGTCAGGCACTGAGACGTTTTCCGGTAACGGCATCACCCTCACCGACTGCTGAGGCGTTCCCCATGTCCTTTTTTCCTGCTTTCCCCGGCTTGCGCGCCGGGGGCTTTCCCTGGTACAGTAACCCCGCTGTCGCAAAATCGGCAGCCGGGATTGGCGTCCTGAATATAACATTGGCGACACCAGACGCGCCGTGCGTCTTTTTTTGTGTCTGTGCCTCAGTGCACCCATTTTCCGGGCGGCGGTTCTGTATCCGTTGCGCCCTCTGTGTAATGGTGGCTCAGGCGGGGGCTTCTCACGAAGCGCCGGTTTCCAATGTTGCCGGTTACGCCAACCCCGTCTGGGCTACCACCAGTGAAATTGGCGTTTCCGGTGGTAGCTGTATGCTACTAACATTGGAGACTGCCCTTATGGCTACCGTCCCTCATTCCCCGCACCCTCAGTTTGTCTTTGTGTTTGCCGCCGTGCGCCGCCGTGAGCGCCATTCCCGCATTCAGATGCTGCGCACCACTGCCGCCGATGAGCACGCCGCCCGCCGGACTCTGGCCCGCGATTACGTCCTGTCCTTTGCCTGCCGCCTGCCGGTTGCGGAGGTGCGCGCATGAGCCACGCCTCGATTTCACACGCCGACATCATCCGCCTGGAGCACCTGCGCAACGCCGGGCGCTTCGTGTCTGACATGACGCTTTTCCAGGACTGCCACGAAGCGCCGCCGCCCGCGCAGCGCGCGCAGCTGGCCTCGCTGGTCTTCCTCATCACCGAACAGCTCGACGGCGTGGTAGCCCGCTGCCACGACAGCCTGATGAACGACGGAGTGACATCATGAAAATCCGCACGCTTTCCCCCGACCTCCGCGCCGCGCTGGCCCGCCGCGCGGTCGCCTGCGCCTGGCTCACCCTGTGCCGGAAACAGCAACGCTGGCCCGGCCTGACGCTCGCACGCCTTGAGCACGCGATTGAAAACGAGCTGGAGGGCTTCTACCTGCGCCAGCACGGCCGCGCACGCGGTCAGGAGATTGCCTGCGCGCTGCTGGATGACCTGCTGGCCGCCGGGCCGCTGAAGTCGGCCCCGTGCCTGAGCTTTCTCGGCCAGGTGGTGATGGACGAACTGAGCGGGCGCATTCACGATGCCCGCCCGCTGCACTGAGGGACGACACGATGAACAGAACCGTATCCGACGCGGCAGCCGCCGCGCGGGGCCACTGGCCCCGCATCCTGCCCGCACTGGGCCTGAAGGTGATAAAGAACCGCCATATGCCCTGCCCGGTGTGCGGCGGGAAAGACCGCTTCCGGTTTGACGACCAGGAGGGGCGCGGCACCTGGCACTGCAACCAGTGCAGGGCCGGGGACGGCCTGGACCTGGTGAAAAAGGCGCTCGGCATCAGCCTGACCGAGGCCGCCGAACGCGTCAACGCCCTGACCGGCAATCTGCCGCCCGTGGATGAAAAGGTTTCCTCCCTTACCGGGGCTGAAGATAACGAAGCCGCCCGCGCTGCCGCTGCCTTACTTGCCCGGCAGCTGGTCAGCACCGCGCAGGAGGCCGCCGGTAACGCCTACCTGTCCCGCAAGGGCTGGCCTGAGCACGTTTCCCTGACGCTGACACAGCCGCAGAAGGTGGCGATAACCCGTTACCTGCCCGGCGATTTGGTTGTGCCGCTGCACGACATGAGCGGCGACCTGGTCAACGTACAGCTGATTCACGCCGCCGGTGAAAAGCGCACCCTGAAGGGCGGGCAGGTGAAGGGGGCGTGTCACGTACTCAGCACCGGCAAAGCACCGAAGCGCATCTGGCTGGCCGAGGGCTACGCCACCGGCCTGACGGTGCACAACCTGACCGGGGATGCGGTGTGGATTGCCCTGTCGTCTGCCAACCTCCTTTCCCTGGCTGGCCTCGTCCGTGAAAAACATCCGTCACTGCCGCTGGTGATTGCCGCCGACCGCGACCTGAACGGCGACGGTCAGCACAAGGCGCAGCAGGCCGCCGCTGCCTGCAACGGCACCGTGGCGCTGCCACCGGTGTTCGGTGACTGGAACGATGCGTTCATTCAGCACGGTGAAGCCGCAACCGGTAAGGCGCTGACGGAGGCCGCCGCACCGCCCGAAGCCAGCCCGTTCGACACCATGAGCGAGGCGGAATTTTCCGCCATGAGCGCCAGCGAAAAGGCCGAGCGCGTGGCGGAGCACTACCGCAGCAATCTGGCCGTGGACGCCAGCGGTGAAATCCTCTGCCGCTATGAGGCCGGGGCGTGGAAGGTGATTTCCGGCAACCATTTCGAACGTGACGTGGCAACGCTGTTTCAGCGCCTGCGCGCGCCGTTCTCGGCGGGCAAGGTGGCGGGCGTGGTGGACACGCTGAAGCTGATGCTGCCGCAGCAGGATGCGCCGCAGCGCCAGCTTATCGGCTTCCGTAACGGCGTGCTCGACACCCGCACCGGCGCATTCAGCCCGCACCGCCGGGAGAACTGGCTGCGCACCGTCAGCGACGTGGACTACACCCGCCCGGTGACCGGCGAGACGCTGGAGCACCACGCGCCACACTTCTGGCAGTGGCTGGACCGGGCCGCCGGACGCAGCGCGGAGAAGCGCGACATCATTCTGGCCGCGCTGTTCATGGTGCTGGCAAACCGCTACGACTGGCAGCTGTTTCTGGAGGTCACCGGCCCCGGCGGCAGCGGTAAAAGCATCATGGCCGAAATCGCCACCATGCTGGCCGGGCCGGATAACGCCGTGTCGGCCACCATCGAGACGCTGGAATCCTCGCGCGAGCGCGCGTCCGTTATCGGCTTTTCGCTCATCCGCCTGCCCGACCAGGAGAAGTGGAGCGGCGACGGCGCGGGCATCAAGGCGATTACCGGCGGCGATGCGGTATCGGTGGACCCGAAGTATAAGGACGCCTACTCGACGCACATTCCGGCGGTGATTCTGGCGGTGAACAACAACCCGATGCGCTTCACCGACCGCAGCGGCGGCGTCTCCCGTCGCCGGGTTATCCTGCACTTCCCGGAAATCATCCCGGCGAACGAGCGCGACCCGCAGCTGAAGGAGAAGATACAGTCAGAGCTGGCCGTTATCGTGCGCCAGCTGATGCAGCGGTTCAGCCAGCCGCAGGACGCCCGCGCGCTGCTTCAGTCTCAACAGAACTCCGGTGAAGCCATGCGCATCAAGCGCGACGCCGATCCGATGGTGGACTTCTGCGGTTATCTGTTTGCGACGGCTGAGCCAAACGGCCTGCACATGGGGAACGCCAGCATCCGGCCGCTGCAGCCGAAGCGCTACCTGTATCACGCCTATCTGGCCTACATGGAGGCGAACGGCTACCGCAACCCGCTCAGCATGAAGTCGTTCAGCCAGGCGCTGGAGAGCATCCTGCGCGAGTACGGGCTGAACTACCTGAAGCGGCGCACGAAGTCAGGCATACAGACCAACCTCGACCTGACTGACGACAGCAGCGCCGACTGGCTGCCGAAGTGTGACGAACCGGCAGCAGCCTGACCAAACAGAACCGGCGAAAGCCGGTTTTTTTACGGCCATCCTTCACCACCGGTGAAGGATATCCGTCACCCTTCACCCATCCATCACCACTTAACTCACTGTTTAGTAATGACAAAATAAAAGGGTGAACAGTGTGAAGGATTATTTGATAAATCTTTTTTTGCTTGCTCAACTTAGGTATTGAGTATTCGCAGTCACTTACTACCTTCCCAACCTGGGATCGGCTCTCCGTGAGATTGACCAATGCAAAGTTGTGGGTAATAAACTCCTCAGACGCACGCTTAAATGCATAAAACTGTTTCCGAACAAATGCTATAGCATCCCCTCATAGACACATCTGGTGATGCCCTTCACGACGACGTAGAAAATTCACATAAAAGAAATCTTAACATTCGCTAAGCTATGGCGTTATGCTTGATACCCTGAATACTAAAAGCACACTCAGAGAAAGTTTTACTCAAAAAGAAATCAGTTTGATTATGTGATATAAAAGGATAAAAAATAGTAGATCGGGTAATGTTGTGTGCCACAGCCCCCAAATCGCTTCATGGTCAAGATTAATGCAGCAGTGAGATTGATTGATACGGTTAGTTAGTGAAGCTAAGTACTCATGGCTCATCTAAAAATTAAAGGAGTAAATATGTCAAAAGAAAATAAAACTGAAAATAAGAACACCACACTCCAACGAGTTATGGTTAATGATGGCCTTGATACTTCAACAGCTAAAATGTTGTTGAATGCAATTAAAAACACACAAACAATTCAGACACAATCTACACCATCAAAAAAAGAGATCAAGAAATGAGCGCCAATCATCTTTTAGAAATGAAAAAACAAGTTGAAAGCATTCTAAAAATTGAAGTATGGAATCCGACGGAAGAACAGCTAATAAATATATGGGATGAACTAGCAAAACTTCCCGATAACGCTGATGAAAACAAAATATTACAAGTGGTCAACTCCATTTATGGCGAACCACTAATTGTGTCATGCATGGAAGGACTTGATACATCTAGAGCTTTAATGTCCCTATTTAAAATAAAAGAAATGCAGGACAATATAAAACAAGTCAATAATAAAAACTCTAACACAAAGTTCAAGAAAACATAACAATCCATATTTTACTATCTATCACAAAATTAAAAGTCAGATGAACCATAACACATAGATAGGTCAGAAAAAACCCAATAAAAATGGATTTAAAATGAACAAAGAGCAGCTATTGAAATTGAAATTAGCATTGGAACGTGTGCTAGAAATTATAAAATGGGATCCTTCACTTACACAACTTGAAGAGATGGCAAAAGAGTTAAATAAGCTACCTGATGGTGCTGGCGTTAGAGAAATATCCAAGGTAGTTTATGCTATTTATAAAGATCCAATTCAAATTTGGATAATCAAAGGCTTAGATACTTCAAAAGCGATGGAAACCTTGATGAGAATTCAATTATTACAAGAAGAACTCAAATTCATGGAGTATGAAAATGCAAGCACAGCAAATAATCAACCAGCAAAAAGAAAAGATTAACCTTCTTTACGGTAAATATTGTGAGGATTTAGATTCTTATACAATTACTAAAGATATGACCGAAGCAGATAAATCAGGAAAGGAACTTTTTAACTATCTTGAACAGTGTTGCGCAGAGAGCAACTCTGATGATAACATAAAAAATACACCATGGAATCAATGGCTTGCTGAAACATGCTTTGAAATACTTGAACTCTTAGTTATTCATTATCAGATATATAGAGTACATACAGAAAACCCATTAGCTTCTCCTAGTAAAATGGCATATGCTGGGATGCAAAGAATGGTGAAAGCCTATTGCACCAAAAAACAAGCCAAGAAGCTTAGGGCATTGTTAAATGATAATAATATACCTACTTATGGTTTTGACAATAAAGCAAGAACAGACCCTATGAAAATATCATTAAGTATCTTAGTTATAATAGCCGCCATCATCATATATATATCAGCATATTATTTCAGCGATAAGATTCCAGTCCCCTTAGTGATTGGACTATGCTTGTGCACAATTGTTTTTATTTCTTGTTTGTTTATAAAAAAACCAAGTGGTATGCAATACCTTGTCATAAGAACTTTTTTGAGTGCAAGTATCCCCGGGCTACTTGTTAGTTACCCTGGATTCATTGAGGTAACATTTAAAAAGTTTGGTTTTGGAGTTAGCACTATTGGACTCTTTGCCATATTCTTCATCATCTATAAAATGAATCCTGCAAGATTGAGTGAATTAGATAAGTAGAAAGTTCTCATAACAACCACCGCTTCAAAAAGTTATTTTTTGAAGCGGCCCACTTAATTTCAGATTAATATTTATATATTCTTCAATGCCAAGCCCACCACTAATACTTTAAACCAGTAGTTAGCAGGTGCTAAAAAAATCGAAATTTATATTTATTTTTAAGATGGAGATCCAAATTTTAAACTCTATTAAGTAAGTATAAAAACTCAAACCAAATTTAATTAAGCTGATATAGCAAATGATAATTATCTGGCTAATCTTGTAATTGATATTATGCGTAGTTCGCCATACAGCCAACAATGCTATCGTAGCCAGCTCATGACATATTAAAAAACAATACAGATAAAGGAAAGCTATATTCCCGCTACCGAGAAGGTTTCTGCCAGATAAGGATCGATTTATATCGCGAGACCATTTGATACCGCATTACCTGTTCTTCTCGACGGAAACTATGATGCTTTATCCATGTATGAGAGTGCTTAGTGCACCTTAAGTTCCTGGATCACGTTCAAGAAATGAGCAGGATCAAATCCAAGCAAGATTCAAAGCGATAAGCATATTACGCTGGAGCCGAGCTACCCAGTAAGAGATCCCGGAATTGGTATACGTTTAGGTATACGATAAAAGTTGAATTCAAATTTAGATAATATAAATCAGTAACATAAAAAACTAACACAGATTCCGCCAGCCCCAAAATTCTTTCGCGGCGATACCAGAATCGTTCGTTGAAGTCCTGAAAGCCCGCACGGTGAAAGCCTTGCGGGCTTTTTTGTGTCTGTGGCCTGCTGGTGCCCTCCTCGACAGTCACGACAATTTACCATTCCTGAAGCTGACGATTCTGGCTTTCGCAATGGCGTATTTGATACCGCCAGCGGCACCTTCAGCCCGCACCGCCGCTAGCACTGGCTGCGCACCGTCAATAGTGTGGACTACACCGTCCCACGTCCGGATGAAAACCTTGCAGACCACTCCCCGGCCTTCTGGCGCTGGTTGAGGCGGGCTGCCGGACACAGTCACGACAAGCAGGATCGCATCCTCGCAGTGTTATTTATGGTGCTGGCAAACCGCTACGACTGGCAGATGTTTCTCGAAGTCACCGGCCCCAGCGGCAGCGGTAAAAGCGTCATGGCCTCGATTACTACCCTTCTCGCCGTAAAAGACAACACTACTTCAGCCACCATCGACACGCTGGAATCCTCACGCGAGCGCGCCAGTGTCGTAGGCTTCTCGCTGATTATCCTGCCTGATCAAGAGAAATGGAGCGGCGACGGCGCGAGCATCAAGGCAATTACCGGCGTCGATGCGGTGGCAATTGATCCGAAATATCGCGATGCCTATTCGACGCATATCCCGGAAGTGATACCGGCAAAGGAGCGTGACCCGCAACTACTGAACAAAATCAGCACCGAGCTGGCCGTTATCGTACGCCACCTTATGCAGCGCTTCAGCCAGCCGGAGGAGACCCGCGCTGCTACAAGCGCGACAGACGTCCGGCGAGGCGCAGGGGATAAAGCGACAGGCCAATCCGCTGGTCGATTTCTGCGGCTATCTGATGCCACTGAGCACGCCGAACGGGCTGTTCATAGGCAATGCCAATATCCAGCCGATGAATACGCGTCGCTGCCTCTATCACGTCTACCTGTCCTCTATAGAGGCCAGAGGCCATCAGCACCCCATGAGACTGACGGCGTTCGGCCAGGCGTTGCCACAGGCCATGAAAGAATACGAGATAGAGCTGCTGAAGCGTAAAACTAAGAACGGCATCCAGACCAACCTGGAGCTGAGCGAAGACTATGGGTCCGACTGGCTGCCGCGCTGTGATACATAAGCTATACGAAAAAACCAAACCGACTCCGGCCGTTTTTTTATGCCAGAAGTTGAGTAGTGTTCACCTCGGGTGAAGAGTGGTGAAGGTTAGCGGCTTAAGCAATCGCCGCCTAACCCCATGAATATGATGTATAAAAATAAAAGGTGAACAGGATGAACACTTTTTCATCAAATCCTTTTTAGCCGGATAAGGCTGGTAGCAGGCCAGTAGCACATTTTTCCATCACGTCCTTAAAAGAGACTATTTTCATTCTCATTAGCATATTTGTTATATTCAGAAGGTCATTCACCTAACAGGGCCTGAAAATGGATACGGCTTTACTTAGTGCGCTGGACTCAGACGGGAAAACGAAATTTGAAAGTGCGGTAAACGCATTACAAGGCGATGTATCTGCGGCGGCAGCAAGGCTCTCCGTCGATCCCAGACTGCGCCTTGAGTACTCTAAACGCATTAAAGAAATGGCCGAAGACCTGAGGGCCAAAGCAAATAGCGGCATCATCAGCTGGGAAAAAGCAGCAATGGAGGCTCAAGAGACCAGAAATCTGATAATGGATATGGTACGCACCCGAAGTACGCCACTCGGCAGGGCTATGGCAGAAAGGATGAAGAGTTCAGGCGTAACGCTTAATGAGTTAGTCGCCAAAAAAACTGCGTCTATGTTCGGGCCAAAAACTAACTTTAACAGCTTATCAGAAACGCAAAAAAATCAGGTTTATGCCGGGATTGTAGAATCAGCAGGCAAATCAAATCCTCAGGTTAACCTGAGAATGATGAAATTATCTCGTGCTGCTAAGGGCTTAATAGTTCTTTCTATCGGGGTATCAGTGTATGAAATATACACGGCAGACAATAAAGCTTCTGAAACCGGCAGGCAGGTTGCTATTAACGGAGCTGGTATTGCAGGCGGCTGGGCTGGCGGTGCTATTGCTGGTTTAATGTGTGGGCCTGGAGCGCCTGTATGCGTGTTATTGGGTGGATTTGTTGGCGGTGCTCTAGCCGCGTGGGAAATGGGCAACTGGTGGAAATAAAGATGGAAGAAATCACTACACTATTCCTATCGGAAGTCAGTGAAGCAACCGATACCACTCAGGCTCGTTCTGAAGTGCTGATTGGCGGCAACTCAACAGGAATTATCATTCCAGGAAAAGTGCTTGAAGCCGCGATAAAAATTGATTCACGTCGTTATCTTTTATTCGTGACGGATGACGTCATTTTTGAAGAAATGCTGACGATCCTGCTGTTAGATTCCTCTCAAGGCATACTAGAGAAACTGACTATCGGTGGCGCTTATTCTTCAGGTCACTTTGACGATTTGAAAATTTCGCCCCACTCCGCAAGCTTCCGCTTTATCGGTGATTCAACATGGACAGTAAAAGTATCGCCGTCACCCACGTTTAAACTGCCTTTTTCCGATCCTCGCGGCGTAAGCCGTCCAATGAGATTGAGAAAATACATCGATATCTCCGTTAACCCTGCGCCAGCCAGGGCTGACGGCAGCCGGTAAAATAATCCATAGTCTCCTTTCTTCATCGCCAGAACAGGCAGTAAATGCGGCAAGATAAAACGGCATTGGTATACGCTCAGGTATACCAATCAAAGTTGAATTCATAAAAATCACGCGAGTACAGCAAGTTGAAGAAAAAAAATCAGACTCTGCCAGCTGGCCACCCTTTCCCCTGAAATCCCGCCACCCTGCCGGCTTTTCGTCTCCTTCATTCTTCCTGTAACCTCTTCAGCACACCCTCTTTAAATCAGTCACTGCCCGCGCCCATCCCTTTCCTGCGCACCAACTCAGCGCACTCATATTTTGCACTGCATCACACTTATCACTTTGCCCTTCCTTTTAATCCCTGATTTTGAAGGTTTTTTAGATTGGCACACTTCCTGCAAACTTTTCAGTCACGTCGTTCCCCAGGGATGATGATCTCAAAGATTTGGCATCAGCCGTTAACCGTCCGGATATCTGCGACGCCATAAGAGTGGCATACAGAGCGGGCGGAATCTGGCTGCATTACAGAACGTACTTCCGGAGAGAGCCATGACCTCAATTAGCGAACCAGTGGTAATAGCGAAACACAGCAAGTGGGTACAGCTTCTGCTTGGCTTAATCTGCATGGCAGCCATTTCCAGCCCGCAGTACGTCTGGACGCTGCTGACCAAACCGATGATGGCCAGACTCGGCGTCGGGCTGGCGGAACTGCAGGTAACGTTCTCAGTGCTGATTATTCTGCAGACCTTTTTCTCACCCTTTCAGGGTCGGCTGGTGGAGCGTTTTGGCCCGCGTCTGCTGATCTCGATAGGTACGGTGATGGCTGGCTTCAGCTGGGTCATTGCCGCCCGGGTCGATAGCCTGGCCGCACTTTATCTGGTTTATGGCTGCCTCGGCGGACTGGGCACGGGGATTGTTTATATCGGCGTCGTGGGGCTGGTGATGAAATGGTTTCCACAGCAGCGCGGTTTTGCCGCCGGAACCGTGGCGGCGGGCTACGGCATGGGCGCAATTTTTACCACCTTCCCCATCTCCATCTCTCTCAACAGCTACGGTCTTGAACAGACAATGACGGTTTTTGGCCTGCTCTTCGCCGCGGTAGGTCTTCTCGCCAGTCAGAACTTAAGGCTGCCCGGCACCAGCATGATGACGCCGGTCAGCACATCATCCGCACCGGTGGTGAGCCAGCGCCAGTTTAAATCCGGGGAAATGCTGCGTCAGCCGCTGTTCTGGCTGATGTTTGTGATGATGACGATGATGTCGACCTCGGGTCTGATGGTGACGTCGCAGATGGCGATTTTTGCCGAAGACTTTGGCATCAGCAAGGCGGTCATTTTCGGTATGGCCGCGCTGCCTCTGGCGCTGACCATCGATCGTTTCACTAACGGCTTAACGCGACCGCTGTTTGGTTTTATCTCCGACCGCTATGGGCGTGAAAACACCATGTTTATTGCCTTCGCACTGGAGGGCGTGGCGATGACGCTGTGGCTGGCGTGCCGTGAAGATCCGTTGCTGTTCGTTCTGCTCTCAGGCGTCGTCTTCTTTGGCTGGGGTGAAATCTTCTCGCTTTTTCCCTCCACACTCACCGACACCTTCGGCAGTGAAAATGCCTCAGCCAACTATGGCTGGCTCTATATCTCTCAGGGCATAGGCTCGATCTTTGGCGGCCCGCTGGCGGCGCTGATGTATCAGCACACCCATAACTGGCACCTGGTCTTTGGCTGCGCGATTACCTTCGACTTTATTACTGCCGGGCTGGCGTTATGGGTTCTCAAGCCGTGGCGGGCACGGTTTATGCGCCGGTAAGTCTGCCGCTGGCGACGCAGAATATAAAGTGTACAGCCGGGCCCCGAAGTCCCGGCCAGAAAAGCAGCGCCATCCCTCACCATGCCCGGAATCGCCGTACGACTCTCACCTCCCCGCCCGCTGTCAGATGGATCAGTTCCCTTCATGAAAACGTTAAAGCGGAAGCTTAAACGGTCAAACCCACATAAACGGTCACAAACAGTCATGCCTTTCCCGTAATAGCGGTATAGTCTGTTCAGCCGGTATTTTGTTTTTACCGGCCCTCAGCGCGAAAATATGTGAGAGGAATCACTTTCAACTGCAATTAATTGCATGGCTTTGCATGTTTTATTTCGACTTCATCACTTAATAAAGGGCGTCACTATTTGCCCACGTGGACTCCTGCCCAGTCCACATTTTCCCATGTTCGCTTCCAGTAATTTATCTCCATCGGAGGAAAAGTATGTTGCCGATTGAAAGA
>Ga0157368_1000571_pt1 | contig 17058 bp, 13 predicted proteins | sample AttbisABBM3_FD_113146 | JGI IMG/M metagenome (GOLD analysis project Ga0157368, IMG submission 113146) | Fungus gardens microbial communities from leaf cutter ant in Botucatu, State of São Paulo, Brazil - Atta bisphaerica ABBM3 | ecosystem: Host-associated > Fungi > Mycelium > Unclassified ...
CTTTTACTGTTTTGATTTTCTCCTGTTCCATTTTGACTTGTCCTTTTTTTAACTATAACTCCTAGAATTGGGATTTCTTCCATATCGAAGTTGTATTTTGACTGTTTAAAACACAAACTGTATTTTTCTGCTATCTTCAAGAATCAAATCACCCTTTCTTCTAGTTCTTCCTTTGTCTTGGCTGGTATAATGAAATCATCCATGTAGTTTGCTAACACTCCTTTGTAGAGTAGTTCTCTGAATATGCTATTCATCATTCTTTGGAATGTTCCTGGAGAGTTGTATAATCCAAAATACATAACTTGTGGTTCAAATAGGCCTTTGTTCATCAAGAAAGCAGCTTTCTATTTATCTCCTTCCTTGATTCATATGTTGTTGTATCCCCAGATAAGATCAAGCTTGTTGAAGTATTTTACCTCTTTTAACTTGTCTATTACTTCTCCAATTAGAGGTAGTGGTGTCTTGTTCTTTATTGTGACCTGGTTGAGCTTTCTGTAGTCTTGAACTAATCATAGTAAACTATCTTTCTTTGGAATGTAAAAACAGAGCACCACATATCGTGATTTTGATTCCACTATCAGTCTCACCTTGAGCCATTTGTCTAGCCACTAATTGTTGATTTTGTAGTCCCATTCATATCTCTCTAGTAACTTTTTGAACTTCTTCTTGTTGAATAGATGCATGAAGGGTCGAATATAGTCAGGTAAGTCTTTTGGATTCATCTTGTCTAATTCCTTTCTGATTTCTCTGTTGTCTTGTGTTGTTGTTTCTGTTGTCTTGGTCCTTCTAGTCTTAAATCTAATATCTTGATGTTTTATAGTACAGCTTCCTGAACATCTTGTAAACTTTATTGTTCCATTCTTCCAGTTGACTTCTGGGTTGTGCTTGACTAGCCAGTCATGTCCCAAAAACATATCTGTTCTGTTTAAATCTGTCACTGCAGCTTTTAGCTGTTTCTTGTGTCCATTTATTTCAATTTTTAGAGGTGCCACCTTAGTAACCTCTTTGTTCTTTGTTCTGTCTGTGTTAAATAATTCAAATGAGAAGTTTATTGGCCTTGTTTGAATCCTCTTATCCTTAACCAATTGCTCATCTATTCCTGTATATGTGCACCCAGAGTCCACCAGTGCCTTTACCTTGATTTTCTTGCTGTTCTTCATTTTTACATCTGCTTGCATGTTTAATTCCCTCTTTCCTTCACTGTTTTAGCAATTTGGAATAATATATTTATTCTGGGAATTTACATAGAAGATCTCTTGTACTATACCTACTCAAGATTATCACCAAAACCCTGTCCTTTTTCTTCATCTTCATTGTTCAATTCTTTCTGAACCTTGCACTTCTTCATCAACTGCATTCCTTTACAGTCCTTGGCTATGTGTCCTTCTTTGTCACATTTGAAATATTTTCTCATTTTCCATTCTTTCTTCTTCAACTAGCATTCCTTTGCCATATGTCCATACTTGTTACAGTTGAAACATTTCTGCTTTCTGTCCTTGAAGTTCTCATTGGACTTTCCAATGTCCATGGGCTGTCCTTACCCTCTGTAGGTTACTCCTGTGCTTGTTTTGTAATTGTTTTGTCTCTCTGTGGACTTGTATCCCTGTCCAACTGATGTAATTGCTATCTTCTACTCCTTGAGTATCTCCAGTGCTGCTATGGGTGGATACCCTAATATTGTCTTGATAATATCCTGTCTTATATTCTTCTTTAACAGGAATATTATATGCAATTCATCTGTATCAGCCTTCATGGCCAGTGTCTCGAATTCTATCATGAAATTGATAGTGTTTCATTTTCCTTGCTTGAAGGATTCAATTCTCTATTTGGCATCTGCTGTCTTTGTCTTGTCACTGAAAGTCATCTTGATCTCTTTCATGAAATTGTCCCAATCTTAGGTGCCTAGCTCTTTGTTTAGCTCATCAAGCTTCTTCTATACATATATTCCTGCTACACCTCCTCTGAGATGAGCCAGGATCACTGTGATTTTGTTGTCAGTCTCCATGGCCTTGTTACTTTTGAAGTATAATTGTATTCCTTTCCACCAGTCTTCAAATTTTGTTTGGTCTCCATTAAACCACTCTAGATCTAGGACCATACTTTTTGGCATGATTGCTTGTATATTCTCATTTGTTGCTAGTGCTGGTGCTGCTAACATCTCTGTATCTGTCTGTTTGTACTCATTTGAGGCTTCTTTTGTGATCTGCAGGGATCCTAGTTGTTTTGACAATGTCTTTATCTCATTCATTCTTCTGGAACTTGTCTTGGTTCTCTTTCATAGTTTGTACTACATGTGTTTTGTTCGACAGGTAACTCTGCCTAGTTTTGTCCAAGGATTCTGTCTCTTACATCTCTCTTGCAAGGTGAGCTTGTTGACACTTTACCAAATATTATGATCTTAGCTGTGAGCTCAGATTACACTTAGACAAAGACTTGAGAAGAGATAAGGAATGTTATAGAAGTAATAAAGTGTAAGGATACAGGATAGTATCTACATTATATATATGTACAAGGCATGAGGAATCAAGTTGGAGTTCATGAGGTAAACAAGTTATAGTACATGAGGAAAAAGTGAGAATAGAGCACCTACTACATGAGGTACTGACTGAGACTACTTCAGTGCAGCTGATCATGTCATCATTACCCTTGACCCTTCTCCATGTTGTGTTCTTGAGGTATCAATTGTAACAGTTCTCTTATATTAATCTAATTCTTATACTTGGGCTTGAGTTATAATAGTATATAAAATATAAAATATTGTCTAAAACAAACACAAATTATAATATATGTCTATCTCAAAAATACTGTGAGGGGACTTGCTCTTTTGCTTTCAACATTGCTGTCCAAGTCCATAAGGTTCAAAACCTCAGGCACAACACTACTAACTAAGCCTATAATATCTGCTTCTCTGACTCAAGGATAAACATCACTATCAGAGCCTGTAATGCTTGTCTCTTTGATCTTGCCATCTTCTATTACTGTTCTCCAAGTTTGATCTCTCATATATTGTTAATAGTGATCCTCTCTTTTCTTTTAGACTAACATTTTAGACACTTTCATTAGAAACACTTCTGAATAAGATACTATGCAAAGTTTGAATATGATTGGATAAGATTTGAACTTAAAAATGCAACTAGAGTATTGTAATAGAAGATTGTGTATGATTAAATCAAATCCAGAACCAGCCAGATTTGCATTGGCAGCTCTACTACAAGCTTATATAGTCTAGAAGTTAGAAGATATTATGTATATATTAACTAAGAATGGAGGTGACATCTACTAACTATGAGTTTACTTCTAAGGCTAGGCTACTATGTAGTGTGAGTGTGTGAACATTGCTCTTAACCTATCAGGTGACTTGACTAGTCATCACCTGACAGGTTTGGTAATAGCAAAGAGTAGCAAAGAGTAGCTCTAAATCATTGGTCTGCTATATACTCTAAGATCTCTTGGAAGAGACTCTGTTCTGCTGTTAGGATAATTGGGTGGAAGCATAAGAAAGCTTTAAGGCTCTAAGGAAACCTAAAAGAACAGAATGAGGTTTCTGGAGACAATAGCTATCTTATATACTTTACTACTATTTCAATCTATCAGACTACTTTTTACATTGAATATGAAATGATGACATTATCAGGGTTAGGAAAAGTTGAAATGAAACCATGGAATGAAGAGTAAAAGAGTGAATAAAGCAGTAGAAGAGCATGGAAGAATAGATCATATTATAGAAGAGTGGATGAGATATCTGGTTACAAAGGAATTGATGCATGTCTTCCACTAGTTCCCTTACAACATATCTCTGGGAAATTGTGAGAGAACATGATTGAATTTCCTATAGACAATAACTACTTGATATGCAAAAACAAACAGTGGACAGTCCACTTTAAGGATGTCTGGTAGATACTTACATAATCAGATCATTGTAATGAATGACCAGGAACATCCAAGAGAACTTACACAGTAATTGGAAATGAAAGACCAGCCATAGAAATGAAGTCAAATGACACAAACTAGGTGAATTTCATTTCTCAATTAAATACATGCTAGAAGATAACTGATTCTGTGTTATATCATACATGACGCAGTTCCTGGAGCCCAGCCTAGGAGTTTACAATGTACAAAGGGAATGAATAAGTGGGGCAAGTTTCTAGTAAACAACAACCACCTATGAAGGCGTCAACGTTCACCACGTCAGATGGACGCTCTGGAACGGGTTCGTTTTATCAGATCTATCCCCGGGTCGTGCAGGTACTTCAGACAAATCCGATACACTTTCAAATGGTGACCTATCATATCTTTCGCCACCAGAACCCGAGGTCGAACCAGAATACGACGCCAACGACTCTGTGTCCGACCTGAAGCCAGAACCCCGGGTTGATCCACCCAATGTGTGAACCTTCCGCTCAGGTAGCGGCGGAACAACGATAGGCGCGTTGGAATTCGCTCTCCGAGGTGGTGGCGGTGGTGGCACTTTTTTCACCGGCGTATGAGTTCCTGATCCTGCGTTCGAATGCGATAGGCTCCGGCCAATGAATGTGTTACTTGATAAAAGAGTGGGGTCCGGTGGCGAATACGATCGTGATTTTAACTGTAAGGATGTGTCAAAGACGTGCGTCTTTGGCTTGGGTGTCTGGGGGATTGTAGAGTGATCTGCATTGTCTGTCATCAGAGTTTCGATGCTGTGGGGATCACCCAGTCCTTCTTTGAATGGAATATACTCCAATGGTTGTGATGTTAGGCCTTGCTCATCGTCCAATTCGCTTGAGCCGTATCCATCATACAGAGACTGTGTGTCCGAATCAATTTCATCCTGCTGTTCCTTCTTGGGGATTAAATCTGAAGTTCTGGATTTATCTGCTTTCGAAGGGAGAGATAGTGAGGGTATATCAATCAACTCAACATGAGTTGTAGGGAATAATCCACGCAGACCGTTCAATTCACCCATCCACCAAGAATCCAGGACCTCATTTAAGACGACAATATCAGAGCCTGCTTGGAAGCTGAGCTCATTGAGTGATTTGGCTTCATAGTCTAAATGGGCTCGGACAATCTTCTTTCCAGGAGTAGTATTTTGCTGCTTGGGCGTCTGTGGGTTAGCCTTGGATGACGAGAAATACAGTGACCGGCGACTAATGGATCCAATACTCATCGACTTTTTCAATGACGGCGTCTGCTGCCCATTCTCCCCGCCTTCATCATCCAAGGTAGCGAAGGTATCTTTGTCCTTCTTCATTCTGTTTGCGACAGATTCGACAGCGCTAGAAGCCCAGCCTGCAACGCTGCGGCGGCGCGAGCGTTGTTGGTATGTATTCTCCTTTTCGCTTATCGTAGTGGCGTTGCTGTTCGTCCGTTTTCTGGACAAGCGAGAGCTTGGACGAGAGGGAGGCTCGCCGTCCACTCCAGACTCTCCACGGGACGAGTTTCGACGATTTGAGGCCGAGTGTATGCTACCTTCACCTTCTGAGGAACCAGGCGAACCGTTATCAATAGGAGATAGAGCATTTTTCGACAAGCGTCGCGACGATAATTTAGGTCGTCCATTATGTCTGTGGGTGTTGGTTGGGGAACTGGTTCTGAATGTACAACTTGATTATCTGGTTGCAAACTTGATCAACGAAGCTTACTCATGGTCCCAATCTGATCTGACGTCTTCCAGCACTTCCAAATATTGCCGAGCAAAATTGATTTCAAGATCCAGAAAGGATGTAAGTTCCCCTAGGTGGAGAACATCGTCATTTCGAATCACTTCCATGTGTGCACGGATATCTTCTGCTGTCTCATCGCTGCTAATTCTATTAGGAGCGGAGGACAACAGAGTTGACAGACTTACAAACGTTGTTTTGCGCTCTCCACCTCTTCCTCGGCATCTAGCTTTTCTTTCTCCTTCTTACTCTGCTTCAGCTTTTCCACTTTATAGTACGCACTCTCGTAAGCAGACCTAAAAACCGTCAAGCACTGTGTCATTTGAAGCATCAATGAAGATCATGCCTGCGGTTTTCTAATTTCTTGTTCAGGTGCTCGTATTCTTTTATCCCATCGCTGAAATGCTGCAAGGATGTAATGAAGGTGTCTTTGAAGGTGACTGCATGAGCCTCCTGAAGAGTCGCAATTTTACACTGGGCCCGACCAAATTTAACAAGCGAAGCACCTAACGCACGAAAAGTAATTTATTTCGAGATTGCACCAGAACACCTGAGCATACCGAAAGCCGAATTTTCACCGAATTGTTCACCATGAACAATCATGACAAGACCCAGCGCATCCGAGGGAAGTAGCTTCTCATTATTACCAAGCTCATCGTGCTGTTTCTTCTTTGATAATGAGTGATGGTATATTTCAGAGGCGCATTGTATCCTGTGAACAATGTTTACTTGCTGACTCCCATCCGGTGTGGAGACTCACTTGAAGAGACCTTCCTTCCGCATTTCAATCTCCATATCCAGGCCCTTCAATTTGTCGCTGACGAACATTTTACTGTCCTTCGAGGACATAACCTCTCCAGCCCACTGCGGTAGGCGTCAGTAAAGCTGGCCAGGAGTGGTGTCACTCGTCTCCGTGAGGTAGAGTAACGAGAGAAGAAAGAAGCTTGTCAGAGCGATATGAAGCTTACCTGTCGCAGTCGACCCAACTGTTATTGACACACAGAACCAACATTAATTCCTTCCCCAGCTGTCAGACACGGCGAACCACTCGCCTGGCTAGTCATGATTCAAAAGCAAGTTTCACACGTTCTCAATAGTTTATGAGAGATACAAAAGAGGTGAAGAAAGAAATAGAGTATCGACTCATTAATTTTAATTTCGACGCAGATTGCCGGCCCGCAGCAGCTTATATAGTAGCCGGTATCAGCGTTTCCATCCGTCGATAAAGCGCCTATTCTAGGACATGTAATCAGGCCTCAAAGTGGATAAATCTCTTCAAAGTGGATAAATCTCTTCAAGTCTCCGGTAATCTTGAGCTACACAAGCTGCAAGACTCATGCATTTTTGTCCCCTATTTTTGTTACGGGATGCTCCAAGCAACAGTTGGCACATTATTTGATTAGACACATTGACACAATTCTGCTTAATCTGCTCGACAACATCAAATTGATCAGACAACATCAAATTGATCAGTGTGTTGCCTAGATCAAAGGCCAATTCGACCGAAGGCACCATTGTATCCAATGTAGTCAAAAGTTTGCGCCTTTGGTACCCTCCTGTTGTACGATCTGGAAGAACAAGGACAGTAGGTATTACATTACACCATGAAAACAGCTAAAATATAGGGGCCGCAGACAGCCTCGGCCGCCATATCGGACATCAGTTACGACTCCGTTATCCGGGAGTAAGTTCGTGTCCACGAAGCTTCAATGAACCAAAACACTCTTATTGCATTCCTCGCGATGCTAATCTCATCCCTTCCTGTATTGCGACCGCCTGACGAAGGACATTCGTTATCAATATAGGAAAGCAATGGAGACATCAACACACCTCTTCAACCCACGGAAGCTGGAAGAACTCGCTTCTTCTCAGCTCTTCTTGTCGCACTGTCATACCCTCAGTCGGGCCACTTCCCAGAATGCTCTCCAGATCACGAGACTGTGACTCCAACCAAGTCTGAATAAACTTCGCTGGATCATCTGCAAAAGACTGAAGGAATGTTTGCTTCAGATGGGAATTGTGCAAAGACTGCGCGAGCAAAGCGATCTGCTTGACGAGACCAACAAGTAGTGGTGACAAGGGAAGAATGAAGCAGATGTACCATCAGTTTTTTTCAGAATGGCGTGGAGGACGAGATTTTATACCTCTTCGTCCAGCCTCGTCAATGTGGCTACCGATTCTTTAGACATTTGGACTGAGGTCGCCATACGATTTTTCAGAGCTATATCTTCTATCTTGATTTCAACATCCCACGCCGACGGCCGTTCTGGAGGTGGCACAGTGGGGTCAAGACGGTACTGCAAAACAATTGGTTCGGAGCCTCCCAAATGTCGGTTTACAAGCTCGGGTATCTGTTGGAATGCAATCGTTTCTGAACCGAAAATCTATACGAAGCATGACAATGATCAAGCTGAAATGAAGAGAACTCCATAACACGCTCACTGTCCGCAGCTTCTCATCAGCATGGATCATCCTGCGGTCTGTCTTGTCCTGTAATCCTTGGAGCTTGATGTAATTCCACAATGTTTGAACAACACCGAGTCGGCTCTCTTCTTTGATTCCTAAAACATGAGCTAAGACCAAATGAAGTCGTAGTGAACAGAGGTGAGCACGCGAAGTAAATTACTCACATAAGTCGGGTGAAAGTTTGTATTGCTCCGGAAAGTGGTCAAGGAACATGATGATGCGGAGTTTCGTAGGCGCGTCTCCCGTTCTCCGTACCGCAAAACCGTCAAGGCTAGGGTTATGCTGACCTGGCGCTCTAGGCCACTAGAATGAACACATAGCATGGGAGTCATCATCAGCCTTAGAGCAACTGCAAGAACAGTTCATCGCCACCTCAACGATGTTACTTTCGGGGTACAGCGTGGGATCCCGTTCAATCTCAATTATCATACGTTTAATGAGCGTCGAGAACTTCCGCTGTGGTGTCTTGTCGCGGCTTCGTTGGTTTGCAGGCTACATAATCCATTCTTTATCAACAATTTGCTCAAAGAAAGTAGTCGACATCGGCGCACCTCGAGTAACCGGCCTTCCACCTTGAACGACCATGCGGGGATCCCCTCTCCCGTTTCAACATTTGTCGTTGGTTGATCGGTACCCGTTTGCCATACTTGTCCAGACGTCGAATGGCTAAGGAATATCCGCAATGTGCGCGTTGTCTGCCATTGATATCCAGAAATTAATCCCATTACGAAGAATTTATTAAAAATGCAGAAACCAAGGTGTGCTAGGACTCTACGCAAAAACGCAAAAGAGCGCCGAGACGTACGGTGGGTGTTCTCGAAAGGGCGTCTTGCACTTCGACCTTCTTCCTCGTCATAGTCCAATCTAACTTCCGTTCCATTTCAAGGAGTGATTGGTACATCTGCGAGTCCTGGAGGAATTCAGGGTTCTTGAATATTGCATTGGGTATGTTCTTGTCAGTAAGTTTATGTTTCCTGCAGCATAATAAATATAGAGCTCCGAAATAGGGTTCAGCAGCGTACCTTGTTGCTTTCTGGCCGTCTAGGTGTGATGCTGCCATGTTTTGGCTTATTAGTAGCCAGACTGAGACCAAGTCGTACACGCGATCGCTACTCTAAGTCTCGCGTGACTCGTGACGTGACGTACTCTCCTGCTCATGCTAATGGAATCTGGAATCATAACATTACCCCCCTCCTAAGGTCGCGTCTCCGCGACTTTGCTGTATGATTTCCCGGGCATGCGAATTGTAGGGACCCTGGGTGCGTCCGGGTGGTCCTTGTGAAAATCCCGACATAGCTGTGAGGCCCCCTTGATGATCTCGTGTCTGTCCTCCCAGGTTGATTCTTCAAATGGTTGGCCCTGCCACTTGACAAGGTACTGTAGATTGTCTCCCCGTCTTCTGGAGTTTAAGATTTTTTCAACTTCTTGTATGGCTCCCTCTCGACTTGGGGCGATGACTGTTAGCGAGGACTCCTGTTGCTGCACGAAGGTTGGGTAATGGTAAGGCTTCAATCTTGACTCGTTGATGACTGGGTGTAGGTTTTTCCACATCTTGGGGATTTTAAGCTCGTACGCTGAAGATCCGACCTTCTTGATTACAGGAAATGGGCCCGCCCTCTTAAAGGCTAGTTTCTTGGCTGGTCGATCGGAATTGACATTTGAGCCCTCTACCCACACTAGATCTCCTTCTGTGTACTCGATGGCCTCTCCCCGCTTTTTATCCGCCTTTTTCTTCATCACTTCGTTTGTTTTCTTCAGGGCCCTTTCAACTTCCCCTGCTGCTTTTCTTATCTTTTGTACGAACTCGTCTACTCATGGGACTCTCCCGATTGATTTCTCTCCCTCTCCATGGATGTCTGGGTGCCTTCCTAGGTTTACAAAGAATGGGGACTTTCCTGTGCTTGAATGTTGCCTGTTATTATGAGCAAACTCGGCCATAGGGAGCCATTCGGCCCAGTCATCTTGTCGATAGCTAATGTATAATCGGAGGTATTGTTCCATTTCCTGATTAACTCTCTCTGTTTGACCATCTGTTTGGGGGTGATAGGCTGTCGAGGATTTCGTTTGATCCCCAACTGGTTGCAAAGTTCCTTCATGAAGTTCGAGACAAACTGGGATCCTCTATCACTTATAACCTTTCGGGGGAGTCCAGTGTCCTTGAATACTCGTTCCCATAGGTTCTTGGCAACTCCTTTTGTGAAGTTATATTCATTGTTATTGGAATATAGCATGCCATTTTTGAGAATCTGTCCACCACCACCAATACTCCGTCATATCCTTTCGAAATTGGTAAGGGCCCTGCAAGATCCAGGCTGATAATATCCCATGGGCGTTGGGGAACCTCATTTGGGTGTAGCAGGTTTCGTTTTCTTTGTCGGTCTGTTTTGGTGATCTGGCATTGTTCACATCCAAGTACATACTTTTTGATATCAGCGAGCATACGGGGCCACCAGTAGTTCCTTGTGATAAGTTCGTGAGTCTTGGTGTACCCTGGATGACCTGCCAGCTCATGATCATGATGGTCTCGGACTATCTGTTCTCGAAGGGTAGCAGAATCTGGCACATATGCTCGTTCTCTCCAAAAAATCACCTTCCCTTCTCTTCTCCACCCTTCTTCCTTGTTTTCCACCATTCCCTTTACCTCTTCCTCTATATCTTCCTCCATATCTTCTACTTCTCTCCAACATTCATCTTCTCTTTCAATTATAAGAATCTCGAGTGCTTTGATTTTGAAGAGTATCCATTGTTGTCTTCCTTCTCTTGATCATAGTCTGGTTGTCTTGATAGAGTATCTGCCTTCTTCATAGTAGATCCTGGCTTGTGGGTTAGCTCGAAGTCATAATCTTGGATCTCAGAGCCATCGTGCCTGTTGTCAATTTAGCTTATGAGGTTTCTTGAAATATTCAAGATTTTTGTGGTCTGTCCAAATTTGAAATTTGGAATCTATCAAATAGTGTCATCATAGCTTGAGGCCTGTTATAATTGCTAATAGTTCTTGGTCATAGATTTCATAGTTCCTTTCTGTCTTGTTTAGGGCTTGGGACATAAATGCAATTGGTCACCAGGAGCTATTGGTTTGTTGTTGAGACAGTACTCCACCAATAACATATCCTGAGGCATCAATCTCCATTCAAAACCCCATCTCCACTTTCTTTTTCCAGTTAGTTCTGTAAGAGATTTTGTGATATGAGCAAATCCTTTGATAAAACATCTGTAGAAGTTACAAAACCCTAAGAATTGTTGAACTTCTCATTTATCCTTAGGTTCTGGCCATTCAGTTACTCCTTTTATCTTGGCTGGGTCAACTTCAACATTATCTCTGGAGATGATGACATCTAGGTAGTCAATCTTTGTCTTGTGAAACTGACACTTTAGATTATAATGTTAATTTGTTCCTTTCTAATATGGCAAGTATGTGATTGACAATATTGTGGTGTTCTTCAATAGTCTTGGTAAAGATCAGGATGTTGTCCATATAAATAATTGCCTTTTCTGTGTTTATAAGTTCTCATAGCATAGAATCCATTATCAACTGAAAGGTTGCTAGTAAGTTGTATAATCCAAAGTATATTACTAAGAGTTCAAGTAACCCTCTATTCATTCTGAAAGCTGTCTTCCATTTATCACCCTTTCTAATTCTCATATTGTTGTACCCTCATCAAATATCAAGTTTAGTAAAGTAGTTAGCTTCTTTTATTTTGTTGACTAATTCCTGAATTAGAGATAAAAGGTATTCATTCTTGATTATAACTTCATTCAGTCATCAGTAGTCTTGTACTAGTCTTAAAGAGCTGTCTTTCTTCTTAACAAAGGAAAAAGGTACTGCACATAGAGATTTTGAAGGTTAGATTCTTCCTGTTTTCAGATGTTCTTTGAGAAAATTATTGAGTTCTTGCTATTCCTTTGCTGATAAGAAATAAGCTTTGAAGTCTCTTAGTGGGGCTTCTGAGATAATTTTAATAGCATGATCCCAAGATCTTCATAGTGGGAGTTCATCGAATGTTCTTTTGTTAAAGATAGTGTTATAGTATCTTTAATACTCTCTAAATATTCTTCTTTTGAACTTTTTTTCCTCTTATTATTCTTTGTATGTGTTATTAGTAGTATTTTGTCTTGTTCTTACCACTTTTTCTTTTTGTCTGATTGCTTCTTTCTCTAGGTCTATAAACAGTATTCTATCCAGCCTATTATCAAAAGTTTCTTCTATCTCCTCTAATTCTTCTCTCTAATATATTCTTTCACAACAGACATAACATCTTGCTAACAATAACATGGGTTTGCTCCAGTTGATAATAGGGTTATGCTTCTGAAGCCAGTTATATCCTAGGAATAAATTTGCCTTTTCTAGTTCTGTCACTGCCAAGTGAATTTGTTCAGAGTGGTTTCTAATATTAAGTTTTATTTCAACAAAGTTGGTGATTGTTCCTGTTTTGTTTTGTGTACTCTCTGCATTATAGTATGTAATAGAGCTTTCATACTTCTGGGTATTGATTTTTTTCTTTCTCAACAAATATTTGACTGATATAAAAGTTTGTATATTCTGAGTTGACTAGTGTTATTATGCTAAATTGTTCTGTTATGTTCATGGTTGAGAGTCAAGCTTTGATGTCTAGCTGTCGGCTTCTTGTTTCCATAATCTTGAGGGCTAAGACCACTTCCTAGTCTGTAAGTTAGTTCAGCTCCTGAATTTTTGCTTTTGAATACTCATTTCTATGTGATTGGTAAGCTTAAGTTTTTATAATTTCTACTACTTCTTCTTCACTCTCTTCTCTAATTCTTTTTGTTATTCATTTTGCTAAGTAACCTTTAGTTCTTCCAAACTTTCTCATCTTCAAGTAGATCAGGCCTTCACTGTAGACAAACTTGTTGATGTATAGCTTTGAGTCTTTGATTATTGCTGATAGGTAAGTATCTTTCCCTAGTAGTTCATAAGATTTCTCTTTTATTACTTAGAAGGTTGTATCAACCTTCTCTGGAGTAGGTCCAGGCTTTATTTTTATAAAACACCTTCAAGACTAATCATAGTTCTTACTTCCTATTTGTTCTTTAGTTTTAGTTCCTTTATAATTGGTCTTTTCTGTCTCTTATCCTATGGCTTCTGATGTGCTCTGATAGTCTGTTCTTATAAGAATAGGAAAGTAGTTAAGAAAAATATGATGATAATCTGAGTTGGAATCATAGTGGTAGTAGGATCAATCAGGGTGGAATATTAATATGTATAGTATTGGAAGGGTTTGCTAGTCTCAGTTTTATGTTATGAAGCTTCTGTGGACTAGTGGTTGGAAAAATAGAGTTTATTAGTAGCCAGACTAAGACTGAGAAGTTGTACACACAATTGTTACTCTAAGTCTCATATGACTTGTGATATGATGTACACTCTCCTACTCATACTAATAGAATTATAACTGAGACCTTATTCAGCTATATCTCTCAACCCTTGGATCAGGCTGAAATTCAATACTAAATAGTGGGGGACTTCTTGTTAGATTAGCAAACTCATGTCAATATTTATATCTCAAATAAAACTGTTGAAGTGATATCACTTTACAATGCCACTTATTTACTCTATATTATAAATATACAACATATGTTAGTCTTACTGCAATTATATTGCTATCTAAATAAGAATAGTGTAAACAACTATATACATACTGTTGTAGTTTACCTTTAAAATAAACTGATCATTATTAGTAAGAGCAAGAACTTAAGTATACTTGTTAAGTAATAATTAGTCAAGTTGTTATAAACTACTTTTTATTCTCAAGGTATAGTACTTGTAGTTTATAGAATTTAGCAAGAATCAGCAAGAATATCCAAGAGGGAATAGAGAGAGTTGACCTATACTAAAAGAGTTTAGGAAGTGTAGATAAAGAAATAAGAGTTATCTATGGTTATGAGACAGATGGCTGGAACAGAATATAATATAAGACAAAAGTTTTCTATTATTATTTTCTTCTTATTTTCATATTTTAAAATTAGATTTACTTAATTATAACTGGTTAATAGTGTCAAAATTATAATGATAGACTTAATTTTATTTTATTTTATCATTTTTACTTTATCTTATTTTTGTATTTTTTTCTTTTTCTTTATTTTTAAACTTAGGCAGAAGATGTGATATGAGATCACATAAGTCACAATCATAGGTCACACAATCATGTGATAGAAGAGAAGGATGTAGAAGGTTCTGAAATAGGTAATGTTATATAACATAATAATAATATGTTAGCCTTATAGAAAGTGTATAGATATTAGAGTAGGTTAGTTGTAGTGTGCACATAGATATAGTCTGCAGTATATAAGGTAAATTACCTTGTACAAAAAACTCTATTGAGTTCTCTTGTATTACTCAATATAAGAGTATGCTTTTAATTTAACTCTTAGACCTAAGTCATAACAAACAGTCTGATAGACTATTATAAAATGCTTAGACTGTTAGAGTTAAAAATAGTAGACTTTATTTATTTTCATTTCTTTTTTCATTTCTATTTATTTTCTTATTTTTAGACTTAGAATTAGGTATTAGTATGATGTTACACATGTCACATGACCACATGTCACACAGAAGAACATAGAAGATTCCAAAACAATAATGTCATATTATTATTACAAATAAGCTACTCACTGGTTGTGATACTTGAACTGAATAGTATTCCAAAGGTTCAGTATAAGGATGTGATGATGATAGATGATGAAAAGTATCAACAAGAATAATTGATACAAATTGATGTTGTTAAGTCTAAGATCTAGCCTTCAGATATAGAGGTATATATACAAAAGAGTGATAGTCTGTGTACAAGCTGTTGTCATCACATGATCAAAAATCATACCTGATAGGAGCTGTCATCTGTCATAGCAGCTATCAGGCTAATTTTAAAAGGTAACTAATTATGTTACTACATTGATATGCTTGTATCTCTATCAATACTTATTGCTTTGAGATATATTATATATCGTTGAAAACAAATTAATAAGCACTTTCCAACACAAGTTCAATCATGCAAATTCATTCAGCCATTCATGATATATTAGCAGATGAAGCTTTTACAGCTACTAATGGCCTGATATCTCAGTCATTTGTTGTTGCTTTTGTATATCCCACATATGTGCAGATAGTTCTCATTTGGGGCTTTCTAGTGTAACTTAGTTTGTGAAAATCAGTCTACTGGTTGTAGAGATACATGCTGAATGAAGTTTGTGACATTATATATCAATAGTATATAATATGTATAGCCTTTAAGATAGGCTAAAACTGATATGGCATAGATTATTAGTCTAGTATATATAAGATAGATACATTGTACTAGAAACTCTATCAAGTTCTCTTGTATAAACCCTATACAAGGTTCTTGACTTATCATTGAGTCTTGAGTTATAACATAAACCAGAACTATATAGTTTAATCAAGCTTGGATCATAGTTTTTACAGTTTATGATAGTATAAAAGGACTACAATTTAGATAGACAAATATTAGTCATTTACACTTTAAGTATTGAACTGAGTATATTTTTTAATAATGTCACATTCTGGTTCAGCTACATCTATTTCAATCTACAAATAATATCTTCTTTCTTATTTATATTCTCTATTCTCTTCCAGTACAGGTCATAATCTCTATTTTACCTCAGATATCCTTATTATACTTTCCACAACTCCATGGATCTCTACTTCAGACATTTATAACTCAAAATTTAGCAATAAGTCAAAAAAAAACCTTGTATAGAGTTTATATAAGAAATCTTTATAGAGTTTCTCATACAAAGTATCTATCTTATATACACTAGCTACTAGGATTTCCTCTCCTAGCTGGTACACCCCTTAAGCCTAGGGTCTGGCTATTCTTCTTGACTTTGAACATGTTGTTCTTAGTTGAGGATGATAAGAGAGTAGAGTCTGGTGTTGGATAGTCTCAATAAAGGGAATTGAGTTCTAATATTATGATCTCAAGACCTTAGAATGGGTCAAGAAAAGAACCTTGTATAGGGTTTATACAAGAGAACTCAATAGAGAACTCTGTACAAGATTTTCTACCTTTATACTAAACTACTATGGTCTATGCTACTACTTCTCTAGCCTATCTTAAATGACTATGTGTTTTGGTGACTTTGCTGGGATAGAGGGAGGGAGGGATAAGACTGAAGCTAGCTTTTCAGTTGTCTTGATGTCCCTTGACTTCAGTGCATTATTGGTTTTTGGTGTAAATTCAGACATCACTTTGTTTATAAGAAATGCTTTATTTTCAATGTGTAAAACATTCCATCCAGAATCATAAAAAGCAGAGATAAACTCCCATACCACTTTACCAATACCATTAAGGTTATCAAAATCATTGACCTTTCCTCTTTTAACAGACTTGTTTAAGATATACTTTGAGATATGGTGGATTGACACCTTAATATTTTCTATATCTAAAGGAAGATGTTCCATAGCATCATACAAAGAGACTAGTTGAAAGTTTCTGTCCCATGTGTCTTAATCTATCACTTGATTTATATCATATGGAAGGTTAACATTCATTGGCAATTGTTTGGAATTGTTTGATTTGCTGATATTATTGTTAGGGCCATGAGGAGGTGGTAAGAGTACTGAGGCAGGAACCTCATTGGAAACATACTTACTCTTGTCTATAGGAGAATTATCAGCCACTTTACTGACTGACACACCACTGTTTGAGTTATCTACAAAGGATAACTAGAAACTCTTGATGGATTGATATTTTCTAGTTTGTTACTGTCAATTTCCATATGTTCATGGTAAGAGACAGAAGAAGTGTTTGATGAAATTGAAAAACTCCTAGATGTTGTGGCAACCACTAGTCACAAAGACCAATAATTACACAAGGCAGCAAATCTCTCAGTAGGATAGCAAGTGGGGATCACAAGAGAACTCAATAAGAAGTCACTGTTATATTGCTACCCTATTTATACTATTACATGTGGTCCATGCTATGAC
>Ga0157368_1000572_pt1 | contig 17051 bp, 18 predicted proteins | sample AttbisABBM3_FD_113146 | JGI IMG/M metagenome (GOLD analysis project Ga0157368, IMG submission 113146) | Fungus gardens microbial communities from leaf cutter ant in Botucatu, State of São Paulo, Brazil - Atta bisphaerica ABBM3 | ecosystem: Host-associated > Fungi > Mycelium > Unclassified ...
AGTGGATGAAGTTCAAAATAGAAGTAAGTGCTGATATTAGTATGTTGCCATTGAATACCAGAGATCAAGTTCAATAGAAGCTATCTTTGTTGATTATTAGACTAGTGAATTATAGTGTAACTACTAGTCTTATATATAGGTCAAATAGTTAGGAGATGCTCAGAGATTTTAGTATACAGCCCTAAGTGGAGGTTTCAGTGGTAAAACACTGATAGAGATCAGATAGGAGAACTCTACTATAGAAGACTGAGTTTGATAGGAGTATTCCCATTATGAAAGACTGGATATCTAAGTTGTTGCATCACCACTATAGGAACATATTGTAAGAAAGGTAGCCATCATGGAAGATAGGCTTGTGTTGAAGATGTTATAATGACAACACTACCATGGGAATGTATCTTTAGAATAGGTAGACTTGACATATAATAGTATTCTTCTCTTAGAACTAAGCCTTCAAAGTCCTATTGAGTTTATCTCCTCAAGAACTTGTGATGGTATCTAAGTCAATAATACATAGATATGAAGAAAATTTTCATATTTCTTTAAACTATTATGTCTTCTCCTACCCTATCAAATCTCTTAGAAGCCAACCTAGAGATGCTGGAACAGTAGCATCAAGAAATGCAGCAATGACATGAGAAGAAGCAAAAGCTCCAAGCCCACCTAGAAGAGATGGCAGAAGCATGCTATCTTGAGCAAGCAGTGCAGAAGATGAGAAAAGCTATTGAGACCAAACATGGGAGAAGGCTGAAAAGAGGAAGCATGCAGAGGCAAAAAAGAAGAGAAAAAAGTTGGAGTATTTGAAAAAACTCTGGGATGAGGTTTTAACCAAAGATACTATGCTTATGAAGGGTTCTGAGAATCCTCAGGTTATAGAAGCCAAATGTAAGAAGATTATTAACATTTTCTCAAAGAGCAAGACTAGGTAATAATCTTTTAAGAAGGCAAAAAAAACAACCAACAAAATACTATAGAGATGATATAATGAAGATGGAGAGTCATAACTCTTGTGGAAGGTATATGCATGCCAGGCAAGATTGCCTAGTACATAACAACAGGTGAATACAGATAATTTTTTGTTTCTTCTAATATACTAATAATCTTTATATTAATAGGCATTCCCTTATCTGTGCTGGGTATGTTACTATCAAACAGCGATACATCCCCATGTTACTGTAACAACCACCTCTCTCAAGCAGTAGTTTTTATCTATGGCAGAGTTTTGAGTGTTATTGAAGAGATATTTCAGGAACTCATTGAAGAGTACCAGCCAGGAGAAGAATATGGCCTAATTAGCAAGGATTGGAGCTACAGTCAATATGAGATAAAGTCTAAAGAAGAATTCATAAAGTAGTGACAAGGATGGTGAAAAAGAAAACAGAGAAAAAGACAATAGCAGGAACAGAGATAGAGAGGAGTCCAATATAGGGCTGAAAGAGGCTAAGGGAGAAGTATTAGGAAATCTTATCTTTGGCCTCCTGCTAAAATTTTAGTTTTTTTTTTAAATTTATTACTGAATATTATGAGTAAGATTTTTCTTATCTGTAACTTTGTAAGTAAGAAGAAATATAAGATGGTTAGAGAATAGAAATAAAGTTAAAGTCCAAAATTTTGAAAAGAAAAAATTTCATTAAAAGTATATGAAGATAGGGAATAAGATACAGCAGTGTAATCAGAGTAAAGAAAGTAGACTGAGCTTAGTGGGATATGCAATATGGAAATCAAATACTAAATCAGTAGCATGAGTGAGCTTAGATATAGGAATCCACTCAGATTTGTCTTTAGTATTCTCATACTCTAACCAAATCATCTTATACAAAGCTTGCATGCCTGTCAGCAATCAATTTTAGAGTCCACTATTTACAAGATTTCATACTCAGATTATCTGTCAATTATGACTAGTGCTGGAGCTGGTTGTATTCTCTTGGGAAAAGTATTGAATGTGGCAGGTTAGAGCATAAACACATAGAAAACTGGATGAACAGAGTGTATAGACTCTGAAAGGCAAAGGGTGAACAATAAAGTGCCAGACTGGAAAATAATTTCATAGAGTCTGAGATATTTTTTGGAGAGCTTCTTTAAAGGACAAGTAGTTCTAAAGAATTGAGTCTTGACAAAAACTTGATCACCTACTTTGAAATTGGATGTGGAGGAACATTGTATATTAGCAGACTTCTAATAACACTGTTGGGCCATGGTGATCTTAGCTTTGAGGATATCCTGTAATTTATTGAGGTCTACAGCAAAGTTGCAGGCTTATGAGGAAGCAATATTGCATTCAGAGTGAATGGAGATGTTTAGATAATATCCCTTATTAGTAAAGAATGGAGAAGCACCAGTAGTAGCACTTGGAGTATTATTATAAGAGAACTCCACAAGTAGTAGAAGTTTGGACTAGTTGTCTTGCTAGTAATTACAATATATATGGAGATATTGCTCAAAGATCTGGTTTGTGTGTTTGGTTTGTCTATCACTTTCAGGATGGTAGCCTAAAGTGAAGTGAAGCCATATGTCTAGAGCAGTATCTAACAAATAGAAAAAGTTCAACACAAACTTTGAATCTCTGTCAGAAGTGATATAGGAAGAAATGCTATGTTTGGAGAACACATAAAGAATAAATAGACATGATGGTGTTGTGGACAGAAATAAAAATTGTCTGCTTGGTAAGCCAGTTAACAATGACCAAGATAGTGTCAAATCTAGAGGATGATAGGAGTTTCTTGATAAAGTCCATAAAAATGGAATTCTATAGTCAATTGGGAATAGGAAGTTCCTTGAGAGATCTGTAAGGCTTGTGATATTGTGGTTTAGATCACATACAAGTAATACAAGACTTGCAGAATTATTCTAGATTAGTATAGAGGCTAGGCCAGAAATATCCATAGTGAATGAGTTCTAGTGTTTTATTTTGACTGAAGTGGCTAGTAAGAATATGATCATGATTATACTGGAGAACATATGTATGGAGATTTTCAGTAGATGGTATATAGATTCTGTTATCAAGACAAAGAAAACTATTCAAGTTCATAAACCATTAGCTATCTGTGGGAATGTGTTTTGTAGTGATTGGATCACTAGAAAGGGCTGAAAGAATATCTTGGTAAAGAGTGTCAAGATCAACAACTATAGCTGTCTGAAGGAAAGAAAAGAGGAGGACAGTAGCTCATATAAAGGTCATAGGTTGTTTTTGAGTGAAGATAGATTTGAAGTTGTGAGGATTAACTGTGGCATAGATAGTATTCCTCTCTTTAGGATAAACATCCTACTGCCTAGTGAGAGTGTTTGGTTTGGTGTTAAGATGACCAAGATGGAACCTGATGACAAAGTTGAACTGAGAGAGGTACTTAACTACTACACTTGTCTCTAGATCAATACCTTGATAGTAGAAAAATACTCAAGGTTTTTATGATCTGTAACAATGTCGATGGTAGAGACTGAACCTTCTAAATTGTTATAAACTTGGGTCCTTAGGGTTGGATAATAAAACAACTCTTGTATTGAGTAACACAAGAGAACTCGATAGAGATCTCTCTACAAACTAATCTACCTTATATACTACTACTAATAGTCCGTGCTCATTACTGTGCAACCTACCCTAAACAACCATGTGTAGTACATGAGGCCAACATATGAGGTCCATGTTGTATAATGTCATTTGTTCTAAATCCTTCTACTCTATTCTTTGTATCTTGTGATCTAACCCTAACCCTATGTTCTAAAAATAGAAAAATAAGAAAATAAAATGAAATGAAAATGAAGATGAACAATAAAATAGAAAAAAACCAAGTCTACTATTTGTAAACTTAACACTTAGGGTTGAACAAAAGAACAACTCTTGTATAGTATAGGAGTAACACAAGAGAACTTGATAAAGATCCCTTTACAAACTAGTCTACCTTTTATACTACTACTGATGGTCTATGCTCACTACTGTGCACCCTACCCTAAATGACCATATATAGAACATGAGGTCAACATGTGGTATCCATGTTGTATGATGTCATTTGTTCCAGAATCTTCTACTTCATTCTCCTAAGTCTTGTGACTGATGTTGTGACCATACCATCAGATTGTGACTGATGTGCCAGTATGACCGATTACTTCTGACCCTAACTCTAACTGTTCTAAAAATAGAAAAATAGAAAAATAAAAACAAGAAAGAAAAATAAAATAAACAAAGTCCACTTCTTGTGATCTTGACATAAATAGTGTTGCCAGATTTTGAAGGCTTAAAAAATAGCCAGTAATTTCTTGTCATGTGTGTTATAATTTAACTTTACTGCTGTAAAAGTATGAAAGTAGAAAGTGACTGGATGAACTTTGTTTTCTTCATTTACAATAGAAAGTATTGCAGTAAAAATATAGTCCAAAGCATCAGTTTTCATGATAAGTTAAGTATCAGGAATCTAATGCATGAGAATGGTAGCTGAAGTAAATACTTTCTTGAGGAGGTTGAAAGCATCTTGACAGAAGGAATTGAACTTCCATAGAATGTTATTTTAGGTAAGACATGTCAATAGAACAACAATGTCCAAGTAGTTAAAGATAAACTGGCAGTAGAAGTTAGCAAAATCCAAAAAGAATTGAATATACTTGACTTTCTTGGACTTTGGCCAGTCTTAAATAATCTTTACTTTGTCATCAAACATAGTGAGGCTAGAAGGAGAAAGAATGTATCCCAAATACTCTACTAACTCTGAGTAAAATTTACATTTCTCTGCTTTGGTATAGAGGCCAGCTTTGTAGAGACACTTAAGTACTTTCTTAACATGCTGGTGATATTCAAACATGTTGTTTGAGTAGATAAATATATCATTCAGATATATCATGACACAGACATCCAAGAGATCAGAAAAAAGGTCATTTATGAATTGTTAGGAGTGTTGGTAAGACCAAAGAGCATTACAAACCACTTAAATGATCTGTAATGTGTCCTAAAGGCAGTCTTCCATTCACCACCATTGGCAATACAAACCAAGTGATAAGCATGGCAAAGATCTATATTTGTATACACTCAAGCTTTACAAAATGAGTCCAGTAGGTTGAAGATAAGTAGGAGCAGATAGTGATTCTTTTTGGAAATACAGTTAAGACTACAGAAGTTGACACAAAGGTGTAGTGAACCATCTTTATTCTTGACAAATAAGACTGGTGTACTGTATAGTGATGAGGTTAGTCAGATGAAATCCATCTTGAGGTTTTTCTCAATGAATTTCTTTAAAGCCTTTTGTTTGAATACTGAAAGAGAGTATATAAGGCCAACTGGAGGTTGAGCACCCTCTTCCAGATTGATTCAGAGGTCATAAGGTCAATGAGGAGTGAGGACTTCAGCTTTGGTTTTACTGAAAACATTGGTAAATTTGTGATACTTGGGAGGGACATTGGAAAAGTCTAGAGCTTCTGCAAGTTGTACAGAGTTGGCCCAAATGTTCAAAGAGCAAAGACAGAGTTGAAACTTGCTAAGACCCAAAAGTTTTGATGTATGCATAAATGCTACAGTACTAATAATAGCAATGTTAGGTTATTCAGAGGTAGACATAGAAGTTTTAGGTATAGGTATAGAAACTATAGAGTCTGATGATTGTAGAGAAGTGTTAGAAAATAACAGAGATACCAATGATGTGTTGGCCATGATGTGAGAGAGAGCAAGATTTTCCCACAAAGATGGATAGAAGTTTATTACCATATTTACCTAGTTAATTAGTAAATTGTATCAGGTAAGCCAGTTGTATCCAAGAACTAAAGAGCAGGAAGAATCAAGCAGAGTGATATAGAAGTCTAGATTCATACAATTACTAGTAGGAAAGATTATAGGCAAATTAGCAATTTCAGAGATATTGTTTAATAAACCATCAAACAAGTAGAGAGCAACTGACAGAGTTTTTGATGTCTTCAAATGGTGAGTATTCACAAATTTTGAGTCTACAAAATAATGAGTAGATCTGGAGTCAACAAGAGCTTGAAACAGAGTTTTATTAAGGTGATTCTGACTAAGAATCAAGGGAGAAGTAAGAGAAACAAAGAGGGAGTGAGGATCAGAAAGAGCAGATGTATTGAGTTGGATAAAACTTGTTGTTGCATAAGAAAGTTCAATGCAGCTCTTAGTCTGTGTGGAGTCCTGAAGGTTGCTCTCTATTTTTCCAAGGATTTCTTGGAAGTAGCTGTAAGAGAGTTAGTAGCTGCTAAAGCACTGGCCTTTGGGAGTGACTGTGGTCTGTTTACTAGTGTAGGAGTTCAGCTTGTAGTTTTTTACACCACAATAGAGGCACAGGTTGTTTTTGAGACACTTTTTGCACTTGCTGTTGGTCAACTTGCCATTGTTGGCCAACTTAGAGGAGAGGTTCATCTATGGAGAATTAGATTGTTTTTTGGGAGTAGAAAATAACATGTTGAAAGGAGATGGTTTAGTGGGTAAAGCTATTGAATATGTGTTTACCTTATTCTGGAAGGTTGTGGCATTGCCAGCAAAGAAAGCCTTATCTTGCTTCTAGGAGTAAGACTTGAGAGCATTCTTATCTGTCTACCTTGCATAATAGTATTCCTGGTAACATTGATTGATTGTTATTGCTAAAGCATACATGTTCTGAAACAAGGTGGATTTATCTTGTTCCTAAGTAGAAATAGGATCCTAGATCTAATTGAGGAGCCTCTAGTAATAGCAGTGGCACAGAACACTATTTCCCTAACCTGATTGGAAGGCATAGCATATGAAATCCACATTGTAAGTGGAGATATTATCACTGGGCTTTATGAAAAGATTATCCAGCATGGTAGCCACTTGACTGACAGGGTCCAAAAGACAAAAGTACTGATGTAATTTGTCAATGAAAAGGTTTTAGCCAGAGAGCCAGTTTTGTAAGATGTTTTAGTCTTCCTGGTTAAGGCCTACCTCAAACCAGTCACAGGCAACTCTAGTAAAATAGATCATTGTGAAGTTAATTTTTGCAATGTTCATATCAAATTATGTGGAATTTGTGCAAAAGTAAAGTCAATATTGAAATAGAAAATTATTGAGCTTGTCAGGCTTAGTACTGCTAAAAGTGTCAGAGATGTAAGCTTTAGTTCCTCTTAAATTAGAATTAGGGCCAGGAGTTTGATAAGCAGTAAGTGTGTTTGCAATACAACCAAGTATATCAACCAATTGCTTATTAGTTGAATTATCATTACATTGGGGTTTTAACTATAAGCAAGTGGATGAATTAGGTTTATTAGTAGCTAGATTAGTAGCAGAAGTATCCTCCCAATTAGGATTATTGTCTGCAGAGATAGGTAAAACTGTACAGGTAAGTTAAATAGTATGAGTTGGGAATCTTGGAGATAATCAGCCTCTTTGATGGATATGTCTTGAGCATTGTGGGGTATTTGGAAGATATACTCCAGTAAGATTATTACTAATACATGAAATTATATTGAAGGGTGTTCCAAATAGTGAAACCAGAGTTAACTCTGAATGGGTTGAAGAGTTACAGTGAAAGAAAGCTATTGGACTTTGAAATACAATATTTACAGGTGGAACTGCAATAGAGGATTTAGCAGATGGAACTGCTCAGAATAACAGCAGACTTGACTAGTCTGATAACACTGTCAGATATAGTTCACACTAGGGAGCAAAAGTCTATGGGATTAGCTTGGGAATGCATAGAGTATGTAAAACTCTATACTCAAAGCATGATGATGCAGACTTGTCAGAATGATCTTGGCTTCAACTTATATGCTATGCTATCTGTTTATTGTATAGTCACAATTTCAGAGAATTGAATGAAGTCCACAGTAAGAGTGAGTATTGATGTTGGTGTGTTACTGTTAAATACTAGGGATTGAGTTCAATGGAAGTTTATATTTATTGATTATCAGACTAGCAAATTACAGTGTAACTACTAGTCTTATATACAAGTCAAATTTATAAGAGATACTAAGAGGTTTCAGTATATATCTCCAAGTGAAGGTTTTAGTGATGAAGCACTAAGAAGGTCAGATGTTATGGAATACTGTGGACACTAACAATTTTTCTTTTCTTTTATTTAATTTCTCTGATTTTATATTAATTTTGTTTTGTTTTGTTTTTGATTTTATTTTGGACAATGAAGAGGCATGTGACATTGCAGTCACATGACATGTCACATGATGTGATGTCATAGGCCTAAAACATGGCAGAAGGATCTGGAAGATAACACACATGGATGCAACATGGCAGCCTTGAATAAGATATAAGGCAGACATAAGGATGAAGTATAGACATAAGAGTAGGTTTAATTATTAGTAGCACAGACCAAATGTAATTTGTATAAATAAGATTCTAATATAGTAGAGACTTCTTGTCGAGTTCTCTTGTGATCCCTACTTGATATCCTACTGAGAGATTTATTGCTTGTGTTGCTATTGGTCTTTGTGACTAGTGGTTGCCACAACATCAGATAGAGGAACACTGCCATAGAAGGCTGAATTTAATAGGAGTATCTCTGTCATAAAAGACCAGATATCCAAATTGTTGCATTATTGCTGCAGAAATATATTTTCAGAATGGATGGACTTGATATATAATAGGATACCAGTAAGAAAGATATGGTATTATGCAATTGAGTTAAAGAAGAGGTTTATACCAAGGAAAAGAGAAGATCTATTCTTTGTCTAGAGAAGAAAAAGAAGAAGTGAGGGAGTTTGTTTAGAAGTAGTTAAGAAAAGGGTATATTTGACTCTCTAAGTTGCTTTAGACAGCACTGTTATTTTCTGTAGAGAAAAAGGATGGTAAGAAAAGAATGGTACAGGACTATAGATATCTTAATAAATGGATTATTAAAAATAATTACCCTTTACCTCTTATTTCATATATAGTAAAAAACATAGGTACAAAAAGGATATTTACTAAATTAGACTTATAGTGGGACTACAATAATATATGGATAAAGGAGGGAGATGAGTGGAAGGCTGTATTCACAACACCAGAAGGAGTATTTAAGCCAACAGTGATGCCAACAGTGATGTTCTTTAGTCTGATAAACTCATCAGCTACTTTCCAGACAATGATGAATGAGATCCTAAGGGACTTAGTTAATACTGGGAAAATTGCCAGCTTCATTGATGATGTGATAGTAGAAACAGAAGAAGAAACAGAAGAAGAGGAGGGACATGACAAAGTAGTAAAAGAAGTGATAAAAATGTTGGAGGAAAATGACTTATATGTGAAACCAGAAAAGTGTAAATAGAAGGTGAGAGAAGTTGGGCTCTTAGGAGTTGTAATAGGGTTAGAGGGCATTAAAATGGAGGGAGAGAAAGTAAAAGCAGTTCTAGAATGGCCAGCCTCCAAGGAAGTCAAGAACATTCAGAAGTTCTTAGGGCTTGTCAACTACTATAGGTGATTTATTAAGGATTTTGCAAAAATTGCAAAGCCATTGCATGAGATAATAAGGAAGGAGCAGAAGTGGGAATAGAAAGACAGGTAGGAAAAGACATTTAAGGAGTTGAAAGAAAGGTTTACAACAGATCCAGTGCTAGCTGCACTGGACTTGGACAAAAAAATGAGGATGGAAGTTGACATATCAGACTATGCAATAGGGGGAGTTTTATCAATGAAATGTGAAGATGGGAGATGGAGACCCTCTCTAAGTCATTGAATGAAACAGAATACAGCTATGAAATTCATGACAAAGAGATGTTAGCAGTGATAAGGGGCTTAGAAAATTGGAGACATTTCTTAGAGGGTGCAAAGTTCCAGTTTGAGGTGTGGACTGACCACAAAAACTTGGAATATTTCATGAAAGCACAAAAGCTAAACTGATGACAAGCAAGATAGGCACTCTACCTATTCAGATTTGACTTTAATCTAAAGCATGTACCAGGAACAAAGATGGGAAAGGCAGATGAACTTAGTAGGAGGCCAGATTAGAAAGTAGGAGTAGAAAATGACAATGAGGATAAAAAAATTAATAAAAGAAGAATAGATATATAGTTTAGTAGAAGTAGTAGTAGAAGGACCAGAAGTAGACATACTGGAAAGAATAAAGAAAACTAAAGGAAAAGATAAAGAAGTGGTTAGAGTAGTAGAAGAGATGAAGAAAGTGGGTATTGAGACATTAAGAGGAGATGAGTGGGAAGGAGATGGTGAGGTAGTCTTGAGGAAAGGAAAAGTTTATATTCCAAAGGATAAGACTTTGAGGTTAGAAGTTATATAGTTATATCATGATATACAAGTAGCTAGGCATGGAGGGAAGTAAAAGATAATAGAGTTGGTGACCAGAAACTATTAGTGGCCAGGAGTGACAAGAGATGTGGGGAGATGTGGGGAGATATGTAGAGGGCTGTGACTTATGCCAAAGAATGAAAAACAGCACAGAACCTTTAGTAGGAAAGCTGATGACAAATGAGGTTCCAAAAAAGCTATGGACACACTTGACAGTTGACTTTATCACCAGATTAATACTGGTAGCAAGAAAAGATGCAATCCTGGTAGTATATGATAGGCTATCAAAAATGACACACTTTGTGGCAATAACAGAGGAGACATCAGCAGAAGGGACAGCTAGACTTTTTAGGGATAATTGTAAGTCTGAGTAGGCTTCACTTGGCTTAGACACTGAGTAATGAGTGCTCAAGGCTGTAATACTTAATGTAAGAGTGAAGGTATCACAGGGGAAAATGCAATTATTTAGGTAATTATGTAATATCTACTTAGTAATATTACCTGATAAGAAAGGAAGAAATATTGTCTGGAAAGAAGAGATTATATCAAAGAACCAGAGCTAGATATGATGAGTGGTAATCCTCAGGATTATAATAATGTGTGGAAGCTATATAAACTGCTAGAAAGTGTAATATCTGATAAAGGCTCCCAGTTTGCAGCAGACTTGACTAGGGAGTTGAACCAAATGCTAGGTATCTAGACAAGATTGTCAATAGCATTTTACCCCCAGACAGATGGACAAACAGAATGTATAAACCAGAAGCTGGAGCAGTATCTCCAATTCTTTGTGGATTATAGGCAAAAGAACTGGTCTGAATAGCTTGCTATGATGGAGTTTGCAATCAACAGTTAAGTTCACACAGTAACTAAGGTCCTACCATTTATGGCAAACTATGGAAGAAAACTACAGATGAGAGCAGATATTAGAAGAAAGGAAAAGGTAGAGACAGCAACAGAGTTTGTAGAAAGAATGACAAAGGTACAAAAGGAAATAAGAGCAGCATTGAAGAGAGCCCAAGAGAAAATGAAGCAGCAAGCAAATAAGGAGCAGAAGGAAGTGGAAGTATAGAAGAAGAACAATAAAGTAATACTGAGCACAAAAGACTTAGTTTTCAAAGAGAGGCTAGCTGGAAAGCTAATAGAATGATATAGTGTCAACCAATGCAGTTAAGCTCAGACTGCCAATTTCAATGAGAATTCATCCTGTGATGAATGTCAGTAGAGTGTTACAAACTTAAGACCTTAGAATGGGTCAAAAGAAAGAACCTTATATAGGGTTTACACAAGAAAATTCAATAGAGAACTCAGTACAGAACTGTCTACTTTATATACACTAGGCTACTGGTTTGTGCTACAGTACCATTAACCTACCCTAAAGACTATGTATTATCCATAAGATTAATATATGTCAAATATATTGTAATGACATTATTTCTTCTCAAACCTTCTATCATATTCCATCATGATACATGATCATGTGACTTTGACTGATGTGTGACTGTTACATGTGATGTCATGCTAATTTTAATCCTAGATCCCAAAAATAGAAAATAAAAGAAAAAGAAAAAACAAAATAAGAGAGAAAATAAAAATAAAATAAAACAAAGTCTACCATTCATGATTCTGACATAAAGTAGTAAGATATAGATAGGAAACCAGTGAAGAGGCAAAAGATAGAAGAACAAAAGCCAATAGAGGTAGATGGAGAGGAGAAGTAAGAAGTTGAGAGAATTTTTAACAAGAGAATAGTATAAGGATGTGTGAGATACTTGGTTAGATAGAAGAACTTTATAGCAGAGCATGACATCTAAGAGAAAGAGGTGGACTTACAGAATGCAAAAATGTCATATGCTAAGTTCACCTATTTGGAAAATACATTCTTGCAGTGATTTTGCTTTCCCAATATCTATTATACAAGCCTATCTTCTATGATGGTCACCTTTCTTGCAACACACCTGTTATGGGACACTTTGGACATGAACAATTTTTATTTTCTTTTTCTTTTATTTTCTGACTTTATAGGGATTTTATTTTATTTTTCTTTTCTTTTCTTTTGGACGATGAAGAGGCATGTGACATCGCAGTCACATTACGTGTCACATGATGTGACATCATAAGGCCTAGAATGTGGTAGAAGGATCTGGAAGATGACGTCAGGACATATGTATACAACATGGTGGCCTTGAGTAGGAAATGAGGTGGACATGAGGTTGTAGCACGGACCAGATATATTTAGTATATATAGGACTCTAATTCAGCAGAGACTCCTTGTCGAGTTCTCTTGTGAAATTCCCACATTATATCCCAACTCTGAGATTTACTTATTAGTGAGATTATTGGACATTGTGTCTAGTGGTTGCCACAACACTTATGTAGCTAACTTGGTATCTGATTTCTATATTACATATTCTGCTAAGCCCAGTCCACTCTCTTTGTCCTAATCATGCTGTTGCACTTGTCTATTGCCTCTGTGTACTTTCTAACAGGGATTCTTTTATTATTTTTTAGTATATTCAACCTATCTATCTTTATTTAACCTTAGCTTCTGTATACTCTTTATAGGGTTTTTTTTTTCAAAATTTCAGACTTTATTTTCATTTCAATCTCTTAATTTCTTACTCATACAGTTAGATACAACAAGAAACAAATGAAATTCAAAATAAAGAAAAAAACAATACAAAACCTTATTTAAGTAAAAGGCAGATGATGGGATTCTCTCTTCTATTTCCTTCTGACTTTCTTCAGGGCTATCCTCAGACCTCCCTTTATTGTCTTCATCTTCTTCTTTATTCTTCTTCTTTAAGCTCCATCTCTATTCTACCATGGCCTCAATCCTTTCTAATTGGGCCATATTCCTTTCCTAACTCTCTACTAAGTCCTGAAGGGACTTCCTAATACCTTGGTACTCCTCTATGAGTTCTCAGAGTGCTTTCTCAATAGTACTTAGGACTCTGCTATATATATGAATCATGGCTAGAGAGTTGGTGTTGGTATGGGGTTTACACTGTTGCTTGAGAGCAATACATCCAGCACAGATGAGAGATTAGCTATAAAGAAAATTATTAGTAAAGAAAAATTATGAAAAAATCCCTTACTTACCTTGAATTGTACACCAGGCAGTTTTGCCTGGCATATACACACCTTTTACAAGAGTTAATACCCCCATCTTGACCTCAGCATTCCCATGGTATCTTCTAGGTTGTTTCCTTTGAGCCTTTTTGGAGGGCTATTATCTCTCCTCCTCTTCTGAGTTAACCTTTCTATATTTAGTTTTTATGACCTGGAAATTTTCAGTACCCTCCAAGAGAGTAGTGTTCTTGGCTAGCACCTTGTCCTGGAGTTGCTGAAGGTACTCCAATCACTTCTTTTTTTCTTCCTTCTTTACAAGCTTTCTCTTCTCAGCTTCCTCCCTTTCCTTGGCCTCTGCTGCCTTTCTTGCCTTCTGAGCAATATGCTTAATATAGCAAACTTCTACCACCTCTTCCAATTGGGTCTGGAGCTATTGTTCCTCTTCATGCCTCCTCTACATCTCCTATCATTACTTTTCTAGCATATTAGTATTATGTTGAGAAATGTTGGAAGAGATAGGGGAAGATATAGTGATACAGAGAAAAAGACAAACAAATTTTCTTTTCTATTTATATATTGTTGACCTAGGTACCATCATAGGATTCTTTGAATAAATTCAATAGGACTTTGAAGGCTCAGTCCTAAGAGGAGAATACTGTCATATGCCAAGTTTACCCATTTAGAAAATATATTTCTGCAGTAATACTATCTTATCAACATCTAATCTATAAGCCCACCTTCCATGGCAACCACCTTTTTTGCAACATGCCTTGCAGTGGTGATGTATCTATCTAAGTATTCTATCTTCCATAATAGGAATACTCCTATTTGACTTAGTCTTCCATAGCAGAATCATACTTCTATCAGTGTCTCAACACTGAAACCTCCACTCAGAGTGGTAGAGGCTATACTACTAAAACCCTGAGCATCTCCTATAGTATGTACTTGTATATAAGACTAGTAGTTACACTATAATTTGCTAGTTTGATAATTGATGAAGATAATTCTTATTAAACTCAATCTCTAGTATTCAACAGTGACATATCAATCAGCACTTACTCCTATCTGAAGTTGCAACCACATGGTAGACAGATGGTACAGCACATAAGCTGAAGCTAAGGTTGTTCCACAAGTCTACACATCTTTGAGTCTATCTTGTAGACTTTTACTCCTGGTATAAACCACACCTGACAATAGTATAATATTATTCTTTTAGAATCTTCTATATTCTTTTATATATCATATAATTGTATAACCATAACTGTGACTAATGTGACTGATGTGACAGTTTTTGACAGTCATGTATAATGTTATGTTATAAACCCTAATCCTAAGTTCTAAATAAGAAAATAAATAGGATATCTTTGTATGAGTTAGGATAGGATGAGCTCATTGCTGATAGTAACAATCTTTCCTTCAAACAAAAGGTGAAGGCACAATTTACTCCCAAAATAAATGAAGGGGGAAATATCAAGAAAGGTAAAGAATTGAACACAAACAAACTAGCTTCTTTATCCAAACTTTCTTCTTCTATTCCAGTGAAATTACTTAAGGAGATTAATGAGATTTCTAAATTTTTCAAAAAGAATACCAAGAAAAGAGATCAAAAAAAATCATATGCTCAGGCTTCTTCTTTGTCTACTAACATTACTAGGGAAACATTGAAAATTAAGAAAAATTTCTCTAATTTACAGAACAAAAAAATCAAAAACCTTCAAAAAATTATCAGGGGTGAGAACAAATCCAAACCCAAATTCAACATGACTATGAAGGGACCATCAAGAAAGCAAGTCATTATTCCTATGAACATTGACAACAAATCACATTTCATCAAAGAGTTGAACACTTACATTGTAAACATCAACAGAGCTCTAAAAACCATCAAATCCAAAGTCATTGCTGATTTTGCATGAATGGAAAGTTCAAGCATTATAATTACTACTAACAAAGTAGTAACACCTCTTGATCTTCAAATAATTGAATATTATGTCAAAAATGTTAATAATATTGAAGCAAATAATGTTGAGGCTTCAAAGTTGCCTCAATTAAAATCTTACCTCAAGATCTTAGGTATCCCTTATCTTCTTGAGAATTCTAACACTCCTATTTCAGTTGATGTGGTCAAAAGAATAATAAAGGAAAACCACATCTTTAATAATATTGTTCTTATATCTAGGCCTAGCATTATTAAGGTATCTTCTAAATTGGATATGACCATCATTTGGCTTGATATCTAGGATGTTTAAAGTGGTTTCAAAGGTCTCATCAATCAATGCTTCAATGTTAGAAGCTATATCACTATTATTTATGGTGCCAACATGAATCCAGGCATTTCCTAATACAAAAACTATTGAAAGTGAGGTCATTCAACTGGTATATGTAGAATTCAAGGTTTGAAGTGTGTCAAATGTAACAGTCTGCATCAAATCCAAACATCACCATCATTTTACATAGTGTTGTAAGGCTAACAAAAAAACTAATCTATTTAAGCTAGAAACTAAACAAGAGGAACCTTGCCCTTACTTCTTTAAATGTTTGAATTGCAAGAGGAACTATTAAACTGATTCAAACACATATCCATTCTGGAGGCATTGCTAACAGAGAATGGCACTCAAAGAATATCAGAAGCTTTGTGAGAGTAAAAGATAATCAATTTGTTTAGTTGTGAATGGTAACTCTTCATGATTATTAATGAAATCAAGATTTTTTCACAGAACATGCAAAAAAACAATTTGGTTGTTAATACAATCTTAGAAACTCAATTTTTGTTTGATGTCATTTTTATCTAAGAGCCATCATGGACAATACTTTGCTCTATACCAAGTTCAAGAAGTAAAGAAGGAGATGAATTGGTAGGAGTTCTGAATCACCCTAATTAGATTACCTTTTCTAGGAACTTCTTGAAGGAGAATGACTCCTCTAGAGTCATCATATATATCAACATAAGACTTTCATCCTTTCATTTTTCTCTATGCAAAGACATTTTCAATTATAAAGATGTTTCTCTTATTTTGTTTTTCAACAATAACTTAATTTTCTTCCTGATGAAAATCTATTTAGACTCTTCTCAGTCAGCTTTAAAGTATCTCAAGAATACTGAAGCAAATATTAATAATTTTCTTGTTATGACTGATGATTTCAATATTAGAGACAGTTTGTAGGACCCTAATTACCCATATTATTCCATTTATAATGATTTGCTTATTGATATTGCTAAGTCTATGCATTTGGGCCTTTTTCTTCTCTTTAATTATATTCTTACTAGATATTCTGACAACAATTTTGATTCAAATTCAGTTATTAACCTAATGTTTCTTAGATATGGATCAGAAGAACTCAACAAATACTCCATTCACCCTGAATATGGAGGCTTGCTTCTAATCATGCTCTACTTATGGTTATTATTCCTATCTTTGAGGAATATATTCAAACCAAAAAGTATATGATTGTCAAAGATAGCAATGAGGAGAAAAACTTTGTTGATGAATTAATTAAAGCAATCAGAGTAATCAACACAGATGGTTTTTCAGATATCAACTCTCTTGAAAATACTGTTCAGTCTCTTATTCATACCACAGAAAGAATATGGACCAAAAACTCAAAGATCATCAACATTATGAAACACTCCAAGAGTTGGTGGGACACTAACTATAATAATTACCTTGAAAAATATAGGTCTTCAAAATGAATTGAAGATTGGAAACAATTCAAGAACACAGTTAAAAGAACTAAATACTTATTTTTTGACTAGAAAATGCCAATAAAAGATGTGGCCCATGGAAGCTTATGAACTGGGTCAACAAAT
>Ga0157368_1000574_pt1 | contig 17019 bp, 16 predicted proteins | sample AttbisABBM3_FD_113146 | JGI IMG/M metagenome (GOLD analysis project Ga0157368, IMG submission 113146) | Fungus gardens microbial communities from leaf cutter ant in Botucatu, State of São Paulo, Brazil - Atta bisphaerica ABBM3 | ecosystem: Host-associated > Fungi > Mycelium > Unclassified ...
ACAAAGTAGTCTACCTTATATACCTATCTACATGGTCTGTGCTAGCTACTGTGCACCCTACCCTAAAGTACTATGTGTAAGACATGAGGTCAATATATGATGCACATATTATATAATGTCACTTCTTCTAGAACCTTCTTTGTCTTTCCATGTATCCTGTGACTTGTCACTGTCACTGTCACCTGATGTGACCTGCTGTGTGATAGCATGATTTTGTTACTCTAACCCTAACTCTAGTTCTAAAAATAGAATAAGGAAAATAAATTGAAAAGAAAATAGAAAAAACTAGGTCTACTTCTTGCAATCTTAATAGTAGTCTACTTTGGATACCTCTAAAAGTTGGTTTGTATACCTTTAATCTACTTTAAAGTTATAACTAAGTTCTTTTAGTAGTTTCTATGATGTTTATCTAAGTTACATAACTATGACATGTTTTTATCATGCTTTGTGACATTTGTGATATAATGTCACACTCTTTAGCTAAGTTCAAAGAAGAAAATAAGAAAACTAAACTATAAAAGAAAAAAGAAAACATAAAAGACCAGAAAAATAAAAAATGACCAAGTCTACTTAGAAGATTTCTAATATCAAGTACTGTTTCAACTCTTGGCTTACTTGCTTCATCTACCTATCTGTTTGTGAATAGAATGCTATTAACAATCTTATCTCAATTCTTAGCATCTTATTCAAATTCCTTGTCAATTCCATTACAAATTATAGTCCTTTATCAGATATGGTAATCTATATAGCTTCTAAACATTATCTCTAAACAATTTTGTTAGTTCTTCCACTGATATTCCTTCTATTATTGCTATAAAATATGTCATCTTTGACAACCTATTACATACCACTAAAATTATCTTTGTTTCTGCTACTAATAGTAACTTCATGATAAAGTTCATTGTTAGATATATTCATAGTTTTTCTGGTATCTTATTCATTATTAGCCTCTTCACTAGTCCTTCTGTCCCATTTTTTTATTTTTTGATACAAGTTATATCCATCTACATACTTTTCTACATTCTTTATTACTCTTGGCTACTAATAATTTCTCATTACTAACTCTGTTGTTTTTCATCTCTCTCTATATCTAGCTACTAGCATACTATGATATAATTGAATAATATAAGAGGACCTATTTTCACTATATATAACCAAACAAAGCATCTCAACCATAAATACTGTAAACTTTGCAATAAACTTCTCTATCTTAATATCCCAAATACAGAACTCAAAGAACTTATTGCTATCAACCCTAAACTCTGTTCTTACATACTGCTCTCTTGGAAAACTTCTTATATTATCACTTACTGTTTCTTTATTACTATCAAATGCATCCTGCTTTTTCAAATAATATTATAGATACTTCTATCCAAGTTTCTGACCATTTACACACTATTATTCTTGTATTAGCTTAGCATTGTTCTACTAAGTTACAATAAACTATAGAGTATTTGGGATATTAGCCATCTTTGGAAAACCTCATTCTGTTCTCTTGGATTTTCCTGAAGATGGGTTGTATTCAATATATTGGACTCTATAATACAAGCTTAGGTTTTCTTGAAGATAAACTCCACATTTTTATATACTTTGCTTAGTTGTCTCAATACTAGTTACAGTACTTAATATTTAAGACTAATAGATACTTTGTATTTTTCTTAGTCTGATAATCAACTAAAACTTCTATCATTCTCTTTCTCACTTGCTCTTTTCTTATTATTTATCCTAGCTCTTCTGAAAATTATAACTATATATGTTATGGTACACTTGAACTTTTGAATTTTATTTTGTTTTTATCTATTTTCCTTGATTTGATTTTTCTTTTCCTTTTATTTCTTAGACAATAAAGAGGTATGTGACTATGGTTACATAATGTCATAGGCCTAGAACATAGAAAAAGAGTCTAGAAGAATGATATCAAGGTACATGTTTATAGTATGTTCATCTCATAGTATATATATAGTACACTCATGGATGACACATAGATATTAGAATAGGGTTATTTATTGTTAGCACAGACCATGTACCATTAGTATAAATAGGATAGCTATTATGGTAACCACTAACCAAGATAGTCAATAGTATATTAAGTAGTCTAATAAAGTGAAAGTCACATAGGAATTACAAGAGAACTTGACAAAGAGTTCCCAATATATTGCTACCCTATTTATACTATAGATACATGGTTTATGCTAATAATAAATAACCCTACCCTAATATCTATATATTAGCTATGAGATGAACATGCCATAAACATATATCTTGATGTCATCCTTCCTATTCTTTCTACAATGTTCTAGGCCTATGACATCATATCATGTGATGCATCATGTGACCACAGTCATATACCTCTTTATTGTTCAAAAAATAAAGAAAAAAGAAAAATCAAATCAAGGAAAATAAATAAAAATAAAATATAAAGGTTCAAGTATACCATGATAGTAGTAATATATTGGAAACTCCTTGTTGAGTTCTCTTGTGATCCCTACAAGACTCTTGCTTTATAAAACTACTTAGTGTGCTATTGACCATCTTGGTTAGTGGTTGTTACAATAATATGTAAATAGTATTAGGACAACTACACAGAGTTTGTGATCTTCAGGAAAACTTAAGTTATATTGCAGTGACTAACTAAGTACTACCTATTTTCAGAGAAACCTAAGAGAATAGAATGAGGTTTTCTGAAGGTGGCTAATGTCCTAAATACATCTACTATTTATTGCAATCTAGTAGAACAATGCTGAGATAACATCAGAATGATGGTGTGTAGATGGTCAGAAATCTGAGTCAAAATATTTAGAACTTAGTTGGAGCAACAAAAGGCAGTGAATCAGTGGTCTGGGAAGTCTTCTGAAAGTGCCAAGTGTGACTGTGGAGTTTGGGTTCTATAGTAGCAAAGTCTGTGAGTCTGGCAGTAGTGTTCAGGAGTACAGGTTAGTAGTGTGGTCCATAGTGAGGGCTATGTGGTTCAGAAAAGTAGTGACAGCCATAGAAAAGCCCATGGGATTTGTGGTTAAGGAAGCTCTGTTAACTAGGCATAGTGAAAAGCCAGGTCCTCTTATAGATGGTACAACATATAAGATAAGTTCTCATCTAAGGTTATTCAAGATCTTCCATCTCTTTTGTATAACATCTGTAGACTTCTACTTGAGCAAGACTAGCCTTATTTCCAGTCTGCCTATAATTCTTGTCAACCCCTGTTGTCTTCTGTCATCCCTCTTTGTTGACCTTTTTTGACAGTGAAGGCCTATGAAAGCCTAGAAGTCAGAAACACCCAGAACCCATCCTAAAAAATCTCCATCAACTGGTTCATTTGGTGAGCTACAGTCTTGTGACTAATTTATTAAGGCACAAAATTGAGGTTTACACTCCATACTATAAGGTGAAAAATGTAGTGTTTGATCCCAGATTAAAAGGCTTTTGGTTGGGATCAGGACTGTTAGAGGAGAGTGTGTCAGTCGGAGTTGTGGGTTATCGTTGTACGAATAGAGGATGTGCGGGTTCCATATATAGCACAAGTCTCTACTAGGAGACTAGGTTCGGATGCTGGGACGTTGTATAAGCGCCATCCCATGTGGTAGAGAGTGAGACTCATAGATGAGCGTTGGAGCACCTGAATCGGATGTATATGCCTGCACCGGGAAGTGCTACAAAATTTAGGAGGACTATAATTATCCAACACACGTTTCCCGTATTCGCCTCAAACAATCATTCAACCATGAACAATAATCTACTCAAACTTGAACATACTCTGCTAAATCCCCTATCTCGGGTCGCCTTTCCCAAGCCCTCAACCATCCCCCTGGAGCGCCCTCCGCGTCACCATGACTAGGTAGTCCAAATACACCAGCTCCAATCCACACATTTCCCTCGCCAGCCTCATGTTCACCCATAAGCGTGGGCAGAACTGCTCTCGGAGCTATCAGATTTGTATTTGCATCTGTCCTCAAGGCACGTCCCTTCCTTATTCCTGTGTCCAATTTTTGAAGAGCTACAATTCCCGATACACCAGCTTTTGACGCCACACGGACTTCTCCACCCGACTCAAAGGTCCCAAAATCCTCACTATTTGTTTCGCTCACAGGTCCCAAGGCACGTCCATCTTCTGTCCTCTGACCATCAATCGCAAACGCACCTTCCGCTGAGATTAACCCTCTTCCAGTTTTAATCCTATGAATCCTGACATGCCAATGTGGAGTTTCAGCTTGGGGTGGTATCAGCCACGTTTCGACTTCCACATCGGACCAAGGATACCACATTGATCTCAACCACTTAAATCCATCATTTTTCCTGCTTTCCTCAATCCTCGCTTCTTTCGTCACCCGACGGCATTTCCATGTCTCGCCACCATCATCACTCAGTGTGAGTACGTTGTCTCCACCCAGTTCTTCGAGCGTTCCATTTCCTGAGGGAACGCTATACCCAAATGCAGACGAGTATGCGAATTTCCCGTATTTCGCTGCGCTTTGTTTGACGGGGTAGGAACATTGTTGACCAGACGAGAGAAGGAATGTATGTCCACCCATGTTGACCATGATATGTAACGGGTTCTTCAAAATTGTAACCGTGTTGCGTAAAGAATCAGGATAAGGTTCCTCCTTTGCTGTCCAAAAGGGGTGCGTCTCTGGTAGCGCGAGACATAGGAAGGATTTACAGCACCAATAAGGCGATCCAGAAGAATTGTAATTCTCGGTCATGTTGTGATTAGGGTAACAATAGCCGACTGTAAGTGTTCCATCAGGGTAATACGCGCCAGGTTGTTTTGTCCAATAACGAAGATTACGCAGTTGGAGACCTTTGACTACACCCCAGGTCAGAGGTTCTGGGAGTTCAACATTTGCAAAGGCGAGAGCGCTCCAGAAGGAAGACATGGCGAAACGATAGCACATGCTTCGTCCAAACGGAATCGCACGACCTATTCATATTCAAGGTGAGGATCCTGGATAATTGCACTCGAAACTGTATAATTTGACCTTCTTCATCAAAGTAGTGAACAAAATCCTGTGCAAATCTACGGGCTCTATTGCGGTATTCTTCACATCGTTCCGGATCCTCGCCTTGCGCAAGCTGGGAATACACGAGCTGTGCAAACTGGATGGCGAAGGATGAAGAGTAGTAGTCCAACTGGACGACACCTTCAGGTCCATCTCTAGACCAGCCGTCACCAATGTAAAAAGTATCCAAATGATCAAGATCGGCTTTCATCCGCTTCGCATCGAACTTGGACGATCCGACCTTGGATAGTCCCAGGTTTGCAAAAACCTACCATCTATCATCAGCTTATCATTGAAAACCAAGGCAGACAAATTCACTCTGAACCACAACCAATTCGTATTCGGCATCTGCTTATCATTCATTCCACCAAGCCACTCTTCGAGGTTCCTCTTCCCACTCTCCCCCATAGGATCCCAAATCTTTTCCTTTGCAACACTCAATGCAAATCCAATCGCTGAACATTCCACCATTCTCTGATCTCTATCGCCCATATCTCCCCAAAACTCTTCACTAGCCTTATCACTACCATTCTTCAATCCATCGACCCAACGTTGAGTTCTATCATACTCAAATCCTCCAGCGAGAAGAGACGCTAGACCCCATATGGGTCGAGAAAACCCTTCTAATTGAGCTGCGATATCGTCAAAGTGCGTACCAGTGTAACCGAGATGGATACGTGCTCCTCCTGGAGAAGTATGCGGTGCCAGAGAGTTGAGGAGGGAGATGAGGAATTGTTGGGTGTCGGATTTGGATTGGAGAGGATTGGATGAAAAAGGTGATTTATCAGCGAAAGAGAGTCTTGTCATGTTTTTTTAGAGAGGGAAGATGTACCCTCTACTTATAAAATCTCGCCATTACACACAGGTGCTGATCATTGGTTAGCGGCAGCTGATTGTCCTATCCGGCCCGTAGTGGGTTTGACAAGCGCGTGACATGACATCTTGTGCAACGGACAGTGAAAAAGAATCTTGAGATATTGCTTTGGCAGCCAATAGTATATACAAAAACAACTGATGTCCTCATCCATAGCCGTTGACATAGGTAGAAAGCACGAGTGTAAATCGCAAAACTGCTTTGCTATTTCGACAGGTCAATATATCTATAGGGTAAGTACAAGAGGAGTAACAAAAATGGTACTGCAACCAATCACGGACAAAAATAATTTACAAGTGCGAATATCTCACATGGTGGACATGATGGCTCCAGCAAGAGTGCCTTCACGAGTATCCGTGTCGATAGACCACATAGCAAAGCCTCCTAGACCTTGCTGTTTGATGAAGTTGCCTTTGGCCTCTGTTTCCGGCATCAGCTAATGATCGAAAATCGCATGAATGTATATGAACGCACTGTAGGTATTGGTATTGTCGTAGTTGATCAAGACTTGAGAAGTGGAGTTGTAGATGTATGCCTGCCGACCCTCGTGAGTATGCTGTAGAAAGAAATCGAGAGACCAATACCCACAGTCTGGCTACAATTGTCAAACTGGAAGAGGAGTCCATCACTTGCGTTTCCCTGGGAGTCAATGAATCCCCTCTGCACCATGTCGTTGTAATTGAAGATGCCGCCGGGGCCCTCCTCGACACCACAAACATCAGGAGACTCTGGAACGCAGATAGATCAGATGAAATGGTTTCAACAATTTGAACAATCAACGACCCACTCGTATAGGAAGTTTCGCCAGTACCAAGAGGAACAGTGTTCTTATTAAAGCTAGGATACTGCGCAAGTTTTTGGGCATTGCCATTAATGACTGAACTCGAGACAGTGTAGCTGTGACCATAGCTGGGCACACCAAGCATGATCTGGTTCGCAGGGAAACCAGCCGCAGTCCAAGCTTTGACCGCAGACTCACAAGACCCGAACTGGTTGTTGCTGGGTGCACATGAGTCCTGAAGGGGAGCATTGGGACCAGCACCAGCAGTAGACCAAGTTCCGTAAATGTCATATGCCATGATTGCTAAATTGCTTTCAGTCCCAATACTACAAAATGGGAAGGATGAAACGAACCGATGTGATCAAGGACCCGAGCAAAGCCAGAAACATCAGCCATAGGGTTTCCATCCTGTCCGTTAAACGGTTGAATAGCAACAGCAGCTGTAAGTTGGAAACCCTGTGGCGCTTTCTGACGGACCTCCTTGAGTAATTCGAGGAAGTTGGCGGAATCGTTGCTATTGATAACATTACATCCTATGCCGTCCTTGTTAGGATACTCCCAGCTACATGAAAAGTGATCAATATATGAGCTGCCATGGGACCTTACAGAGATACGCACTCAAAGTCAAGACCATCGAGGGAATTCTTGGTCGCAAATTCAATCAAAGCATTGGCAAAGGCAGTGCGGTTCTCGGGCGTGGCAACTGAAGAGGAGAAATATCGCGAACCAGTCCACCCTCCAACAGAAACCAATGCACTAACATTCTTTGATGAAGTGAGCTTTCATCCTGGGACACCATAAGAGCAAACATACATGAGCATGAGCTTGGGAGACAAATTCTTTGAGGACGCTTGGATCATCCAATATTTGAAAAAATGTCTCATCAGGGGTTGTGATACTGAATAACTGTGGTTCAGCCAAGATCATCGTTGCATACTCCCATGACTACGTACGCAAAGGCATAAGTCAAAGACGAGTACTTGGCCCACGGAATCTGGCTAGGTGCGAACTCGCCACTAACCCAGCCAGGGTACCATCCAGTGGCAAGTTTATTTCCAGAGGCTGAGTTTGTGGAACTCGAAGACGTTGGTGTAGACTTATCAGAGAGTGTCATCGTTGCACTTCCATGAGTGGGCGTGCTGGATGCAGATGGGACTGGTCGCCTTGAACAAGTTAGGCGAGCCGAAACGAGGGACATAACCGCAGTGAGGGTGAGGAAAAGTTTCATCTTGATACGGAACAGAAGAAATATACGACCAGCGCGAAAACGAGCTTTAGGGGGTGAGAGAGGGTGAAAGACGGTAGACAGATCCAGAGGGACAAGGTATTGCCTCGTGGTTTATGAACCAAGCAGTTGTGTTATTTGCTATTGTTTCTGTAGGTATGAACATGCTTACGGAATAATGGTCCATTGTTATTGTTCATATGTCATTGTCAAAGTTTGAGCATAGAATGATCCGGCAAGAATGTCTTATTTTCTGGACAACAGTCGTTTCCCTGGCGTTGGCGAGAGTGGCCCATGAGCGAGCTGAAAAACATCCCAGGTCAGGAGCGATTTCTGCAGGGCTTTATGCTACATAATAACTGTTTAGGAAAAACAGCCCGAGACATACCACCACCATTCCGATGGTCGAAATCTAATAATAAATATCCCCTGGGGTTATTTTCAAAACTCTGGTGGCGCCACCGTCGTCATCAGTTATGTTATGGCAAGACGCTGCGTTCAACGACTGATAGGCATCGAAACAATCGAGCAAGCAACAACACCAGCTAGCTAAATGCAAAAACTGGTACATACAGCATGAAACCGGCTCTTTGGTTCATCCCCTTTTGACCGTCTGCAGGCATGGCGTATCAATTGATCAATTAGCATGTCTCAGTAGTTTAGTCTCCACTTGGGCAACTAAAGCAGGAAAGGCAGAGCGTGACGCAAGTCGGGTTCCAAGGAGGCGATATCCGTCATTTAAATCCTCAAAAATGCACCATGGTATGGGAGAATAGCCTCCTCTCCCTACCATAAATTTTGCTGAATCTGGCCAGTTGCACGGAGGTGTCTCAAACACCATTAAAAGAAACTCTTATAATTATGAGCTCTGCTTCATCACAGATTAAACATAGATTGGAGACGCCCCACCATCGCTGGTGAGATATCTCTGTATGTACTTGCCTATTTGATGAAATTTCTTTCTGCATTTCAAACTGGATGTATGAATTCAAGCTTGGACCTACAAGGAGTCAGACATTGAATTTGATAATCGGCTATCCTACAGTACCGGGTAGGGGATGGTTCAGAGCAAACAAACCACGTCATGTCATCTTATATCCGGACCCTATCAAATTCCCAAAGCGATAGCATATCATACATTGTGCAGGTAGTTGCTGAGCTGAGAGGATAAATCCATGGCTCAAGTTCACCGAAATCGGAATGCCATGGCTTGGATGGTTCAATCTGTGGGATGATCGTTGCATCCCATTGCATCCCATGTCATCCGCGAAAAACAAGAGCGAAGAGGGATTACGTCATCTAGATGGTATTGTCCATTTGCCGGCTCCATTGTTCGGGGATGGATTTAAAGCGCTGCTCTGGATGGCAGGCATCCTGCTTCTTTCCCCTTTGCTTGTGTAGGCCAGGTGCCCCAACTCACTCAAATTCACTCACAACTCGTTTATTCTCCAAACAATGCACAAGAATACCCTGGTCTTATTGTCTGTACTCGCTGTCTTCTCTGCTCCCATTAGCTCTGCACCTCTTGTGCCACTTTCAGAACGTGATGCTTCAAGATCTGGTTTTGTAAAGCAGAACGGGCTCGACGCCCAAAAGCAGAATGCTCAATTCGCTACAATGAAATCATCGGATTCCTGTCAAAGTACGTTGTACTTTCTTTCTGACCTCTTTCATGGTTTTCTAAATGAATTCTCTTAAGCTGGTAGCACTGCCTGTGTTCAAGGTGGCTTTGCCGAATGTCTCGATGGAAAATGGATAATTCAGCCATGCGATCATAATCTCTACTGCTTTGCCCTCCCCCTTGTTAACTCGCAAGGAGTTAGTCTTACCTGTGACACCGTTGAAGATGCGGCAGCTCGCATCTCAAATGCTGTTAATGGTACTAGTACCGCCCCTCCCGATTCGGATCCACCAGAACCTTTGTCCTCATCCAGCATCATCCTTTTGCCTTCATCCAGCACTGTCCCTTTGCCCTCATCTAACACCATCCCTTCACCCTCAGCCAGCACCGTGCCCTCGGATGACTCTGGAGATGATGATTGCGAATGTGACTCCGACGATGATTGTTCTGATGATAACAACCAAAATGATATTCCGGCAAGCCCCGCCGGGGATGATGACGAGTGTACCGATGAATCGGAAGGTGGGAATGAGCCAGCACCTATGGCTATATCCTCGGCTGCAGCTTCTGCTACCAGCAAGCAAGCTGTTGCTGCCTCGACTTTCGCTGCCTCGAGTGCCAGCCAACAGCCACCGACCCCTTCCAGCTCTTCTCCGTCAAGCGGCTATCAGTATCGCCGTCAAGCATATGACCTCGTCCCTGCTGTCACCGAATCTGCTACAGTTGAGACCTCCAATGCGTCTGTATCGATCGTCCCACCAACCAGCACACCAGTTGCTGGAGGTGCTTCTACAATCACTGTTGTTTCTACCTCGATTTCGACTGTCACCGTCGGCTGCGATTCTGTATCTACTTCTGCCCCGGTGGCCTTTGAAGCGTTTTCCACCCCCTTCGTGAGCAAGGTTGTGAATGACCCTGGTATTGGCTTTGTCAGTTTCGGTTTTGCCACAGTTTAACCGTTGGCCACAAACAAAGTGACTTTGGCTCCATTTAGAGATGACCCTTCTCGCTGGATTGACTGGTTCATACTCGGTGCGAACGAGTCATAGAGTAATGATGTTGTATATAGTTACGAGTATGTCAGAAATTGTGCTAAAGTGTGACTTGAGTGACAGTGAATTTCTCTATGAGCGACTGGCATGTCGTCCGGCCATGGCTTCCACCGCTCGCCCTGTCTGTTCAAGAGGTTACCTCTGTCTCTGTTGCCTTTCTGTTGGCTGCGACGATGGTGCCGCCGGCGGACCCTGAGCTGCAGGCACAGCTTGCAGAGACTGAGTGCATTGTGACCGAGGCACTTGCTAAAGGACTGTCTGTCAAAGTGAATGGATCACCGTGGCAGCGGGTGATTATCCGAATGGACGATGCAGCGGATGAAGCAGTGATAATTATCTATGGGCTAATGCCTGGGAGGCAATATGACATTGAGCTAGCCATGGTCCATGCTGGGCAGGTCCGACGAGAGATTATGACGCAGGACTCACGGTCTCCGACACCGGATTCGTTGTCTATGGTTTCCGGCAGCCAGTCAGACCCAGCGCTCACTCCTGCCATCCTCCCTGCAGCACCCGACACTACATCCAGCCATTCCCCAGTTCCCTCTCCCTTCACCATTGAAGATCGTCTTTCCCAGCTCACCAACTCCCTTTCTCTCCTGTCCTCCGAGCGTGACTCCCTACAATCTCAAATAAAATCGGTCCGTCGTGACGGCCAGAAAGCCGATGCAGCACTCCGGTCAGAAATCGAAGCACTCAAACGCACCTTTGAGAAAAATCTGGTTGCAGAAAACCGTGCCAGGCAGAAGATCCTCGCCCTGCAAGAGGCCGTCAAGCGTACCCACGCAGGCACACGTGCGACGGAGCAAGAGCTTGATGAGTTAGAGTGCTCTTTGCCGGCATTGGTCGAGGAAAAGGAGAGGAAGGAGCTCGAATATGAGAGAGTGAAGCAAGAGGCAGACAGAATCAGAAAGCAGAGGCAAATTGTCGATGAGAGGGACAAGAAACGTGTTGATAAACTACGTTCTGAACATTCCAGCCTAACTCATAAACTCGAAAAGATGACGGGCAAGAGGGAAAAAATGGAAGGTAGCATGTTGCCGGACCTGGAAGAGCAGCTGAAGCAGCTGAGGAAGGAATTGGAGATTATGGAGAGAGAAGAGGACGAGTTGACCACGGTTTCTGGGATTGGACAGCAGAATTATTCGGCACATTCGTCGCCGACGCCGACGACGAGACGACGTGCTAATACTGCCGGAAGTTCACTATCTGGACCAGGTCCCATTAGTCGACCATCTCGCGATAGTAGCAGCAACACTACTAACGCGGCTCCTTCTCCAACATCAATGGGAATGCAGCAACTACCATCCACTCATTTTCGAACAGAGCTGAGTACTAGCACTGGTACCAATCCCGGTGTGTATACGTATCCTCCTGGTCTAACTTCTGCGCAACTCGGTCATTCGTTTGATGGTACATCGTCCCACCCACATGGATACCCTCGTCCTCAGTCACAATCACGTCCCCTTAACCTATCATTATCATCAACATCAACACAGCAGCAGCAGCAACATGTGAAATCATATTCTCATCCACCTATTGCTCTTAATCCATATACGATACCTTCGCTGCCACCTCATTCATTATCATCGCATAACAACAACGTTGGTATTATCAAACCACCGTCTTCGCCAACAACGGGATCTTCGAGTTCAAGCTCACCTGTTGGATTGCATTCGCCATTGGGTTTGGGGTTGGGAGTGTTGAAGAATGGTGTAATTGGATCGTCTTTGGGTGGGAGAGCGACAGTAACGATAGGGAGCGGTGGAGGGAGTGGTGGTACTGGTACCGTTGCTAGTGCTGGCACTCAATGGGTCCACCAACGTCCACGTCCACATCTACAACAATAATTCGGGTGGTCTGGATTGCTTGTCCAAAATCATCTGCGACTTATGCTAACCCGAACACTCACTTGTGTTTTATGCAATGTATGAATGTATGAATATGATGTATGCTGTTATAGCATTGTTCAATAACTGGGTTGATGCGCTATAGTTGGTGTGGTGCGAGAAAAAGGAAACCCTGAATTGAAGAGGACAGCAAATCATAGGATTTAGAGAGCTGAAAATTCGATTAAATGATCAATTAAGGTATTGTTGGGTCTCCAAATAATTAGGTGACAACGTTTGAAATCAGAAAGAATCATTTGTTCAACACAGGTTGATAGATAGATACCAACTAACATGATAAGCTGACAAGTCATCTTACCATCTCATCATCATCTTGGTGCTTGTATACTGCCACCAAGGACCATGTTCGCTCAAGTCTCAACTTGAAACACCCGGGTGCCTAACCATCAAACATCTTACCAAACAACACTCTCAATGATGTCGAGCTTCTCAGAGTTCGCATGCATCGTGAAATAAGATGACAACGACTATCATTTTCCTCCATATGTCGACGAAGAGCGAGCGCCGCCTCATTGTCGGTATCTTTGTCGTTGGGTAACTAGTAAAGCAGTGGGCTCTTTGTAAATGGTCTCACAGACTTCGTGAGTTTCTTGTTGCTGACGGCTCGGGTACATTCTGGCCTCCTAGTACTGTTACGATGTCCCGCAATCCAGTGTTTGGAAAGTGAGATGTATAGGTGACCAGACTGACTCAGGAACACGATTGCACCACTGCTACTTTAAATACCATTCCATGTGATCCATACCCTCATCCCTATACTACGCACTGAGTCGTGTTTCAAATCGTAACAAGTACCTCTGTCACATGGCCAAACTTGCCCAGAGCAAAAGATGTGTCTTCAAACAGGGAGGCCTATTCCAAAGATGCTTGTCCTGGATACTTGAACTAATTTCTCGAAGAAGATTGGGAAGAGATAATTCCAGGCTTGATAGTTCAACATAGCCTACCAGTAGAGTCAGTCACTGCTGTAGTGCTAATAATAATGTGATATCAATATTGATCAATAGTGGGTCATCTCTCTCTACAATCTTGCCACGCCTCCATACTCACATAGTTCAAGTTGTCTCCATCATTTACGCAGAGTAAGTAGTTGTTATGGCCGAAGGTTGAATGAATCACCGAGAATACCGGGGCAGAGTTGAGAAGCTTCTCCTGCTTTTGATTTCACTAATTCCAAGGCGCTCTGGTTCGACTCCAGAGTCACGACTATGAATAGATCTCATAACTCTGGGACAGCTCTCATAGCTGTCCCAGAGTCGACAGCAACGTGGAATTCTTCTCGTGCTATGGAAAGACAACTGTCTATTCTTCTTTCCATTTCCAGCAGCAGAGATCAAAATCAGCAGATACTTGAGACTCAATCTACAGCGAGGAGGTTCCGACCATGACGGTGATGATGTCTATCATCAAGATTCTAGGTCTTCTATGGCTCATCGGAGAATTAACTTCAAGTTGCGGTACATGTCTTGAATGGTCCCACTGGGAGTTCGGCATCAAAAGCACAAGCCCTAGATAAATCATGGTCAGATCTTGCCCTGCACATAAGCTTACAAAATCAATGCATGGCCATCGTTACCAGTCAGGGGATATAGGTAAATCCACTGCCTGGAGCATCATGATCAATTAATATTGGATCTTTTGAGTATAGGGCGGTAATTCTGACTGGAGTCAGTGATGACTTGGAAAGGTGTAATGCATCGCGGGCTATGTGGGTACTTTGTTGATTTTAAGCGTCGTGTCCGCGATGTTATACCGTAAGCATCTCTCTCATTTGAACTCCTACTCGAGCCTCAATCTTAAGAGGCTCGCTGTCATCGAGGTTCAAGGTCGGGGTTCACGTTCTTGTATCCTCAATTGCTAACTCGTATTTTATACGAACATTCTATTCTTTCTTGATCCAGAACGAACATGTCACGACGAGATCAGATTTTGACTAGTCCAGAACTTGTCGGCAACAAGATATACCAGGTCGATCCCTACATCCTTATAAGCATTCTACTCGAAACGCTTGGCTATGGATTTTTTCTAGTGCTGTTCTTTCTATCAACAACTCTCCTTTTCAGGAGAAGGAGGTTACTTTTGCGTGGGAGGACGACTAACTCAGTGACATTGAGGAGTTTAACACTGTATTTAGTGATGGGTATATTGATGTTTTCGGTTATTACTGCGGTAAGTCTCCTGCTCAGCGAATATCGCGAATGCTGCTAAATTCATCTCGGCAGAAATGGTCTTTGTGGTGGGCAGAGGTCTTACCGATACCAACTTTTAATGAGTCGGACGTTGTGGTACAAGTACCTAGGCTTGGCCGTGTTGTGTACCGTATGAAGGGCGTCTGTATACGAATAACTGTTCTGTTAGGTGATATCATAACTGTATGACCTTCCTCTTCTCGTCCATAGTCAGTTGAGTATGAGCGCTCATATATTTTCCAGATTTACCGGCTATGGATATTGAGCAGTAGAAATAGATTCATGATTGCATTTCCTATAGTGGGCTTTTGTGGTTTCCTAGGTACGCACGAATTGATCCATCTCCAAACCACAATTCCTATTCGGTGGCAGCAATGGCTTCTGATGGGTCAATTTTTGTTCCAGTGTGTGGTGTTGAGCTCTCGGGACGTGCGATAGGTGTCACCAACTCATTGATTCCGATCGAGAACGGGAGACTTAAGGCAACGGGATGGCATATAGGTGCCATATCGTGTACGACTAGCATCACGGTCTATGTCACTTGTAAGTACTATGATTCTTTGAGTGGCGATAAATTTTCATTTGCACAGTGATGATTGCATGGATTATCACCAAAGCGCGAACGCGTGTGGGGCCTGAAGTTGTTAGACAGGGTCTCCAAATTGGAGTGAGTTTTTACCATCCATTGGCTGGTGCTGCACGAAATCTGATAAGTAGCTCATTATCTAGCAAGTTCTTACTGTCATCATTGAAAGTGCCGCATTATACACGTACGTACACCAACGTTATTTTTCTACTTCATACCCATTTCTTGATAAATCAATCAGCATATGGAATCTTTTTTTCATTATCACAGGTATAGGCCTGAAAAGTAAAATCGCTCTCACTTTCCTCGATTGCATACCAGCAGTCTATGGTATTTCCATAATGCTCATCAATGTCCGTGTGGGACTTGGTTGGGCATGTAGCAATGATGAACGCCACGCTGTCACTCCACTTCCAACTGGTGGCAGAGACAGGAGGAACTTTTCTATCTACCATGAGCGGAAAGGTGTTTATGTTTCAACGGAGGTGTATGCTGAACCCTTTGAGCACTCCTGTAACCAGTTTTCAGGGACCTCGGAACCCGGGGATGGTAGTGTGGCTTCATCTGTTACTGCCATTATTCCAGGATACTCAGGGATTCAAAAGTAATTCATGGTACAGTATAATTGTTTTGATTCTAGATGAGGTAGTCTTCACCGCCGGCAATATGTATTTAATTTTGAAGTAAATGTTATGTGTCAAATACATAAATAGTAAATACCTTGTTGAATAAACATTTTTATTCATAATGACTGTGATTGGCAATTAGCACAGACTAACAATAAAAACATGTATAGTATGTAGGCTATATGTAGACCCTAGTAGATACACTAATATATATTTGGTAAATAGCAGTCAGTTATTGTCATAGACCTGTTCCAAGGTTATCTATCTTCTATTATGACTTAAGCTCAAGTGTAAGAGCAAAAGAGGAACCTTGTATTGGGTTTTATAAGAGAACTCAATAGATTTTCTGCTAAAAACTAGTCTATCTTATACACTGTTGGTATTAGTCTATATACTAACCTACTCTAAAGATCTTCCATTTTCCAGCAGATTCTATGATGTTCTACTTGTTATGTGATTATGTAACTGTGACTGTTACATTATGTCATATCTCTGTCATGTTTTGTGACTTCTTCTATCACACTTTCCTTAGCCAAGTCTAAAGATGAAAAATGGAAAAGAGAAAATAAAATTGAATAAAGTCCAAGTTTAAGTCCAAAACTCAAGTCCATCTGCCTAAGTCATCTTTAACCCAGAGACAGAGTTTAGAAAGACAATCTCTAACATCTTCTGTGATAAATAAGTCTTATATCAGTTTTGGATAATCCTCTACTCTATGATCTTCTCTGTTATGAATCACATCTTTATATCTTATTGCCTCATAACTCATTTTCTAGACTTCTTGTCATTGTATTATCTGAAGTTTGTCTTTATAGTATTCTCTTAACTATTCTCTTCTCTACTGTTATCCTAACTACAGTCTTAATCACAGTACTTATATTACAAGTTCAAGAGAATAATAATGAATAATAAATGATGAAGGATAATTGATAAGGGATAAATGATATTATTAAGTCTAAAATGTAATTCTTAGATACAGAAGTATATATACAATACTCAGTGCTTCTTTTCCTCTTACCACCATCTTGTATGGTAGTGCCTATTGGAAAGTCAGTGAATAAATTGTCTGTTTCTTCATTATCCTTCAACAACTCAACAACGACCTCTTACTTCAAGAACCCCTTACCAGCTATGTCTTCAGGAAAGAACATAGGGATGGAC
>Ga0157368_1000576_pt1 | contig 17010 bp, 20 predicted proteins | sample AttbisABBM3_FD_113146 | JGI IMG/M metagenome (GOLD analysis project Ga0157368, IMG submission 113146) | Fungus gardens microbial communities from leaf cutter ant in Botucatu, State of São Paulo, Brazil - Atta bisphaerica ABBM3 | ecosystem: Host-associated > Fungi > Mycelium > Unclassified ...
CTCAAAGTAGTAAAAGAATGTTATCATATTTAAGTTTGCTTAGTTAGAAAAAGCAGGTGTCTTTGAGTAAGTCAACATATTATCTATTGGAAGTCAGATTGTTTTAAAAATTTCTGGAGAGAATTTTATGGAAATCTTCTCTTTTGTTACAAAGTTTACAACTCTTTGTATTTTTCTTGCTCTTGCCACTTATTTAAATTTTAATGTACATCAAGTAGATATTATTGTTGCTTACTTGCAGAAAGATCTTGATGAGAAGATTAAATATGAAGATGTTAGATGGTATAGAGATTTGTACTTAATCTGTAGCTAAAAGATACTAGGACTAGATTCTTTTCTTTTCTAGTTCTAGTAATTCTAATATATTCTTTGTATCTTGATAATTACTGCATACTACTTCATTATCTTCATTTTTCTAGATACTATCTTAGATAAAGTATCTAATATATAAGCTAGATAAATATACTATAATCTTTATCCTGAAAATTGACTAAAAATAATACCATCTATTTTTCAGTGTTAGTAATGATACATTTCTCTATTCTTCTAGTAAAATAACTCTCTTCAACCTCTTTAAGTATAACTTTTAAAATATATGACTAATATAATAGATAAAAACATAGTATATAAGCTAAAGCCAAAAATTATTTGATATTTGTATTCCACACATTCCAGATGAGTATATTACTTATCTATCTTCTAAGTATTATAACTTAGGTCTCAGAGTTTAAAATGAAAGTATACTCTTATGTTAAGTAATACAAGAGAACTTAATAGAGTTCCAAGCACAAGCTGATCTATTTTATATACTTTAGACCATAGTTTGTACACATACTATAACTAATCTATCCTAAAGTTTATATACTTTTTATAAGACTAATATATTGTTACCATACTATATAATATCACCTATTTCAGAACCTTTTATAACTTTCTTTGTGTCACATGATCATGACAGGTGTCACACTTTTGTGACTTGTATAACTGTCATATATGATATCACATTACATCCTTTGTTTTTTTAAAAAAATCAACAATTTATTATATAGGGTACAAGAGTAGTTCATGGTAGCTACTTTATAACTACATACATTCAAAGGCAAACAACATAAAGAAAAGAAAAAGAGATCAAAGAAAAACAAAGAAAATAAAAGAACAGAAGAGAAAAAAAAATAAAACTATAAGAAGAAAAACAAGTACATTTCGACTAAGTAATACTTTTTCCAAAGGAAAAGGCATTACTATTAAACTCTAGGAAAAGAGTGAAATGAGCTATTATGTCTCATCTGGGATTCTAATAGTTGTTAAACCTTCTGTATTTGTGAAGAATATGTTGTCTTGATTCAATTGGATACTGTCCACATGAATACTTAAATTCTTCTTGTGGGAAGAATCTAAGACAATATTCTCCTATAGGAGTGTAATTGATGATGGCTCTTGAAGCTCTGGCACATAGTGAGTTAGAGCAACTGAAATATTTCAGCCACAATCCTTCTTTGGAATACAAAGGTTCAATAGGTTGTAGATTGTTGTCAAAAATTAAAACATATAGTAACCAAGGCTTTACTATTGATAGTCAATTATAAAAGAGAGTTGCAGATGAAAATATTGAAAGAAAGAAAAGACAATAGAATTTGTAAAAAGAATAAGAAAGGTATAGGAGGAAGTTGAAGCTGTATTAGAAAAATGCAAAAGGAGATGAGAAAACAAGCAGATAAAGGTACTTCGATGTAGAGAAGTGAAAGAAGTGAAAGAAAATGTTGTTGAGTATAGAAAATCTGATATTCCAAGAACAATTAGCAAAGAAGTTAACAGAAATTTGTAGGATTTTATGCAATATAAGTATAATAGTGAAATATAGAAAACTGGTGAAGGTAAAGGAACCAAAATTAGTTCAGATCAGAGCATTCAAGTTAATGTGAACGGATGAATCACAGAGAATGGCATTCGGAGGCAGCCGGCCGATCCGGTTATCTTGTACTATAAGTGCATCCTGAATAACATCGGTCAGATTTCCATTAGAAATGGTCCTCGACTACTTGAGCTCTTAGTCAAACCGGACATCCCATGTTCACCACCATGTGCATGTCCATAATCATCATCACGGCAGTGGCACTAATCAGTCAACAATCCTTCGGTCCCACCAGTATCGAAACTTTCGGCTGCAACCACGCCATTCTAGTTGTTCGTAGTTCGATGGAATGAAATCGGAATTTGGAGATGGTGAGGTCGAAAGATTTCCATGAAAGGCAATTCTACCACCATTCAATTGAAATATCCATTGGTTTGTTGAGGATGGCAGATCCAACACTCACAACGCAGTGGATTTTCTGATTATTTCGTCTCCTTCCTTCTCTTAAGGGCCAAGAGACGTAGGCATTGCACGAATCGAGAGTATTTATCCCTGCCTTCATCTGAGTGAAAGTTTCCCTCCAAATCTTTTCTTTGCAACTTCATCCAGCCTCTTCTTCACTTCCTTGAAGGCTTTCCACCAGGCTATTGCGGCACGTTCATTCGGATCCTGACATTTGGTCTGAGGATCCACATCCTCACGCTCTCCCCACATCCGCCTCAGTAATACCAACCACCATTTCATGATAGATACTGCCCTCTCTAATCCCATGTCACCTTCACGACTCTCCATGCATTGTACAAGATATTTTGAGAAAAATTCGATATCCTTCTTCTTTGGTGCCCAATGTCTATAGCTTGTCACCCATTTTTCAATCACGGACTGTATATCGTCCGTCTCAAAGTAGTACAACTTCTCCTTCTTCTCCTGACCCTGTTGGCGCAATATCGGAGGTTGGATGTATACTGCCTTGGGTGCAGGGCCCCGTTCACGTCGTCGCGAGGGGGAAATAAAGGGCTTCATAGGTTTCAGGACCTTGCGCTGTGTGGGTTCGTCGGGCACATATCCTTCCTTTTTGAGGAATCGCGCCCTAATCAACTGCTCTCTCTGTACTTTGACCGGCAGAGTAGCAAATACTTCAGGGTCGATGTCAAGATCTCGCAACTGCACTCCCGTTATGCGAACTGGGGGTGGTTTAGGTTTGTCTAGTCCAAGAGCACGAAGAAGTGATTTATTTCCATGTACGCTGATTCCGTGACGAGGAACCAGCTGTTGTGTGATACGACCATAATTGGCTACTTTGTCCACAACAGGATTCTGCGGAAAGTTATTGACAACATCAAAATTCGGAACTGTGTCTCGTGGTAGATTTGGAACTCGTTGAAAGGGAGAGCTTTGACGACCTGCATGAGAAAATTGACAACGTCGGAGAGGAGCCCGGGGGCCAGCTCCAGAGGAATCTGCAATGCGAATATGTGGGGATCCTGAGCGACTCTGATACTCCTTCTCCAATTCTTCTCGCAAATCCCGAGGCAATGCCTCAAAAACCGTCATATCGAGCTGAGAAAACGAAGGGAGGTCAACGTGTCCAGGATTAGGGAAATTGCTAGCTGCTCTTTGCGCCACAGGCGAAGACTGTGGAGCCGAAATCCCCTCGTTGTGTGGTGCACGGTGAACTTTAACAGGGCTCAAGTGCCTCCGCTTTACAGCTGATTCAAGCTTCTTGAACGGTAATATAGACTGAACAGCTTGCATCGATGTTGACCCCTGTTTCAACGGTTCGAGCTTTTGCATTTGAATCCCGATCCCCCTGAGCTCTTTTGGATCAAAGTTGAATGATTTGAGCAGCCTCCAAGCTTGTTCTCCAATGATCTTGTCATCGTTGATGAGACTACCACCGGTCCCAGTAAGTCTGCCCTGTTTGCTAAACGTGTCGCATTTTCCGTGCCCAAGGAACTAAGAGATGGTCAGTCCAGGAGGGCGAGACTATAACTTGAGAATTCACACCTTGGGTGGTTCTATGGGAGCGGTGGGGTCTCTCTTCATGATTTTCAATGTCATTGAACGTCCTAGCATTTTGCTCTCGTTCAACCTCCTCCTCACCTCCTCCGCCATCTGATAAACGAACTTCTTTGCCTGCTCATCGTTTTCAAAACGAATGCCATACTGAGATCGCCGTATCAGTCGCGTCATAAGAAGTTGGTCACAAAGAAAACATACATTGATCTCACAGCTGACTGACTTCCTCTCTTTACTACTCTCTAGTTGCCTATCATCAATTCCCCGTATCGTATTATATAGTATCTCACCCGCTGTCCTGCCAAGAGCGTCGCAGAGTATACTTTTGCTCATGCCGGCGATCTCCCCCAGCTTGCCTGTACCCAGTTTCTCCAACGCCTTTTGCTTCGTATTGTATCCGAATCCATGGAGATCACAGATCTCCAGAGGTTCGATGAAGGCGGAAAGTCCATCTAGCAATAAATGGTAAGAACTTGCTGGTTTCGCACGACGTGTAGCCAGACGCGCCAGCATGATGTTGTGGGCGATACCAATGCTGACTGGTCACCGATGTGAGTTCAAAGATGAAAAGTAGATTCACGGGCAAATACCTTCACAATCGGTTGCTTCACGAATGGCATCTCGAATAGACTCCGCAACTACTTTTGCCGAGTCTTGACCATGATTTTCCCCCAGCTCCACCAAGAATATCTCATCACGAGCACGTACTACGCCGGTAACTTCGATGAGCGCTTCATCTACAGACACAGCTTGAAGATCATCTGCTAGTGACATGAGTATCGTGTAAAACTTGAGAGAACACTCCTTGTATCTGATGCCATTGGTGAGCCTCTGTTCTACCAAATCACAAAGGGCTCACCTTTCAAACTCGTATGGTATTGTGACGATGGGTGGACAGAGTTTCCTAGCTTGTTGTAGACTGATAAAAACCAATGAGCATCAAAAAGCTCGCAGCAATGAGAAGCCGCACCTCATGCCGTTGCGTACTCCAAATTTGCGGGCCTCGTAGTTGCAGCTAGCAATCTCGCTCGTACTCGATGTCCCGCCTTGGACTCCTTGAGAATGACAGACAACAACCGGTTTCCCTCTTAGTTCTGGCCTCGATACCAATCCTACCGACACAAAGAAACAATCAAAGTCACAATGCATAATAACACGCTCGTTATGATCATCAACAAATCCTGCTTTGCTCTTCCCTTTTCGTTTCTTTGGTGAGTTTCGCATGTTGAGATGTTCACCTCGCATACTAACATTATCAAAGGCAGGTTTTCGTAAAGCTTCGAAGGTGCTACTCATTGCAGACTCTGCTTTCTCCTGAGCTTCCATAACTAGTGTTCGTAGCTCAGACTTCCAGGTCGAGAGATGATGAAGGCGAGAGTTTTTGTAATAGTCCTCAATAAAATCGGGCGCGATTGAAGTGTGAGCTTTGCGCCAGTCTGGATTCGACATGACCAGTTGAGCGTTTGGATTGGATGTTGCGGAGGCGTAGCCTAGAACATCGCGAACGTCTGAGTCGATTGAAGGTTCCGTTTCATGAGCTGACACATATTTGGTGGATGCAGCGGTTACATGATTGGAGACCTTGTGCAAGGGAGATTCTGGGCAAGGCATAGCAGGGCTTCTCAACGTCTGTTTCTTGATGAAAAAACCTTGACTGCCTTCCAATCGCTCGACTGGCTTGAAGATATAACTCTTCCATGGAAGAAGGACACCTGCTGAGGCACTCTCTGTGAGCCATTCCGGTCTGACAACCTTCATGAACTTGAACTCTTTGATCTTAGCAGGCGTCAAAGAACATGTAATGATATGAGTACTAGGAGCCATGCTTGAACAATAGATGGTAGCATTAAGGTAATGAGACGCACACCAAGCTCTTCTTATCTAGGTAGGGTTGAAAAATTCCCCCATTCTCGATTACGAGTTTCCTAAGCTCTTGTACAGATGGTCGGGTCCAGCCATTTATCTATAAGGCGTTGTTAGGACTAATGAGGTTTTGTATGGTAGTTCGACTGACATGGATAGCAATGCCTCGAAATATCCCAAGATGCTTTGTTTCGCCAGAATCTGTCTTGTTTTGTAATTCTTGATTTTGTATCTGAAGTTTTGCTCTCTTCCTCCTCATATATTCTCCAAATTGTCCGAAATGAGATGCTCCATAGATAGCGTCGTCTTTTTCTGACTCGACATCACTGAATGGGCGCTTCAAACTGGATTGCACAGGAAGGAAGTACGTTTCTTCGTTCTTACTATCGTTTTTAATAGCGCTAGGATGATCGGCTCGTTGGATCTGTTCGCTTTGAGGTTTATCGCCGGGCAAGGTTATACTTTGAAGAGCCCTGAGAAACTGAGAATCGTCTTCCCCAAAGTAATCAGAGGAGCTCTGAGAGTTTTCCAAGGACTCCGGCATCATGAGTGATACATAGTGACGAATAAACAACCCTTAGGAACCACTCTGATGTCACCCAGTGAACATGTGATCAGGTGATGTGATGTACTGATTAAGTCCACACCAGCTATGATGGGACTGAATATCACTTCTAACAAGTAATAGGTTGGTAGTGAGTTAAAACACTAGATAACACGCTCATTTTACGCTACATCATCCGTTGCTCCAGTAACTGCAACTCAAAGAGAAAAACATCTATAATCGACCCATTAACTCAGCAGTTTAAGGTTACCAAATATATTCCACAACTAATGTTTCCGTTGAGGCTCTGTGGATCCCACTCTTAAAACAGATGTACAAACTTGATCCAAACCACACATAGTAATAATGACTTATTGCACAGCATAGCCATCAAATAGGCATTGAAGGTGAGTGCTTATTCAACATGGGGAAATAGGGAGGGCTACAACTCCCTAATGGGGTATACCTTCTCACTTAAACTTTCAACAGCTCGATGACTTCCATTACAGGCTGAAGGCCCCTCCTTTTCATATCCATTTAAACCTTTAGTTTGAGATACCCATGATGGCGTTCCCAAGCTGAAAGAGGCCAGTTTTGATCGTAATAACACCATCGGCTTTCTGTGATAATTCTGCCATATTTGACTTGGTCACCTACGTTGACGATGCAACGAATTTCATTAACTACGTAACTGATAGACTGTACCTACACTGGACTATTGATGCTATTTTTTAACCTGTTGAGAATATTACAGTCGCCTGGAACGTTGGTCACAATAACGCTTACCACGTGGGATTCCCAAGATAATTTCTGAACCTTCCGCTGGGAGAAATGTCGACGAGGACCGCCGACATTGTCAGTTAAAGTAATGTGCACCTTAGCTCACAGATTACGACTCTCCGATGTCTTCGATGTACAATTTACGGGTCTTGCATTATTATCGTTGAGCTCTGGAAGTCGGTTGAGACCTTCCTTTGTTTGAATTTCTACGAGCCGTCGGACAATGTACTTGGGTGGAAGCGCGGGAGAGTGACCTCATCAGAGTTGCCGGTCTATTCATAAAATGTCTATTCTGTTCCATGGCCCGCTCAAGCTCTCGAACCGGGCCCCCATGCACCGTTGTTATCAAACTCGGTAAGCCAACGTAAGGTTGACGGCTCAGTAATTTTTACGACCTATTGGCTCAGGTACCTCCTCTATCGTTCATGAGCGAACGCATCAGCCACTATTGTCAACCCTCTCCTCTATTGTTGAAACGACAACACAACTGAAAAGGAATGGGCACAAAGTTGTTCTTGTCAGCTCCGGAGCGATTGGAGTGGGGTTGAAGAGGATGGATATGTCTAGTCGGCCGAAAAGCCTAGCCGGAAAACAGGTGTGCAACGTAATCTCCAATTCTTTCTATCCTCTCATCTTTCTCAGGCATTAGCTGCTATTGGACAAGGGCGACTGATTGCTTTGTGGGACAATCTATTTGGACAATTGGAACAACCTATCGCCCAGATTTTGCTAACGAGGGGAGACATTTCAGATGTACGTCTGACAGTGCTATCGTTCACAGAAGCTGATTTTATGATCTAGAGAACACGATACCTTAATGCTGTTAATACCCTGCAAGAACTTATATCTATGGGAGTTGTTCCTATCGTGAATGAAAATGACACCATCTCTGTCAGCGTGAGTGAAAAGTTGGTTTGTTGAATCCTTGTAGTAGTCCACTTGACCTTATGGATAGGAGATCAAATTTGGTGACAACGATACCCTTTCAGCCATAACCGCTGCAATGATTCACGCAGATTATCTCTTCCTCCTAACAGACGTTGATGGACTATATACAGCGAACCCCCGAAAAGATCCAGATGCTAGGCTCATAGAAGAAGTCGAATCTGTATCTGTCATTCGCAACCAAGGTTGGTGTATACTCTTTTGGTGGCACTCCGGTCTTTTTCCTCATCATGGTCCTCTTTTAAGTGAGTACGACAACATTAGGGTCTAACCTCGGAACGGGCGGAATGGAGACAAAGCTAATTGCAGCGGACATCGCCACTGCAGCTGGTGTGACTACTGCTATCATATCAAGCAAACGTCCCGAGAATATTCTGAGTGTCATCGAATTCCACCAACGTAATCCTCTGAAAGTCTTGTCAGAGCCTTCGACTCCCCGTGAACCTCTATCTGGTCGCACTAGCCCCACTTTAACCACGAGCAAACCCGATGCCTCCTTAATCCAGGTTGGGGAAGCCAGTGGTCATCGCCCAGCTATCTCCAGACCGCCACATACGTTATTTAAAGCTTCGTCAGCACCACTCCGTGACCTCAAGTCCTGGACAAGTCATACACTATTCCCTGCTGGAAGTGTGATCATTGACGCAGGTGCACACTTGGTTCTATCGCGCCGAGAGTCTGGAGGTAGATTGTTGGCAGTTGGAGTCCGTGGTGTACTAGGTGCCTTTGCATCTGGTCAGGCGGTCCGGATTTGCATCGTACGAGGGGATTCGATTTCCTCTGCATCGCAAGAGGCGGCTCGCGAGAGGTATGGTAAAGGTTATGTGTCAACAAGACCAGGAACCCCCACTCCAGAGGTGGCATTAGTACAAGGAGAAGAACACTCTGGTTCCAGAGACAGTCCTTATGCTATTCTGGATACCGATCCAAGTCTAGGAGATAGGAGTCTGGAATTTACAGAGGCTAGTTTGGTTGAGGTTGGTCGAGGACTCGCAAACTATAACTCAGTCCAAATTACGCGTGTCAAGGGGTTGAACAGGTGCGTACGTCCATCTCCTGTGTTGAACAAACTCTGATATTCTTTAGTTCGCTTTTGACCCAGGTCCTGGGATATGCAGACTCAGAATATGTGGTCGAAAATGTCACAATCCGAGTACCTCCTTCATGATATATCTGTATTTGTATTTGAATGGTCAATATGAGCAAGTGGCTGTGACTTTATTTGCAGGGAACAAATACTTTAATGTTGGTAATTTTTGTTTCAATTCTTGCTTCCCAGTTCACCCCCGTTAATGTTCTAATTTATTACTCCTCTCTCTGTCATGCATCATAACAACTCTATTCGTATCTTGGCGGGTGCGTTCCTCTTGCTCCCAGTGTTGAAAGTCCTTATATTTCACCAGGGAATAGCCACCCCGAGCTCGCCCAAACTGTGGCTGAGCGGTGAGCTCTTTCGAGTCGCCTCCAGAAATGCGACCTTAACCGTCGTCCATCGAAATTATGATTCTTGACAATATCAGGCTAAATGTCTCACTCGTCCCTGTTACAGTTAAAAAATTCTCCAATGGAGAAACCAACGTGAAGATTTCAGAGTCTGTGCGAGATGAAGATGTCTTTATCATTCAATCTGGCTGTGGCGATGTCAACGACAACTTCATGGAACTCCTGATTCTCATCTCTGCCTGTAAAACAGCCTCTGCACGTAGGATCACTGCCGTCATACCTTCTTTCCCTTACGCTCGCATGGATAAGAAAGACAAATCCCGAGCACCGATCACGGCAAAGTTGGTAGCAAACATGCTTGTAGTTGCAGGATGTGATCATGTCATTACGATGGACCTTCATGCAAGCCAAATCCAGGGCTTCTTCGATATCCCGGTGGATAACCTGTGGTCAGAACCGCTGATGATCTCTTACATCAAGCGGAGTATCCCTGGGTGGGAAAATGGCATTGTTGTTAGTCCGGATGCTGGCGGTGCCAAGCGGTGAGTAATTCTCGCTGAGGTTCTGATACGAGTCTCAAATGTGCGCTACAGTGCAACTGCAATGGCAGATAAGCTCGGAATTGAATTTGCTCTTACTCATCGAAAGCGTGATGGGAAATCTCAGACTGCGCCAGAACGGATGGAAATTCTGGTTGGAGATGTAAAAGACAAGGTATATTCACTTTTCGAGTCTCACTTCATCGCATGTGTAATAATCAAACTGTACCAGGTTGCGATCCTCCTCGATGACATGATTGACACTGGCACCACTCTCACTCTTGCTGCCAGAACCCTACAAGAGAAAGGTGTTAAATCAGTCCATGCGCTCATATCACACGGTACTGTTGTTAAGCCCTTTCGGTTGGTGCTCTCAACTAACCATATGACGTGATTAGGTCTTCTATCGGAAACTAACGTAAGCTTGATAGATGAACTCCCCATCGAGAAACTTGTGGTATGTTCATCTGTTCGCAGGGAGAGATCAATCCTAATATATCTAGGTCACTAACACTATTCCGCAAAAACAACATCAAGCTCTGTGTTCCAAGTTGGTCACTATCGACATAAGTCCAACGATTGCCGAAAGTATTCGTAGAACCCACAATGGCGAAAGCATTAGCCTTCTCTTTGGCGAATGGGCTGATACCTCGAGCATAGCCATAGTATAAGCTCCCGGTAGCCGATCCCCTGCATTGTAACCTTCACACTCGTAGAAACTTGCTTGTATACTTGGATTCACATACATGTGTTGCTATATTAATATGTATCCACATTGTTTGTTGTGATATTTGGCATTCAGCATAAAGGATGCTAATCCATTCATACATTGGGATTCCTTGGTGGTGCTTTGGCAGCATCCTTATCAGCAGAAAGTATTGCTTCAACGTTTGCTCCTATTTTGAGGCGATCTTCAATGCTGAGTGTTGATGGTGCCGTATATCCCAATCCTGATACAAATCAGAGGTGCCAGGTGCCAGAGACAAGGAAAGCGTACTCAGTGCCGAATACTGACTCGGTAGCTCTTCTGAGTAAACAGGAAGTGTTGAGAGGTCAAGACCATAAGACTGGCCTAACCACGCAACTCGATCTTGGTGATCTCTATCCTATTGTGGGTGACATGTTCAACGATAGGGATTTCAACCTTACATGCGCTAAAGAAATCAACAACGCTATCAATAAAATGCAACTCAGCTCGAAAAAAGTACTCTTACTTGTTGTCGCGTCAAAGGATGGATCAGGACACTGTTCATTGGGTATCGTTAGTGGTCTTAGCACCAGGAACGTGATATGTTGGCACACCTCAAGTTGCCTCTATTAAGACACATATACGAGAAAACTGCAGAGAATGTTTCGGATGGGCACCATATTTCATATGAACCTGGAATCAAAGAAGTTGGAAAACAGATCGAAATTGTCTATGACACTGACCAACAGGGTGCGGTCCTATCGGACCAGTATTGACGCGGAATAAAGGAACAGCGACAAATGCACCATCGCGGCGGAGGCGAAGGACTGCATCTCGGAGCTTCAGTGCTGCTTGATGTTCCTCGCTATTGTTCTGGTGAAAATATATATCTTCAAAAGTATCATCGATGGCACAGCAAGGGAGCTCATTTTAGTAAATGCTGTACTTCTGGATCTTTACCTACGGAAATGCCATTCCCTTTAAATTGTGACAATGAAATCGGATCGATGCTGAGATATGTCGAAAGGAATGGATCGTACTTAATCTCGGATTCAAGGACAGTTCTGAGGTCTGATTGGGGTTCTGAGACCTTACTTGTCTCTCTGAGCTCAAGAGGCATGACCATTGACAGTCGAGGACCAGGAATTCAAGAGGTAAAGGGGGAGAACTGAGTTTGGAAAAGAATCAGATACTTGAGGTGGGAGGAGACCGAGGGTGATTGATCGGTCAGAAAATACTCTCGGGTCATTCATCCTGATCAAGGTGGTGTAGTGCTCAGCAGTCCCATACGGAGAACAAATAGATATTCACAATGACCTCAACATTCCCAGGCTAACCATTAAACGACGTGGACCCTTCTGACAATGCCGAAAAGGCCTCTGCGGATAGCATTCCTTCATCCTGACTTGGGCATTGGTGATTTCATTACTCTCGTTTTCATGGACGATGTGCTTATTACTCCAGGTGGAGCTGAGCGTTTAGTAGTTGATGCTGCCCTGGGCCTCCAAAGTCTAGGCCATACAGTCGACATATATACTTCGCACTGGGATTCACAACACTGCTTTGAAGAAACAAAAAATGGTATGTATATATATATATATTCGGCATACAAGTTGCTTGTTCTAAACCAATCACAATAAGGTTGTCTAAACGTTCGCTACATCAAACCGCCTTTTCCTCGATCAATAGGGGGAAAGCTCCATATCCTCTGTGCTCATGCAAGACAGCTACACCTCACCACTCAGCTTATTTTGCGTCAGGGACCCCCATATGATGTCTACTTTGTTGACCAACTTTCGACTTGCGTTCCCTTTCTCCGCGCAATTGGCAAAACTCGAGTGGTCTTTTATTGTCACTTCCCTGACAAATTACTCGCCAATAGGACTTTTTTGGTGGGTGGAAATCTGGTGAAAGCACAAGGTAATTTGTTGAAAAGAATATATCGTTATCCTATGGATCTACTCGAAGAAATGACGACAAGTGCGTCGAATGAGCTTAAGCTGAATATAATATATCGTCTTAATTTTATCTCCATAGGACAAGCTGATGTGATCCTTGCGAATTCCAAGTTTACTGCCCATGTTTTCAGGTCGCATTTCCCTTCAATTCAATCCGATCCAGACGTTGTATACCCTGGCATCAATATCCAGGCCTACACAGCTCAAGTAGATCTCACGGACCCAGAGATCACAAAAATATCATCGTGCGTAAATACTCTATTTCTACGTTCACGAGCAAACTGATAAGTGATACAAAGTTCAAGACCTACTCTGCTTTCTTTGAATCGCTTTGAGAAGAAAAAGAACGCTGCACTAGCGATTGAATCTTTTGCTAGATTGAAAAAACTACCGAGCTTGGATGGCCTGCGCCTCGTGCTTGCGGGTGAGTGGCTTGTGTTCAATACTCGTCCTGGACCTAAGCTATTTGCAGGTGGTTACGACCCCAGGTTGCAGGACAATACCGAAACTTTGGATTCCCTCGTAGAGCTTTCTCGATCGCATTCTCTCACATACACTCTCGAAGCACCCGATAAATCTATTGTTTCAATGCCTATCCACACTAGATCACACTCACCCGATATTTTATTTCTTCTCAATTTTACAACTGCTCAGCGCACCGCTCTGCTTAATAGTCCTTCCACAAAAGTCCTTATCTATACTCCTGCCAATGAGCACTTTGGCATCGGACCCGTCGAAGCGATGGTTTGTGGCGTACCAATCCTGGCATGTGATAGTGGAGGTCCGACAGAAAGTATCATCGACGATTCGACTGGTCTGCGCACTGGCTGGCTACGTCCTCCTGATCCAGAGGTTTGGGCAGGAACTTTGCGAGAAATTCTTGGTCTTCATCCCCATGACAGGGAAAGTCTTTCCAGTCGTGGAAAACAGCGCGCCCGTGAGATGTTTAGCTTAGATGCCATGTCAGAGAGGATAGAGGAGGCTCTGCTAAAAGCCGTCTCAATGGGGAAGGTCAATGGTCCTAGTGTAATTCACTTGGCTGGTCTTTTAGTTGTATTTACTTCTATTCTTCTTTCTTTCCTCTTTTGGTGACTCTGCCCTATTACTACCTTCCGATTAGGATTGCTAACGTTCGGGATGAAACTGCGACCAATGACCAAACAGCTTGAGTGGGAAAGACAAAAAAGTTAGAGCAGGGAGCACGCCTGAATCAACCGGCTCCACCTCGTCATTGTCTAATGTATAACTTGCAGGAACCCGCAGAATAATCAAGGTCTGAGAAACGCAAACTAGATTCCAAACTACTCAGTATATGAAACCATGTTTCACTGCCGCAAAATGATCATCTCTGCACTCAGTTAGATGGGATCTATCCATCATGTAAGTCTAGATTTATTATGAGTACAGACACTGCATGGGGAAAGAGATTGAGGAACCTGATACTGTGTTCAATTTTGCAGATTTTGCAGAGTCAAGAGCCAGGGAGAAACTTGCCACTGGGATGATAAACGATTGCAATATTCAATTGCGGACGCTTACGATATTTATAAACAACCTCCCATAAGATGGGCCTTTGCATTCTACATGTCATTAATATTTGGCAAAGCTTAACAAAGGCGCCATCAATCACAAACGTCTGCCAGCTCTTTCTGATGAACATATTGCATGTTGTTCACAAGGCTTATTTTCAACCAGGAACCACCAAACTCCAGTTTTATTGGATTCTGGTTTCTACTCGGTAAATTGCTATCTGTATTTTCAACAGCTATATTAAGTGCTTATTTTGAACTGAATTTAGTCTCCGACTCTGCACGTGACTCCAAGTCAAGTGGCGCAAATTACGACAGTGGAAAGTTCCACCAGTCATGAAGTATAAGTTCTCTCTGCTCCCTTTTGTCACTCTCTGTCACTCTCTCGTTTCTGCTGTACCATTAGATGAGGCACAAGTCGTCCTTGACGGGACTTCCGTAGCACAAGACACCTTTAAAACCAGCAATGGTCTCAAGCATTCCGTGGCTGACTACTTGGAAGACAGCAAGAAAGAGATTTTGAAGGGGAAATCAAACATGCAGAAATGGACGCATGCAGGAAAGGCATACATCAAACAGGATAACCTCCTATGTAAGTTGACCGTCCCAAAATACAGAAGTGAACTAACATTTCTCTTGTCAGACGAGCATTTCTCACTCCCAGCTTTCAGTACTTATAAGCTAAGGATCACCGAGCCAGAGCTCTGCGATCCTTCTGTAAAGCAGTATTCGGGCTATTTGGATATCGCCGAGGATAAGCACCTGTTCTTCTGGTTGGTTTCTTGTGATTTGGCAGCCTTATCGGAATTAATGTTTCCCCCAAGGTTCTTTGAGTCACGGGTATCACCCAAGTATGATCCTCTCCTGCTCTGGCTCAATGGTGGACCCGGATGCAGTTCCTCAACCGGATTACTTTTTGAACTCGGACCCTGCAGCATCACTAACGAAGGCCATAATACAACCTTCAACCACTTCAGCTGGAATCATCACACAAATATCATATTCTTAGACCAGCCTGTTAACGTCGGTTACTCCTATGCTGATGGTGGCACAACCGTTGATTCCAGTCCTGTTGCCGGTAAAGATGTTCACGCATTTCTTGAGCTATTTCTGAACCGCTTCCCTCAATACTCCGAGAAACCTTTCCACATCGCTGCGGAAAGCTATGGTGGCACATACGCTCCCAACATCGCCAAGGTCATCCATGATGCTAATAAACAACTCGCTGTTGCTCCCACTCCTGGGTTGAAGCACATCAACCTCGCTTCTATCATCCTCGCGAACGGTCTCACAGACCCGTATATTCAGATGGCCTCGGTACCTGACTATGCTTGTAATGGTCCTTTTCCTGTTTTGGACCCGGAAGGACCGGAATGCAAGGCTCTCCGCACTAAGATTCCCGTTTGTCAACAGCTTATTAAAGCCTGTTATCGATTCAGCTCCCGACTCACATGTGTACCTGCCCAACTTTACTGTAATACTCAACTCTTCACACCACTAATGGGTACGTCGAATTAATTTGATCTCATTGTTGCATTTGACTCGTGCTACGATCAGAGACTGGCCTCAATCCGTATGACGTGAGAAGGAAATGCGACAGGCAAACGGACGGACCCCTTTGCTACAAGCAAATGCAGTGGATTGAAACCTGGATGAACGATCCTCAGAACAAGGCTGCCCTAGGTGTCAACCCCGAAAGGACTTTTGAGTCCTGTAACATGGACATTAATCAAGCTTTCACCATGAACGGCGATGGCATGCATAACTCTGCAAACCTGCTCCCCGAGTTGATTGAAGACGGTATTCGCCTTTTAGTTTATGCCGGCAACGCTGGTGAGTTTGGTTGTTTCATTTTCCTGATTGAGTCATGAACGGTTATCTTGACTTCAGACATGATGTGCAACTATATTGTAAGTTTTTTCCGAGATTATGGTCGAATCGGCATTCATTGATCTACTTCCCTTAGGGCAATGAACGATGGGTTGAAAACCTTGAAACACGATTTGCTGACGAGTTCAAAAGGGCCAAACCTCTTCCTTTCAATACTATCAATACCGGAGTACAGGTAGGAGAGGTTCGCACAGCCGGTGGTTTTGGTATCACGGCAGGAAACATTTCGTTCGTCAATATCTGGGATGCAGGGTTTGTTCTTTCTTAAGCTTAACTTTCTTGGATGGCATTTAGCGTGGATTTCTAGACATATGGTACCTCACGACCAGCCCTTGGGTGCTTCGGTGTGTTCTTGCTTTTACATTATCCTATATCAGTGTCTCTAAACCTGCGTATTGTAGGACCTGATCATACGCTGGACAACGAATCATCCACTGATGAAGGAGTTGCCTAAAGATTAGGTCGAAGATATCGTTTTGCTTTGAACGGCACCTGAGTAAGGCCAAGACGTATATCGTGAGAGCTTGGACATTATAATGTGCCTTTAGCTCTCATTGGCGTTTTCTTTGTATTATAGTTCTTGACTCGGGCTGATACCTATCCATTCTTATGGCATATCTTTACCATCTTCATCGGGACCCTACTCTAATGTCAGCTTCCGTCCGCAACATCATATATAGGCTGCCCTGCCAATTTGAACGAGAAGATTGAACTTACATTGGAACGCTGGGTTCGAAGCGCAACATCGCATCGTAGCGGCATGAGAACACACCGCTCATGCTGTCAATACAGTGCTCATTAAACCAAGCGCGTTAGTCCAATGCCGTTTTCATGAATACATGTGTGTTATGTGATGCAGAAGTTATTAATTTCATCTTACGAGAAAGAAACTTAGTCATGCGAGAGACAGAATAAATCAATAAATAAAAGATGTACTACACTGATCCGACATTTTCACAC
>Ga0157368_1000577_pt1 | contig 16958 bp, 9 predicted proteins | sample AttbisABBM3_FD_113146 | JGI IMG/M metagenome (GOLD analysis project Ga0157368, IMG submission 113146) | Fungus gardens microbial communities from leaf cutter ant in Botucatu, State of São Paulo, Brazil - Atta bisphaerica ABBM3 | ecosystem: Host-associated > Fungi > Mycelium > Unclassified ...
GTTAGGGGTAGAGTGACAAGATCACACTATCACACAGCAGGTCACATCAGATGACATGGTCACAAGTCACATGATACATAGAAGAACGTAAAAGATTCTGGAAGGATGATGTCATACAACGTGTGAAACATATGTTGACCTTGAGGCATACACATGGTTGTTTAGGGTAGGCTAGAAATAGCTCACATAGACCATTAGGTATTTGTATATAAGGTAGACAATCCTGTACAGAGTTCTCTATCAAGTTCTCTTGTGTTAACTCAATACAAGGTTCATCCTCTTAACCAACTCTAAGGTTTTGAGTTTGTAACAAGACAGGTGTTGCATTTTCCTTATTCTCTTTCTGCTGAGTAATATTATCCTCTAATCCCTCCTCCAGCCAGAATTTTGCAGTTGTCATTACTACACTCACATAACTGGCCAAGCCAGAGGAACTCTATGTGCATCTGGCTTATCGTGTAAAGGAACTGGATGAGCTGACTCAAAATCTCAGCAACATGCTCTCCATCAACATTATAAAGACCCAGTCCAGGAACTCATTGTATTTCCCTCTACCCGCATTTAATTAAGTGTCCACCAAGCACTCATGGCATTCTAGTTTGGTAAAGTGATGCTACCAGAATCAACGCCCAACCCTTCTCTCGCACATTTTATTATGGAAGATTACCACACAATCTCTCATGCCATCAGTGGAACAAATCCACCCTTCCCTTTTTCATTAAAAGATCAAAGACAACTCAAAATCAAACCTGCTTTCCAGGTACTATGTACTAAACCAACGGGTCGGCCACCAGAGGTCTAAAATTACAAAAAATAGTTCATCAAGTTGTTGGACCATATCATGGCTCAGCCTGACCCAGTCATGACTGTCACCTAGGGTGTTTCCGAGTAGAAACCTCTCTGTGTCACAATTCCTGACACATCAGTCACAATATTTATTGCAATGGATGGAATTGATTCTGATGTCTATATCCATTTTGAACCATTTCTTTTTTTTAAATCAACAGTTTATTATGCAGAGCACAAGGGCAGTCCGCAGTAGCTACTTCATAACTACATACAGTCAGAAGCAAACAACATGAAAATAAGAAAAGGGAAAAGAGAAAAAAGAAAAAAGAAAAAAAGATAGAATAAAATAAAATAATCTAAAGAAAAGTATTGACTAAGTAATGCTTTTTCAGAAGGAGAAAGTATTACTGTTGAACTCTAGAAAGAGTATAAAATGAGTTATAGTATTCCAATTAGAATTGCAGTAGTTGTTGTATCTTTTACACTCATGTAGAATGTGTTATCTTATTTCAATTGAATATAGTCTACATAGACACTCAAATTCTTCCCTCAGGAAGAATTTAAGTCAATATTCTCCTATAGAAGCATGATTGATGATAGCTTTTGAAGCTCTAGCACAAAGCAAATTGAAGTGTCCAAAGAATTTAAGCCATAATCCTCTTTTAGAGTACAAAGGTTTGATAGGTTTTAAGTTGTCATCAAGAAGATTTAAGAAATGTCTTCCTTTAGTATTCAAAGCCTGGAATGTTATCCTCCAACTATTGAAAATTTCATCACATTCATTTTTTCTGTTGAAATCCCATGAGAACTTGCAGATAAATATGGGTACAAGGTCAAATTTCTTTGTCTCTCTATCAACTATATCATGAAGAGTCCATTTATCATAACTTAGACAATCCCAGAATTTAATAGAATTAAGATGATCTTTCTTGAAGAATTCCCTAAGATCTTTGGAGATAATTAATACTTGAATTTGGTAAGGATGAATTAACAAGTCAAAGATTTTCTTTGCAATATATATTGAATCCATGATGATAATAATTCAATCAATTTTAGATATTTTGATAGCTTGATTGATACCATATCTGATAGTGAAAAGCTCAGCTTCAGTTAAAGTAACATTTATAGCATGATAAATAGTCTTGATAACAGAACTATCATGAGTATGGACATGAGCTATCAAGGTAGTGACTTGATTCTTTATGCTAGCATCTGATACAACAACAACTGATTTTGAATCCATTACTACTTGAAATATGATTTCATTGAGTTCATGAATATATGCTTTTTTACTTTCTTTGTATTTTCTGTTCATAGAATGAAAAGAGAAATAACTAGGAAAAATATCTATTAGCCTATCTGCAGGAGAGAATTTGCTACTAAATAAATCAAAAGATGGAAAAACTCCATTCAACTTATTATTTGCATTTACAATAGGATCTTTGATATTCAATCACTGTCTTGGAGTTAACCTTTCAAGAAATAGTTGATGTATATTGTTATCATTTATATGTCTTAACTCTAGAAGTCATTTGATGATATAATTTTGTGGTAGCATTTGTGTTCTAAGCTGAAATCTACTACTGAGTTTTTATAAATGGAGATGAATTGGAATGAGGCCTGCAATAGTCTTAATACCAAATGAGAGAAATGTACAAAATACTCCTAGTATCTATATAACAACTCTTCTTTGTATTTTTCTGAGCTCTTTAAGAGAATATACCTAAGGTACTTTGTTATAGTACCATAATTGGAAATTGTATAGTGTAATGGGTAAAACACAGCTTTTGTATAGAAGTCATTTTTGTGTAGAGATGAGGTCTCTTAATGAATTTCTGATCATTTTCATGTATTTGACAGTCAATATTGCTTTGTTCATATAGAAGTTGATGTGTTGTTGAAAAGTCAACTTTTTATCAAAGATAAATCTAAGGTCATACCATGTTTCTTTGGGATGAAGAATGGAACCTCCTAGAGTAGTGAGGTCTAATAGGACAGGATTGAAAACTCCATACAATCTAGAAAAATGAAAACCTCCATTTTCTCATATTAAATAACTAGTCTGAACTATTTGAGGAGAGAAGACATAATATAGTAGTTATAGAAAAGATGAAAATTTGAAACTTTCAAAGACTTATTTTGAGAAATAAAAAGACTATTGTCTACAAAAGAAATGATAGAAACTAGATTTTTTAGATTTTTTGACCTTTTTTCAAAAATATAAAGAATTGAAGAGAGATATAGAGCAGATATAATGGGAGAGAGGGTGGAACTCTGTCTAATACCAATGTCAACATTGAAAGAAGAAGATGAAAAAATTGTTCCAAAGGTATTTTGTTTTTCTACCTACTAAGTAGTTGCTGAAAAATGGCAAGATCTTGGAATCAAATCTGGCTTTGGCCAAGATCAAACTGATGGGTGAGTGAAGAGAAGAACTAGGCAATATTGAAAGTCAGAGTATTAGTTGAAAGATTTTTAATCCAACTAGTATGAATAAGATGAGCTAATACTACTCCTACATTAGTAGTATAGCATTACTTTAAACTACCTAGTTGATACAGTTAGATGGAATTTTTTGATATTAACTGGAGTTGAAGTCTTTCACCAATGACTTTTTCAAAAATTTTGCCAAGCATATTTAGCAGAACTATTAGTTTGAATGCCTTATTAGGCTTGGAAATAATGATAGATAACAATGTTTTGAAATGAGATAGCCAATGACCTAATTTGATATATGTATCAGCAATATTAATAAGATTTCTAAGACATGTGACATCTTTGACAATAATCTTGAGATGTCTCCAAGACAGTTTATTAGGTCCAGAAGTTGATGAATTGTTGTATTTCATGATAGAACTGGTAAACTCTTCTTCTGAGAATGGCTTCCATCTTATGATCAGTCTGCTTGGAATTTCTTCTAATAAATCTATATTGACTTGATGATTTTGCACTGAATTAAAGAACAAATGTAGAGCTTGCCATAGATTGTCTAATTTAAGACATAGTTGACCATTATATTGGATAGCTTTGATGGCTAGAAGAATGATTTAGAGCTCCTACCAAACATTCTTCTTCCTCATTTAAAGAACTGGAGGCTGATCTAAGGGTGTTTCTTGACCCAGTTTATAAGTTTCCAAGAGCCACAGTTTTTATTCAAAATCTCTTGAATTTTTGTGTCAAAGAAAATGTGTTTAGTCTTCTTAACAGTACTTCTGAAGCTCTTCCAATCTTCAATTTATTTTGAGATCCTGTACTTCTCAAGTTCCCTTTGACAATTCTCATTCTACTATGACTTTGAGTGCTTTGTAATGTTGATGACTTTTGAATGTTTGAACCATATTCCATCTGTATTATTGGCTAGTGTTTGTACAATTTGTTCAAGAGTTTCTTTGCTTGGAATATTCTCTGTACTAAGTTCTTTAATAGCTCCAATTAATTCAGCAATGAAATTCTCTTCTTCTTCACTGTTCTTGGTAATTGTACATTTCCTGATTTGAATATGTTCTTTTATTATCACAATATCAACAGTGAGTGGAACATGATCTGATGATAATCTCCAATCTGGGTAAATGGTGTGGTTGTTAAATTCCAACAAGTCTAGTCTTAAAAACATGAGATCCTTTGAGTCACTCTGGTTGTCTGAATACCTAGTAAGAACTTGGTTAGTAGATTTAGACATACATAGATTCATAGAGTCTGCAATGTTAGTAAGAAGATCACTATGGATAAAATGATACAGAAAATTGGGATCCCAAATATTATCTTTAATATTGAAATCCTCCATCAGAATTAAAACATTATTGATATTAGCTTCAGTATCCTTTAGATACTTCAAAGCTGTTTGAGACAAATAAGAGTAAACATTAACCAAAAAGTAAGTGAAGCTGCAATTAAAAAAGGAAATACCTAAAATATCCCTATGATTAAAAATGTCTTTTCTCAATGAGAAATAAAGTTGCAAAAGTTTGATATTAATATATGAGATGACTCTAGAGAAGTTGTGATCATTTGAAGTATTCCTAGAAAAGGTAGTCTAGTTAGGATGGTTAGGAACTCCTATTAGTTATTCTTCTTCCTCACTTGTTGAACTTGGTATGGATTGTGAGAATACCCATAGTGGTTCTTATATAAAGATAATATTAAGATCTCTTTGTGCTTCCAAAATTGTGTTAGTAAGCAAATTGTTCTTATGAACAATTTGTGAAAAATTTTTGATGCTTTTACAAATCATGCTTGAATGCTGCTCACAGCTGAGTGAATTGATTATCTTCTACTGTCATAAAGTTTCTAGCATTTCCTGGAGTGTCACTTTTTATTGAATTGATGCTTCCAGAAGGGGCACAGATTTGAATCAACTTGATGGTCACCTTTGCAATTCAAACATTTGAACATATATGAGCAAGGTTTTCCCTGTTTTATTTCAAGTCTTAGTGGACTAGTCTTGAAATTAGTCTTGTAGCACTAAGCAAAATGGCAGTAATGTTCCTATTTGTGTAGTCCATTGCATTTGATGCACTTCAATTCTTGAGCTCTACATGAGAAGGTAGCATGATGATGAGCTCAGTGGTATGAACTTATTAGAATAACCTTGGCTTCTGCTTATATACTGCACTGCCTATCTACTACATAATCACAACTTCAGAGAAGTAAGTGAAGTCCAAGATAGAGATAAGTACTAATGTGGTGTGTTGCTGTTTAATACTAGAGATTGAGTTTAATAGGAATTATATTTGTTGATTATTAGAATAGTGAATTATAGTGTAACTACTAGTCTTATATACAAGTAGGAGATATAAAAGATGCTTAGAGTTTTAGTATATCACCACTATCACTCTGAACAGAGGTTTTAGTAGTGAAATACTAATAGGAGTAAGATAGCAGAACCTTGCTATAAAAGACTGAGTTCAATAGGAGTATTCCTATCATAGAAGATTGGATATTCAGATTGTTGCATTACAATTATGGAAACATATTGAAAAAATGATGGACTTGTGTTGTAAATTTTGGAATGAGAGCATCACTGTGAGAATATATCTTCAGAATGGGTAGACTTGATATATGACTTATAATGATGTTAAGAAACTTGATATACATATTGTAAATCAAAAAATACTCTGGGTGCCAAATAGATCAGTTTATCTATACTGAACTAAATTCAATATTCTCAAAGAAGCAAAGGATACTAGTAGTATTATGAAGAAGAGTATTATTCTATTAGCTAAGACAAACCCCAATAAGAGAACAACAACTGTACAAGTATCTAAACAAGTTGCTCTAAGAGCAAGCACAGCTCCAAATCAAGAAAATAGAGGAACTTGGGATGTGACTGCCTCTATTTTCAATGAAGAAAAGTAGGCACAGAGTTAGCATAGTATCAAATTCCAAAACAAAAAAGCTAGCAGCACTAAGAATTCAAGTTATAAAGGCAAAATTTTAGAGTACTATATTTATAGAGTAGTTCTAAGTGAATTGAACAAATAAATGGGAAATACAATGGAATTATCATAATTATTGATTCTAAAATGTTTGTCATAGACCAGCTTCAAGACATCTAGGACATTTGTATTCTGACTTCCAAATAGTATTATGACTTAAGTCTTTAGAGTTAAACAAAAGAGGAAACCTTGAAATAGGTATTTACAAGCTATGGTAGAGCTCCTTGGCATTGATAAAGAAGGCTGTCTTTCTCCCATCAAACCTGTTGTCATTAAAAGAAAAAACATCTGATAAAGAGAGAGAATTTCCAAGGAGTATTATTACCTTGATATGGATACATATCTACACAATGATGGAAGACCAGTAGATTAATAAGGATCTTCTAGGTAAGTGATTTCAAAGTTCTAATAACTGATTTTGGGTCCAGAATCCCATTATAAATACTGATTTGGGTATATTCCTCTATATATTTTGTAAAAAAGCTCATGCATAATTCTTAGTATGCTAGATATTTTGGCAGAGACCTACCATTTATTGGAATAGATGGATTTGATCATGATATTTATATCTATTTTGAACTACTTGTCAAGTAGTCATAAACTGGTATCCTTAATGACATATGTATCTTCTCTTTCATCTATATTTGGCTCTATATTTATTAGTAAGGCAGATATGCAATTTTACTATATTATATTGCTTTATATAAATCTGAATATGTTTAAGAAAGATAACCAAATGTGTGATTTGGAATTTTATACTGCTGGATAGTGTCATGAGATGCTTTGGACACCAGCAATTTTTATTTTATTTTATTTTATTTTTCTGACTTTATAGGGATTTCTTTTTCTTTTTTCTTTTTTCTTCTTCTTTTGGATGATGAAGAGGCACATGACACTGTAGTCACATGACATGTCACATAATGTGACATTATAGGCCTAGAACATGGTGGAAGGATCTAGAAGATAACATCAGGGCATATGTATACAACATAGTGGCCTTGAGGTAAACATGAGGTAGTAGTACAGACCATGAATACTTTGTATATATAGGACTCTAATCAAGCAGAGACTCCTTGTTGAGTTCTCTTGTGAACTTTCCACTCTAAATCTGATATTAAGAGATTTACTGCCCTATGTGGTCATTTGTCCTTGTGATAAGTGGTTGCCATAACAGATAAATGAAGTTGGAATAATATTCAGATAGAGTAGATCTATCATATGTCTATATAACAACTGTAAATAATTATATATGACTAGATTGATTTTAGGTTTATACTACTATTATTATATAATCTATTAGACATATTTGCCACCAGCAAGTGAACACAGTTTCATTTAACAAAATTAAACTCTTAAAGAGAAAATATTGGTCTTTCTACAAAAAAATTGTGGACTAGTAAGAAAACCACTATCACTAATACCAGAAAAGGTTTCATATTTCTAGAAGTGCAAATAATAAAAAGAGACAACTCATCAATATTCAATTCATATAAGGATAAGACAAAAAACAAAATAGTATGAAAATCAACTCTTCAAATGGTAGTTGATGCCCCATCAAACTACTAATTGAAAAGCTGATAAAAAATGGCTTTGCTAGACAAAAATACCTAGTAACAGTCCTAATTAAAAGTAAAACTAACTTAATGCACTATAACATAATCAGATTTTACAATAGTAAGACCATGGGTTTGCTGACTGTTTACTGATTCACAGAAAACTTTTTATTGTTAGCCAGAGTTGTCTGGATACCAAGATAATCTTGTATATTAACTCTAGCTTGAAAATTCAAACTAAAAATAATGAAAAAAGTCTTTATTAAGTTTGGATTCAACCTGAGTAACCTAGAAACCAGTGTATACTGAAACATACCTAACTTATTTTTTTGGCATCCTATTATTATAAATCAAAAGTACACATAATATTTTAGATTACTGAAGAAGTAGTAGTAGTAAAAAAATCCTAATATAATTTTTGGATGGCAAACTCATACTAATACTAATACTAATACTAACAAAAGGAATTTCAAGTACTTGTACACTTTTTAGAACTAAATTAAAGGTAGATAAGTACAATTTAATACAAGCAACATACAATCTAAATCAAATATTATCATAATCTACTTTTTAGAGGTCAACTGAACCAATCAGGTATGTAACTAATATCTAGATACTGAGAAAAAGGAAAAACATAAATAGCTACACAATATTTGATAATATATAGTTCAGAGAGCAGTTTTAAGGAGGGCTAACTCTGCTTTTCTTCATAGTTATAATCCAATATAATATTTTTTTAACATTGATTATTAGTATTTTCACCCTGATTCCTATTTTTAGCACAGGTATATTTATATCAGTTACATAAGACTAAGTCATAAGTAATAGAATGATCTAGTAAGCTCTATAGCTAGTAGTAATAGATTAGAGTTAGTACACAAACCACTTGTAAAAATATATAAGTAGTAGTGTAATCCAACAGAAACTCTATTGAGTTCTCTTTACAATCCTGCACTCAAAACCCTTAAATCTAATTGCTGACACAATAATATAGTAGCTTAATAGTAGAATTTGATCCCATTTTTTCTAATAATCTCTCACTATAAGAGTGTTATAATTGTGAATGATAGACTTAATTATTTTTCTTTTCTTTTATTATTTCTTGTCTTTTTATTTTCTACTTTATTTATTGAACTTAGATGACAAAGTAGAATTGTAACATTTATTGTTTCTTTCTTCTTACTACCATCTTATATAGTAGTGTCTATAGGAAATTTAGTGAATACACTATTTTCTACTACCCATAATCATAACAATCAATCAAACATGCAACAAGACATGGAATTTTAGTTTGAGATTCCTACTACCAGTGGTTGAACTGAAATTCCTTGTTCTAACATATCAAGAGATGTGTTTGTTAGCTCTGCAGTATTCTTAATAGACTATACCCAACATTTACAGAGACAGACTAGCAAGTTCTAGGCTGAACAAATCAAAACTAAAATACTACCAGATTTCTTGTTGTCTTATATCTTGGCAGTACCTACTGCCATTAACACTTCAAAGCATAATAACAATGTGCCTCAAGATAATGATTAATAGTAAGAAAGGCAATTCTAGGCCCAAAATCAACATGATAACTAAGAAACTGTCTAAAAGGCAAATTATTGTTCCAATAAGAGCAAACAATGCAAAAACAATCATAAAAAATGCCAACAAACATATCTTCAACATCAACAAAAGCCTCAAAGGTGCAGAATCTGATACTATCACAGACTTTATCTAAGCAAACAACAAAAGTATTGTCATTACAACAAACAAAGCTACTTCAGCATCAAATTTGATTATAATAGAAAGGTACTTCAAGAATGACAACAACATTGACTCAGAGAATATGGCCAGTCCCCATCTTCTACAATCAAAATCTTATCTTAGGATTTTGGATATCTCCTAGTTTATTAATAACTTCAATCTCTCTATTTTCTTGAACATCTTTGAGGAAGTTATCAAGAACTCACATGTTTTCAATAACATCACACTGGCTTTACATCCTTATCTAATCAAAGCCTTCCCCAAATCAGGTATAGTGGTAGTATAGATAGATATTTAAAACTCCCAGAGTAGGACTAAGGCAAAGAGCATTATCAATTAGTACTTTAACATCAGCCATCACATTGCCATAGTCTGTGGTACAAACATGAACCCTAGTGTTTTACAATGCAAGAATTACTATAAATGGGGATATACAACCTCTGCATATTGAGCTCATGGTTCTAAGTACATTAAGTGTAACAGACCATACAAAGTCAAGTATTACAGAAAGATAGCATAGTGTTACAAAGCAAACTTCAAAACAAACCTCCTGCACTTAGAAATAAAGAAAGGTGATTCCTACACACATACATTCAAGTGTTTCAACTACAAAGACAATCATCAAGCTGAGAGCAATACCTGCCCATTTTGGAAACATTAATTTAATAGGAAGTGGCATATCAAGAAATATTAAGAGCTCTACAAAAGTGGGACCAAATCAATGTGCTCAGCTATAGTGTTAGAGTCAAGAATAATAGACTTAAAATATTTATTCCTTTCCTTTTTATTTTCAATTTCTTTTCTTTTATTTTATCTTAAAGAAGACAAAGATGAACATGATATTACATATGATAGTCACATATGTCATAAAGCATGACAAAGGCATTATATAGGTCCCATAGTGGTCACACTAGGTTATAGTCACAGTCACAAGATCATATAATACAGAAAAGATTATAGAAGTTTCTGAAACAAATAATGTTACACAGTATGGTAATAGCATGTTGACCTTATAGATAATGCATGGACTTTAGAGTAGGCTATAACCAAAAGTATATATAAGGTAGATTAGTTGGTACCAGGAACTCTATTGAGTTCTCTTGTATCAGAGTGGTCTTTTGTTCTTACTTATTGTCTCTAAGTCTTAATATATGGGTGGGTCTAGAAAATAATTTTAAACAATTTCAAGATTTTTTCATAGAAAATTTGCAAGAACTGCACTCTCACAGAAGTTATCCTTGAAAACAACAAAAACTACAATATCATACTTATTCAAGAACCCCCATAGTTGCTTATTCATACTATTTCTAGCCCAAATTCCAAAAAAGATGAGAAATTTATCAGTGCTCTGAATCATCCTTTGTGGCTCACATTCTCAAGATTCCCAACCAATGAGAACAATTATCCAGGAGTCATTACTTACATTAACTCAAGACTTTTACAATTATGCTTTGTTATAAACTTAAGACCTTAGAGTTGGTTAAAAGAAAGGATCTTGTATTGGGTTAACACAAGAGAACTCAATAGAGAACTCTGTACAGAATTGTCTACCTTATATACTAAAACTCTATGGCCCCTGCTAACTACTTCTTGCCTATCCTAAACAGTCATGTATTTGCTTTGAGGTCAACATGCAGTCTGATGTCATCTTTCCAGAATCTTCTATACCTTTCCATGTGACACACAACTGTGACCTTTGTCATGTGACTGGTTGGTGACAATGATGTCATTGGAACCCTAATCCTAAGTTCCCCAAAATAAAGAAAAGAGAAATAGTAAATGAGAAGAAAAGAAGATAAAAAAATAGAAAATATTTGGAGTCCACTGTCCTTAACTCTGACACACTTTTCCCTCAGGAAAGACATTATCAACTATAGGGATATAAATCTCATCTCATTCTTTAATTGTGAATATACTTATTTTGTCTTGAATATTTATTCAGATGATCAACAATTAGCCTTAACTTATCTAAAGGATATGGAGGTTAATCTGAATAATATCCTTATTATGACTGGGGATTTTGATATTAGAGACAAGAATTGGGACCCCTCTTTCCTCCATTATTTAGTGCATGCTGACACTCTTAGGGAAATTGCTGACTTGTTCAACCTGAAACTATTTATGCTCATTAATTAAACCCCTACATAATATACTGATAACCCAAATGACTCTGATTCTGTCATTGATCTGATGTTTCTTCAGTCTAACTCTGAAGAGTTAAACACATATTCCATCCTTCCAGACCTGCAAAGTTCTTCAGACCATACTTCTCTCATAGTCAATATTGTCTCAGAACAAAAATTTATTCAAGATAAGTGTTGCTCTACTATCAAGAATAGTGAGGAAGGAAAATCATTTATTGAAGAATTGAGAATAAAGTTTGGCAATATTGATGCCACTAACATTCCAGGTAGTATCTCACTAGAGGGCATAACTCAAGATTTTGCCACTATTGCAGCATGCCTTTGAATTAAGCATTCAAAATGTGTCAACATTACTAAGCAGTCAAAAGCATGATAGAATGAAGAATATAACAGGAACTTAGCCATGTATCAAACATTCAAGTCTAGATCTGATTGGTTGAAATTCAAAAGTTCTATCAAAAGAACCAAAAGAGCTTTCTTCAAAGACAAGATACAGGAAATCACATCAAAAAACAAAAAGCCATGAGATTTTATGAACTGGGTCAAGAAAAGAAGATTACTAGCTATGGAAGTGATCAAGTTCAACAGACAACTATGTATTGAATTAGATGATCCTTGGCAAGCTTTGTATCAAATATTCAATGCTGCTCAAAAATGACCCATCAACTTTAGTCTTCTAAACAATATTTTTCCACATCTTCAATCAGAATGGTCTCCTTTTTCTAAAGCTAAAATTACTGATACTATAAAGAAGTGTAACAATCCATCCACTCCAGAACCTGATCATATTTTGTAGAATTATTTAAAGGTTCTTATAACTGATGACAAATGCCTTTTAAATATTGTCAATATTGCTAATATTTATATCAACATTGGTCACTGGCCATTGTACTTCAAGATGTTGATGTTTATAGTTATCTCTAAACCAAACAAACTAGCATACAATACCTTGAAAACATTCTGTCTGATTGTTCTTTTCAACACTCCTGGAAAACTTATAGAGAAGGCTATTGGTGAAAGATTTCAAACCCATACAATTGTGACAAACTTCATTTACTCCAACCAACTCAGAGGTTTGAAACAATACTCAACATATTACAATTCAAAGACCTTAGAGTGGATCAATGAAAAGAACCTTATATTGGGTTAACACAAGAGAACCCAATAGAGAACTCTGTACAAGATTGTCTACCTTATATACTAAAAGCTCATGGTTTGTACTCTACTACTTTAGCCTACTCTAAATAACTATGTATTATACATACTGTATGACATTATCTTTCCAGAACCTTCTACATCCTTCTATTATGACACATGATCATGTGACTGATGTGTAACATTTTGTGACTGCAATGTCACACTGAACCATAACCCTAAGTTCCAAAATAGAAAATAAAAGGGAAATAAAATAAAATAACAAGGGAAAATGAAAATAATTAGAGTCTACTGCTTTCAACTCTGACATAACAATAGATATAACGTTATATCTATATCTAACACTTCTCTAAACCATCAGCTCTTGTCTCTAATCTTAGACAAAGCTAGCTTTAATAAAAAAGTTTTTATTTTATTTTCTGATTATTTAATTAATAGACAGACCTACTATATTTGGAACAATTTTGTCTCTCCTTTTTCAGAGCAGATATAGGGGTAGAAAAAGGTTTAGCCCTCTCTTCCATTTTATCTGCCCTCTATATAGCTCTAATTTTTCATATATTTGAGAAAAGATCAAAAAAATTCTTATCTCCTATTACAGTCTCTTTTCTTTCTTTTGTTGATGACAGTCTTTTCTTCACCCTGAAAAACTCAGTAGAAGATACCATTTGAGAATTTCAACTCTTCCAAAATACCATGCTCTCAACTTTCTCTTGGATTGTTAGCATATTAAAGAGACAAAACTCTATTGTTTCTCTATGGAACATTTTACTGATAAGCAACACTCAAAACTTAAAAGCTCAATAGTTGATATAACTGATCACTTTTATTTCTATATAGTATACTGAAAAGACAAAAACACTGTCTATTCACAAATCAGCAAACTTAATGAAATACTTGATAACTCTTCTTCTCAAGTTCAAACACTGTCATGGTCATAGCTAATGCCAGTATCAAAAATAGAATCTCTACTTCAATCTTGCACATTTACAATTGTCACAATATCATCAAGAAAACTATTTACCATATGATAAACATTACTCTTATAAAGTAGAATTACTTACTATTAGATACAGAATCAATCAAGCTATGCAAATTCCTAACATTAACAACATTGTAGTCATCACAAATTCAATTCATGTAGCAAGATAAATAATTCACCCTCTTTAGCTACAGTCTATTGTTGTCTCACAAGATCTAAGAACTTTCTTTAATAAAAGCTCTTATTATTCCATTGCTTTCTAGGACTGCTCAAGTAATAGCAAATAGTCCTCTCACTCAGCTATCAACAAGGAGTTGAAGAATCCTAGTACTGATCCTGTCTTCTCTAGTAAGACTTCATATGTTATCATCTTAAATCCTTAGAGTTGGATAAAAGAACAAAACTCTTGTATTAGAGTAAAACACAAGAGAACTCAATAAAGAGCCCTATACAAAGTAGACTACCTTATATACCTATTCAGATGGTCTATGCTAACTACTGTGCACCCTATTCTAAACCACCATGTGTTAGGCATGAGGTTAATATGTGGTGTACATGCTGTATGACATCACTTCTTCTAGAACCTTCTACTCCTTTCTTCTTGTGTTACATGACTAACTCTAACCCTAAGTTCTATAAATAGAAAATAAATCAAAAAGAAAAGAAAATAAGAAAGAAAATAAGAAAAACCAAGTCCATACTTTTTGTTCTTGATATCATGGGACTTGAGTAGAAAAAAAGAATGTGACTGGCTTTGAAAAAACTGGCAAATGAATTTCCAAGCTTTGGATCTTAAGTGAAAAAACTTCCTAGACCTCAATAATATTGATAATAAGATAATTAAACCTACTTACACAAAAGGTGGTTCATAGTTGAAACATATTGGCCATCCTGATATATTATGTGCTTATGTTACAAGAGCTCTAACCAACCATGCTCCAATTGGGGGATATATTCTAAATGATTGCAGACAGTTTAATAAGTACTGGAACCCAAATAGAAAGTTATTGAGCAATATCATAGAGTTTATAGAATTTAACACAAAAGCATTTTTATTTCATTCTAGTATTACTTAGAATCCCTTCTTCCTTTCTTTTTCATTTTTATTTTTTTTTCTTTAGTCCTTATTTAAGTAGCCATGTTTTAGCTACCATGGTCTACTACTGTGTCCTATGTAATAAATTGTTGATTTTAAAATAAATAAAAATGACAAAGTGAAATATAATATTACTTATGTCATAAAAAAGATTATAAAAGGTTCTAGAACAGATGATGTTATATAGCATGGTAACAGCATGTTTGTCAGAACTGTGAACAGTAGACTCAGTAATTTATTTCTTTTTTATTTATTTATCTCATTCCTTTTCTTTTTCTTCTTATTTTCTTTATTGGACTTAAATAATAAGTGGGATGTAATATCATATATGACAGTCACATATGTCACAGAGCATAAATAAAGTGTGACACATCTCACAAGTCACACAATCATGTGACACAGAGAAGGTTGTAGAAGGTTCTGGAATAAATGATATTATATAACATGGTAATAGCATGTTGGTCTTATGGAAAGCACATGGTCTTTAGGGTAGGCTAGTGATAGCATGTGTACAGACCACATTATGTAGTATATAAGATAGAATACTAGGAACTCCATTGAGTTCTCTTGTATTACTCAATATAGGAATAGTCTTTTGTTCTAAACTTTTAGACCTAAGTTATAACAAAGACCTTATTCTCTCTTACTCTCTCATTACTCTCAATTATTAGTCATTGTGACTGTTATTCAAGAAGAAACCTACAGCCAGACTCTAGGCTTAAAAGATGCTCATCTACTAGAACATAGTAGACTGTGAGCAGTTGGGACCAAGCTTAGGCCTTATTCTGAGTAAACTCATTGTTGAATTAAGCAATGCCTATACATAGTTTTCCTATTGTCAGCTCTATGCTGGAAGTTTCCTTGTAACTCATATATGCAGAAAAATAACAAGTATTCTTAAGACCTTGTTGTTAAGATTTAGGTCCAAGTGTGAGAACAAAAGACCACTCTTATATTGAGTAACATAAGAGAACTTAATAGAATTCCTAGTACAAACCAATCTACTTTATACATGCTTTGGTTATAGTCTGTGTTATGTTGAATCTAGCCTACTCTAAAGTCTATGTATTATCTATAAGGCTAACATACTATTACTATGCTATATAACATCATCTGTTCCAGAATCTTTTATAACCTTCTCTATATCATGTAATTTCATAACCATGACTGTGACATAGTGTAACTACCCTGTGACTAGTGTCACATCTCTATTTGGTTTTCTTCTTCCAAATATAATAAAAGAAAGAAATGTGAAAAGAAAAGAAATAAATATTCTAAGTCCATCATTCACAACTCTAACACTTGTCTAGAGTAGAATGACTTTCTTAAGTCAAAATCATGTACTATTTCTAAAAATAAGAAGTAGTCAGTAGTTGAGTAATTAGTAGAAGTCTAGTCTGGGAGTATAAGGAAATCTAGCCCTAGTATCAAACACCACTGTCAAAGTCTGTGACATTTGCTCATCCAAACTCTGCTGCTCTCTACTGCCAATAATAGAGTTTGCTCCTAATCAACATCAATACCTACTAAGCTCTGACTGCATTCTCTTACTATCTTTACAACTATCTCCCTATATCTTTAGTCACTATCATCTTACCAGTTTTGGATAATATTCTAGATACTTTTATTATTCCATAAGTCTAGCTTGGATCTGCATTATCAATCAAAGCTTGAACTACTATTGTTCTATATAATTGGAATGGATAATCTCAAGTATTTAGAATAGCTACAGCCTCTAGGAAACCTCATTCTGTTCTCTTAGGTTTTCTGGAAATAAGTTCTGTCTTTAATATAGTTGTTAATATGTCATATCCCAAACTCCGAAACATGTTCGAGACATGTTTAACTTCAATATGACATCAAATCCCTGCGGATATTTGGTCTTATTTGTGTCCAAAACTCCATCAGTAGTTTGGTACTTTATAATGGACTTAATTCCACCAAAAGTCCGCAGTTATTTCGCTTTATTTTGAGTCAAAATCAGCAGTCATATTCATTTGTATCCATTGCCTAATTATCTCCTTCAAACTCCGCAAATTTACTCGGATTTTA
>Ga0157368_1000578_pt1 | contig 16957 bp, 10 predicted proteins | sample AttbisABBM3_FD_113146 | JGI IMG/M metagenome (GOLD analysis project Ga0157368, IMG submission 113146) | Fungus gardens microbial communities from leaf cutter ant in Botucatu, State of São Paulo, Brazil - Atta bisphaerica ABBM3 | ecosystem: Host-associated > Fungi > Mycelium > Unclassified ...
AATGTCACAAACTTCATTCAGCTTGTATCTTCACAACCAGTGGACTGATTTTCACAAACTAAGTTGCACTGGAAAGCCCCAAATAAGGGCTATCCGCACATATGCAGGATGTACAAAAGTGACAACAAATAACTGAGATATCAGGCCATCAGTAGCTGTAAAAGCTTTGTCTGCAAATATCTCATGAACGGCTGAACGGATTCACATGGTTGAACTTGTGTTGGAAAGTGCTTATCAATCCATTTACAATGATATATGATGCATCTCAAAGCGATAAGTATTGGTAGAGATACAAGCATATCAATGTAGTGACATAATTGGTTACCTTCTAAAATTAGCCTGACAGCTGCTATGACAGATGACAGCTCCTATCAGGTACAAGTTTTTCACTTGTTATTGCTCATTTCTTTCATTATCATTCAGTGACTTAGAGAGATAGGCCACTGGTCTCTATTTTCCATCTTTGTTATGGTGCACTTGGACACTAACATTTTTCTTTTTCTTTTATCTATTTTTCTTGATTTAATATTTCTTTTCTTTTGATTTTCTTTTTCTTTTTCTTTTATTGACAATGAAGAGGCATATGACTGTGGTCACATGACACATCACATGATGTGAGGTCATAGGCCTCAACTTTGGGAGAAGTGACTAAAAGGATGATGTCAGGGTACATATATATGGCATGGTGTCCTTATGGAAGATATGAGGATGAGACATGAACAACACATAGACTTTAAGGCAAGGTTAAATTAGTGTTAGCATGTACTATTTGTAACTTATATAAATAGGGTAGCAATTTAGCAGAGACTCCTTTGTCGAGTTCTCTTATGATCCCCACAACAATATCTACCCTTGAGATTTATTGCTTGTGCCTCTATTAGTTTTGTGACTAGTGGTTGCCACAACACTTCTGGCATATCAATCATTTCTAGCCCAATCTTCACTGCCATTCCATATTTCAGCATTGATCTGTTTATAATTGCCAAATGGGCAGGATGGTAATATAGGCATCCTGAGAAGACAGTGAGCTCTTCACATCCCGAGAGCACAGGGATTGACATATCTTCAAACATCTTCTTAATCCGAGGCATCACCATATCTCATAAGCAACTCCCCCTTGGTCATATTTCTTGCCGCGGAGAGAAGAGTCATGATATAAAACGGATTTAGTTGTCTTTCAGCGCTCGGGCTACAATATTACTCTTTGGTTTCAACCTGACAGTCGTGCATTCTCGGCTTCGAAAGGAGATTGATATGTCAATCCGATGAAATTGGATCGGCAAGGACATGGGGACGATCACATGTTTTCGAATCACCAGAAGGAGATAGGAACAGACAAGGGGACCTCATGTGGTACCGAAGCAATCTCCGCAGTCTCAGCAGTAGTTTGGTTTCTTCCACTTTTAAGACAGTCAGCCGTTGAACACGACTTCTTCGTCATGTTTCCCGTGGTCTATGGCCAAGAATCATGCCATGTGCAACATATGAGAAGCCGGCATGCAAGCCCCGAACCCTTATGAGACAATTTGAGATGGTTCGAAGACTTTCATTCTACTACTACCGGCATTCACTTGGAATGACGGTGAGTAGCCCAATACCAAAGGCAGTCAACTCGGCCCACTCAAACCCAGCTTCGTTTTCCATTTTACGATAGCTCATAAGTCTACCATTCGAAGTGACTCGGGGCTTTTAGATCGAAGGGACAGTTCATTTATTTTTCCTATGACTGGGAACTGTTTGCTAAAAATCAGACATGGTCCCTCCCGCAATGTGTGTGTATACTTCTCTTCTTCAGAATGGACCTTCATTCTGGCTAGACCAATTACATTCAACTCCGGTACTAAAGGGGTACCTGCCGGCGGCATCGCTGCAACTCAAATACACCCGGATCTGCCGATCTCATAACAAAAGAAATACCAGAACCATTTACACCAGTAAAAAAACCCGATCATTCTAACCAGTCACCTGCCCCTGATGTGTGACCTTTCCGCACTTGAGTCATTCCAGCCTCGCACACACTGTGTCAAATGGGGCGTTATGACAGGCTGGAACACACATGGCAGGAGCTACCACGATATGTCTGTTGATTAAATGATCCGACACGGATCCTCCGAGATGAAAAATCGAGATATGGGAAATCCGATTGCACGATCAATGTACAGCCACTCGTGTTGCATTAACACGAAACATACACCAACACAGGAAGGAAGTCGGCGATGAGGTCAACTGTTGTTTTCGATTCGAAACAAGTTGCTGGTTAGAGAGAGAGAGAGAGAGAGAGAGAGAGAGCTAGACATAGCGCTGGTGCTGGGCTTTACTCTATACATGCTATCAAGTTCCCCGCTTGCTTCTCCGTGCAGGGCCAGCTTTGTTGGACGGCATTCCCGGTCACTTGCTAGTTTACCGAAGGGCTTTTCAGTTTTCGCCGAGAGCCGTGTGTATTGGCAAGAGCGAACTCTGGTTGGTCGGCTGACCATTGTGGCCCCTCTCGGCGATCATAGGTTCCTTTGGACAGAAGCCGCGAAGAGAGAGGATAGTTTGTCATCCATGATTACACACCACAGCGTGAGATTTCGAGGGGAAAGGGGAGTGACTTCGTAGGTCGAGATCACTTGTGTATTCATGTTTATCCCCAAAAATGACATTTTCACATCACAGCGCCCATTACATGTCATCTCAATGTCAACTTTCATTTCAGCGGAGAAGAATGTTAATCGTGATTAAACCGGTCTCTACTTCAAGTTGCGCTATGTTATCCGTTGTTTATATCAGCACGATGGATACCGAGGACGTCGGGGAATCAGCCAAGGACTTACCAACTTGAGCATCACGAACGAATCCGTGGATGGGAACGAAGCTAGCTTCCGTTCCCAGCTAAACCTTGAAAGTCACGCCCGGTGCTTAAAGAGAAGTAGCTGGAGATGTCCTATGAGCATTTTTCTGATTTCCAGATGTCACCAGATCAAGCACATCTTACAACTTGATGATATGGGCCGTGTAAGCCCAAGGCCAGGACCAAAACGTGTTTGTACCGCATGTGGCTGGGAAATGAAAGTCATGCTTGTTCATTGGTTTTGAAACGCATAAAGGCCGTAGTTCAAAGTAAGATGGCCGTGATAGTAAGGTAGGCTGATGGAGTGACGATAGCCCACAAAGAGGCATGAATCTTAAGTATAATGCTACCAATTAGTGTGCCTTCGCGAGTCGGAGCTAAAGCGCCATGGCTTGGGTTTATGACCGGGGGAGGGGGAAATTCTCATCCGCGCAGTCCAAGGACGCCAGTTCGGCGACTTGTGAAGGATAAGATTATCTCGAGCGAAGGGAACGGAAGGATAGTTTGGATGGTGGATAGCCATACTCGGAATCCTGATAGGGTATTTGGATGACGATCCTCCAAGACGTACGTACGAGGGAGGATTCGTGGTCAGAAGAATGTATGAACCAGGTGGAATTCATTGAGGCCAGATTACAGACCCCCTGAGGCACAGAGGGAGGGACTTGACAGCTTTGGAATGAATGGCTGGAAGATCAACGTGATTCACTATTTGAAGACGAAGCAACATGGGGGGAGACGACTAGATCGGCACTGAGTCATGAGCACGGCGAGTAGTTTGAATGCCGGGAATCCTCACGAGAAATGCCACTACTCTTCCATTTCTGGCTGCTGCCTTGCCCTTTCGCCGTCCGGCCGGCGAGCTGTTGTGTTTTTGGAAGCACGATGCGATCGACACATCTGTCACACACCTGTGACTTGGATCTCGATCGTCCACGCACTTGAAACGACGATCCGTGGTACTGAGAGCTGCTGCAACCTGGGCGGAACAGACAGTGCAGGCAGCCTGTCCGTGAACCTGGGGCAGACATAGGAATCCAGAAGCACCCTGGGATGGGCCAGCACGTGGCTGCAGCATATGAATCCGGGCCAGGGCAGGCGCCGATCCTTGCGTTCCGATGGGCCACCATATCGGGACATGTCGTCACGGTTAGCTGGGCGTTACATGGCAACTTATTAAAAGGAATCAGGATGCTCTGTTTTCCATTCTGTTTGGATGTGTTTCTGCGACCACAGAATCCATATCTACCCACAACCATCAGTTAACCATCACTTCTCCTCGGCGTCCTATTGCCACTGCCCTATCTCCTTCGGCCTTTTATTGGATTGCCCCCCCCCCTCTCCCTCCCTATAAATCGCCCTGCTCCCCGTTCTGTCTTTCTACCCCAGATGCCTTCCAACTCTGAGCAGCATGTCTCCCTTCCAAGTATCCATGAGCTCTTTCCAGGTATGTTCTCTACTCTCATCCTCTCTCCTCCTCTCTCATTGTCTGCCAAGAGTATCTCATGCCTCCCATAACCCAAGGCTCATCCAATGTAAGAACAAAATCCTCCCTTTCTCATACTCAAAATACTGAGTTTCTCTTTAACAGGCTTATACGACCGGTGGCCAGCACCACGCAGAGTCTCACTACTGTTCTCAAGTGCAGCATCCTCATTTATCCAGTGTTACTTTCCCATCACACTACCCCGATGACAATCATGCTCATACCCTTCGCGTCCCACATCAGTATCGTTATGATGATAATCAGCGTGACAATCTCGGCCACCAGACTGTACCAATCCCTTTGTTAGAGATTCCGAAGGGTCAAGGTTATCCTGCTACTCAATCGAATTCTCTTCCAGGGTCGAAACGCTTTCCATCATCACCCGACGATCCTGAGAACATAACTGACGAAGATTCTCCATCTAATGACACTCAATCCTACGGTCCGCGGAAGCACGGCTGCCCGATTTGCCGCAAGACATTCAATCGCCCGAGCAGCCTCAAGATTCATTTTAACACTCATACAGGCGCAACACGTAAGTACCTATCAACGCCATGGTAATCACTGTGTAACTGACTGTAAATTTCAGCGTTCCGTTGCCCTTGGCCAAAATGCGGCCGTGAGTTTAACGTTAACTCGAACATGCGGAGGCACTTCCGGAACCATAACACGGATGTCGACCGTGAACCCCAAGACTATGGTATACGCAGACGTCGGCGACGTTCCATTGCCAGTTCACCTAATCCGTTTCTTAGTCTATCTCCGACGCGACGCCTGGAAGCAGAAACACCAGATGGTGAACCCCATGACCACTATTCCTCTACATATGCTTCTCATACTCCGGATGCACCTCATCAATATTCTCAATACAGGATCCATGGCTACGGCAAAGATTGCCCCACAGTGGATCTGGACGAGGTAGACGACTATGCTGTCTCCGAGGACTCGCATCGCTCAGGACTCTCAACTGTACCCGTGATGGGGGCGTCACAAATGCTGACAGAACCCCGCGGAAGTGAAAACTCAGCTTCACAGTATCCTGGAGCGCCTGCTCTTCAACAGGAATGTTCCCTCCGTTATCCGTATTCTCGTTCCTCAACGTCATCATCAAACATGCGGATACGTGCATTGACCCCTGGATCTAGTTTCCACTCGTCATCTCCTTCCCTCTCTCCTTCTCCATCATTGTCAGCCAGTGCCTCCCCCTTTGATTCTCCTCCGCTATCGACGTTAACATCCCCTGCTAGCTTGCCTACCGTATTATCCCGTATAGCGGGTCAACAATACCAATACAGTCCCTCTATGCCTTACCTTCGGGGCTCTGGAGATCCGCGTGTCTCTACTGCCTTGAGGCCAGCATTCGAAAGCACCCGCCAATAAATCGGTTTTCTGTAGCATGTGGTCCTACACTTTCTTCCTCGTTTCTTGGATGCACTGCTACTATAATCTTTTGTTTAGCTTTCTACACTAAACTCTATCTTCTGTCTCTTTTAACACACGTCTGTATCGATACAACAACATGGCGTATTCTTTCATCTAATGTAGTCCGTAGAAGGAAGAATATCAACGAGTTCCATCATGGAAAGGGAATTTGCGAAATTTAGAATATTAGAACAAGGTTTGATTTTCGTGCGAAGGGAACAACATGACTATCAAACAGGGGGTAAAGTGCGACCATGGCAAAAAGCAAGTCACAAAACTTGGATCATACCGTCACATAGTTGCTCCCCTCCTCAAAACCCTTAAAAAAAGTCGGATAGTTTCCTTTTTTTTCAATTGAACCGTAGTAGATTTACTCAGATTAATATTTCAAAATTAATGCCAACTATTCGCTTGCGTGTTTTGACCAAGACAAAAAGGACTAGTGTAATATGATGAGATCTAGTTTATACGAGACAAGCAGTAAGGGCAAGATCATCAGAAGTGAATGTCCAGGTAGGCAATCCTTGGTTCCCTAGATTTTCCCTGGATCCCTGAATTATAACATCGGAAGGATGGGAGATCACACATGGGTGATATCTGTCTAGCAGTGATGACTTATATCAAAATTGACCCGACGAACAATCAGCAAGCTGCCAGAGGTAGTAGCAAGCTGGAAACGTTATTGGTTCCTTCCCGGTCCTCATGCTGATTCCTCGAGTAGTTACAACTATATAGACTGTCACAATTGACAGTGTAATATTATCATCAGACAAAAATTTTCAGCGCTTTTGAATTGAGGTGGTAGCCGAACAGATATACTCTCGTTAGTTGCGTTTCTCTAACACCGCGGCCGTTTGAATTCACAGTAGGGACCCGGGAATGATTTACAATCCTTGTCAAAGATAGACAGACAGTCGAGCAGGCCTACTCAGTAGCTTGTTGATGACTGATTCCACCCACATAATAACAGCGCCGCGCGCATTGCATTTTCCGAACGGGGAAATTCTAAAATTAAAATGCATCCACTCTTTCCAGTCTGCGTTATGATCATCATCCATCACTATCCCGACGATAGATGATTTTCGCTTTATACACGAGAAGCATCAACTCAATTATATTCATGGGAACTGTTGAATAATTCATGCAATCCAGACCCATACTTTCACTGTCAGATGTATAGTTCTGTTCTCATGAGATGGAACATCTCGAATAACGTCATCGGTCGTCATGTAGTTCCCTGTGGAATTCCGAAAAGTGGCAGACAGTTGTGCGAATGAGAGCCACCATGTCCGTCTCGTAAGTGATGCTTAATAATAACGTTGCTTTTCGCTACCTAAAATTCCAATCGGGTATTTGTCATTTACTTGGTGGACACGAACCTGTGGAGAACGGGGGAGCGATACGGCATGGGTTTCCAGGGTGAATGATGCTTTTCCATGATCTTGATTTCATCTCCACGTTACGCGGCTCATGAGGAGTTCTATCTATCTACTGTGCTGTTCATGTCCTTGCTCGCTTCAGTTAGTGAGCTCACACCTATAAGTATAATAATGGCGCAAGCCGGGTAAAGATAAAGGGGCTTATTTAGAGTCCGTTTCCGCAGGCAACGTTTATCGAGGTAGGGCTTTGGCTGTGTATGATGGCGTATGAATCGATGTAGTGCAAGTCACATGCCGAATAAAGAAAGAGAGAGCATTCTATGTTTATATTCCGCAACAAACGAGTACTGAGACACGGTAGACGGGTTACTGAGTGGTATACTACTGAATATGCCCGGGCTGCAGAATGGGCTGCCATAACGGTCCCTGATTAAATGAGAATGTAGCAGAAAGGTGTTTCGTAGAGTTATGTCGGTGTATGTGGTGAGGTCTGTGGCTGGTAGAGTGTGACCCAATCTTCATGAAGGAGGGGCTTGCCTAAGATGGAAGGCGAGTCGGAGGGGATCAGCCACTTTTAGTGACTTTTTGAGAAAGGCCACTACTGCCCTTCTTAGCCCCAAGGAGGTCTGAGAGGTACAGTGTTTTAGATATCTCGTGTAAATGAACCCAGAATGCTTCATAGGTTACATTCTGTATAATGTTTGTGCCAGTCCTATATTTGCCGATGCGCAAGGATCCCCGATAAATGATATTTATTCCAGGACAAAAGAAAAGAAACTTACTGTCCGTCCATGTCTAGAAACCTCATTTTTGTCAAACCATTCTCTTGCATCGGGTCCGAATTGCCTACTTACATCTGTTCTAAGCCTTGAGTCGTAAAGAAATTATCCAGAATCGCCAGAAATCGTCGAAAGTGGCTTACAAACCGCCAAACCTTTCGGAGGCCAAGTGTTCCTTGAAGACTTAGGTTCCGGAGGGAGGCAACCTCCTTGAAAATTCACAATTGACTCAACACAGTTCAACCATATCCTCCTATCTTCGAATATTTGCAGTAGTTCCAGTGATTCTTCACATTATACGCGCTAAATGTGGTACTTGATACATCTTTTCTGATCCTTCCGATCCTTCCCGCATCACATACACCTTCGGTGTGTACGCCACCGAGACTCCAAGCAATCTCAGATTCACCAAGTCTTAGTTCCAATCAGCCTTCAGGCTTCCACATTGGCATACCCTATTGCACCAAAAAAGGTATCCTATGAGTTTTCACGATCAGAATCAAAACAAAGGATGCTAAAATTTGCTGTTTCAGAGGTCTAAGTCAAGCAGTCATTATGACTAATTTCGTTCGCTTCCGATCTCCGGCATACGTAGGGATCGTCGGAGGGTCCTACTGAAGCTAATGACGGGTAAATATTATCAGGGTCTCAGAATTGAGCTAAGCGAAAATCAGGCCTTCATGATCGGCATGCCGACCATATAAAGGCGATTGTTATTTTTATGCCGGCTGAACCTAGATCCCGAAATTCTCACCAATGAGAGTGGGGCTATTGCTGACGTAAAATTGGATCTGAATGCATCAAGATATATAGTCTCTGTCTTCCAGCAGCCAAGATCAGCTGATATATCACATCGAATATCTGTAGAGTAGTGCAGCATAGGTGGCTAATGGGATTAGTGATCCCCTTATACTTATCTTGAAGTATGTTATTGTGTTATTGTTTTGGGAATATAAGATGTATCAGCACAAGGTTGTACACCTTAAATTCCCAAAACAATAACATAACACTTCCTGGTACTCAAGATGATATCAGCAGCCTTCTATTCTGCACCACCATATGGATAACTGATATGATAAATCAGCCGATCTTGGCTGCTGGTCATATGCTTCTATACATGAGGCTCAAGCCTTTACAAATGGCAGGAACTGTAGTGCAAAACCATGCTTCAGCAGCTTTGAATTCGAAAGGTGTGTACAGATCTATCACCATTCTGTCTGCTCAGTGGCTATAGTCCTGTGTCAAGCATGATGTGTCACTTATCTGCCGTCCGAAGTCAATGCATGCATGTCTATACTGCCAACCGTGCGCATTTGGACAAACCCTCTCGGGATAAGTATGTTTTAGAAGATGTGTTGTGCAGAAGATTTGGGATCTGCAGACGTAAGTCACGTGACAAGTCTTCTGATGAATGGGGGATTCATCTGTGGGTCATCTGTGGGTGATTCATCCCAGGAATCCACTTCTTGAGACGTCCACATGTTACAAGAAGGTCAATTGTCACTTCTCGCGTCAGAAGTTGTAGGTTAGTCAAATACTTTCCTAATTCAATAGCACCGTGGCAGTAGACGGAGAAAATATTTTGCAGGTGTTATGTCTGCTGACGAGGCAAGAACTAACAATCGAGCTGTTGGTAGTCGTTAGCCACTTCCAAGCGTGATCATCAGTGACTACGATGTCATATAATCTATCGTCTTGTCGCCCACTGGGAGCTTATCGGCTGTATGATTCTGCCTATATCCGCCGAACACATGGGCCACATGAGATGGAAGATGGTATAGGCCTGCAGGTATGATTATTGCTATCTATGATACACCGGCCCACAAGAGAACTTCAAGTGGCGGAAAGACCGAGTGACGAAGTCGTTGAACGATCATCCAAGGATCTCATGATTCACAAACGTGTTTACGACTCCAAATTCAAGATTGAACTGTGGGATAACGCTTCTTGAAGCAGCGTGACTTGGTAGCTCGAAGTGAGTGGTGTTACTTTGATGTCTAGAATTTTGTTTAAGAGATGTCTGTTACAGGAACAGAGTGAGACAGAAGAAACGAAGGAAGTCAATTAATAACTGAAACTTTGAAGATTTGTCCATACACGTGGCAACAGCGAGTTTGCTACCATAATCTCTACCTCGGTGGTATGAACTACCATACGTCGGAACTATGCCCATACAATTAGAAGAATACATACTATGATAGCAGACCAGGCGATTTTTAAGTGTAAACCAAATTGTGTTATCATTCATTTGTACAGCCTCAAGTTCCCCTTTATCCATCTGACCATTAGATTAGGCGAGCTGGTAATCGTGACCGTAACGATAAGCCGACCGATGAACCTCGTGGTAACCCACCAGCCAACACCGGGGATTCTAGTTCTAATTCAGTTACTACCGACTGTGTATGATAAAACTTGAGCGGTTTCAGTCCATAACATAACTTTATCCATATCAAAATCAATTAGAGCAAGGGTCACGATATTCGGAAACACCGGACTTTTCAGTCCAGCCCGCCGAAACGAAACTAAGTATTCTCGAGGTACATTATAGTACAAATTGTAATGGAGTCTAAATTAAGATATATGGAGCGGAAGTCCGTGTAATTTGATAATGATGTGACCATTCTAAAAACAAGATCGTGATGAAGACCCAGCTAGTAATACTAACACCTCGTACTGCTTGAGAGTAGTGTTATGTCAAACTTCTCCCACCGCATTTTGTTCTTGTGCTCTTTTCACCTCCTCTGCAACTTTGGCTTCATCAGCTTCCATGACGACACGGGAGAACCTGCTCCTTCTACGGATTTGAGGTCCCAGAAGAAAGAGCACCTAAAATTTGTTAAAGAGTGGAGTTGTAAGCGTTTTGGATATGTACTCACGAAGGGGATTGGCATTAACAAAAGGGCAATGAAGGCAAACAAGGTATTGGCCCACGGGATACCCAGTCGGCTGTACATTTGTTGCGTGAAGAGTGGGAACGACAAGGCCGTGATGTTACCTGAACATCCAACGTGAATCAGTCAATCTCTATCAAATAGAACTCAATTCAACGCACGGGCCAAACTTTGGCCAGCAAGAGCAGAAGAAGCGAAAGGTCCATAACTGTGAGTTTTAGGTTAGCAAGGACAATGTTGTACCTGAAGTCTGATTGAACACACCAATCAGCTAAGTAAGAGAAGACGGCGGTGTAGATCATGAAGATGCCCCAGATGAAGATCTGAACAATTGTCAGATGAGAATTGAATCCAAGTGCAGTAGAATGACAGACATACCGTGATGCCAATAATAGGAGCAATCCAGTGAATGCGAGGGAAGGAAGTCCAAGCATAAATGAACATGGCTGCAGGAAGAATTATACCGGCGACCATGGCCATGAACAGACGAGCTTCAGGACCCTTGGTTGGAAAGTATTTCTTGTACAAGTGCTCCTGATAGAAATTGGTACAGAACCCAAGGAGAGGTGCCACACTGTATAAGGATTAGGAGGAGATTATCGTGATAAGCCAGACTGGCTCACATCATGGAAAGGAAGGCTAAACCAACTTGGCCACTGTTGAAGTCATGGAGCGTCGTGAAAACCATCGAGATGGATTCAATCATGCAATAGTTGACGCCCCATGCGAAACCAAACCACAACTGGGGGAATTGATTAGACGGGTCACGAAGAAAGAAACATTAAAATACGTACGCTGAAGCTGGCAACGATCGGCTCGGTAATCATGAGGTCTATATACATCTTCAATTAGACTCATACTTGCCAGAGTTGGCACTCATCCACTCACAAACAGGTCGTGTACAGGAAATCCATATGAGTTTCTTGAGATTAACACCCTCGTCTTCAACACGCGCACGGTAGCGTTTATCGCCAGTTTTCTTCCTCAGACGCTGTGCGATTTTTGTAATGACAATTGTCGAGCGTGTTTCATGAAGAATGAAGGGAATGAGAATAACGTAAGTGCCAGCATATCTAGTTTCAAAGGTTTGGGTTAGGACGCAGCTTTGAGCGTGAAGGAAGAAACTCACATCAATTGTATCCACTGAATCCAGCGCCACCCTAACCGAGGATTCAATTCGATCCAACCCGCTATGAGCGGCCCAAGGCCATTACCAGCGAGAGCAACGATAGAAAAGATAGACATAGGGAGACCACGTCTGTTTTACGTGTTCAATGATCGGAGTCCTATGGGTTATATAGACGTGAAAACATGCTCACTCTGGAGGTGCCCATATGTCCGCAATAGTCCCACCAACCATAGTCGCTGCAGTAGAACCAAAGGCACCCTGAAGAAATCGGCCGACAATAACGGTCTGGATGTTCTGCGCCCTGTACACAACCCAGGTGAGTGGACATTACATTACGACTTTATCGAGACAAGCTCTAATTTACTTACAGCCCAACCATAATATACATTATTAGGAAGCCGATACCCGACCAGAAGTACAATGGTTGACGTCCGAACTCTTCACTGAATGATGCCGTGACGAGAGGTACGATGCCAAAGCCCAGCGCGTACATACTCAAACCTTGAGTAGCCTGGAATTCTGACGCATTGAGATCTCGCATCATGGAAGGGAAACCAAGGTTGTATCCTGAGGCCGTCGAAGCTATTGAGAGATAGCATGAGTTTGGTCGGGCTGACAGGAAAATTGATCGGAACAGACATGCAACAAGTGTTGAAAAACAGGCAAGGAGGGTAATTCCCCACTTTTTGCGCTTGGGGAAGTAAATAGGATTCCGGGGGTCATTGGGTTCAAAATCAACCTAAGGAGAGGTTCTTTGAGTCCAAATGACTTTGGTAGAGTATGAAGTAACTCACGTATATTGTTTCTGATGCTTCATCCTGAGTAATGGGTACATTCTGCTTCTCCTTATACTCTTGAATAACCTGCGTTTCCGTTTCATTGACCGTAATCTGCTGAGTTGTGGACGTTTGTGAAGCAAGCTCGAAGTGAATCCTAGTTGCATCAAGAGTCCTTCGGGACAGGTCTACGTCAGGGAGATCATCAGCTCGAGACATGATGGGCACCAGGCTTGGTGGCGAAGAGCTAAGGAGAGAAATGTAAGGGAGAGACGGGATCAACCAGACACTTCATAGATTTACGCTCATAAGGACTTCTGGCTTGTGGGTCAGGCTCCGTTCCAAACGGAATCTGTGTGGCTAGGCTCGGGTCGGTACAACTACACAATTAAAATCAGTGAAATATTGATGACCGGGGAAAATCAGATTTTTAACTTTAGTGGATTGCCATTAACGAATTACCCACGCTTCGGAACCCACTCACTGTGCATCCGAACGTCGACTACTACTTCTAAGCAGTTTCAGTACGACGCCAGCCAGTCGCTCACTCAATTGAATGTGGGCTGTGAATTCGACGTGGTTACTTACTCTCTGTCAGATAAACCACGAACCGGATGCTCAAAAAATGTGGCGAGGTACAATGGGTACTCTTTCAGAAAATTTCACACGTTGCACAGTTTAGTGGGCTTTTTCATTCCAATCCAGTAGACATCCGAGAATCAGCAAAAAATTGAGTCGGGAATGAGTGGGTCGGGGTCGGACTTTAGGTTCCGACACTATAGTAAACAACCCTTCGGCTTCTGTATCCTTTTTTACCGACGTGGAGTTTACAAAGCCTTCTTCCGGATGAGGAAGGATTCTTATTACAAGTATGTAGTGACTTCTCAGCAGCCTGTCAGCTGCTTCAATGGCAATGTCGCAGTGATTTTGTACTCAAGAGATCGTTTTGTCAGGCTGTGCGAGTGAACAGTGAACTGAGACCTGGTCCAACGGCCGATCAGCTCCTATTCAAGGATGGACACATGTCAGATACATGGCACATAGGAGTTGCTAGTTGCTCCAATCACTATGACATAGTTTGATTGTGGAGCCATGAGCATCACATCATCGCCGGCATATGCCGGTCTAAATCAAACTCAGGCGCACCGCTACAGATATTTCTATATTTCTATCTCACTCTATCTCACAAACTTCTCGTACCACAATGGCTATTAGAACTATCTCTATCTTTCAAGGACACTACCTTGCTCTTCAGGGTGGCGGTATGTGGGACGAGCTGTCAGGCTTCAGTCTCCTCGAGGTTTTGACCCGTTCTCACCGTTCGGATCATTCAATCTCGGACTCACCGCGGCAATCCCACGTTCCTCCATCTGCTCTCATCTTTCCTGATCGTCGCATGTCTGGGATATGTCTAGACGGGATGACAATTTTCGATGAGGAAGAGGACGACCAGCATTCCTCCTCTCTGGATGGTTTACTGTCTTCTATGGAAATTGATCCACCTTTGCGTATCGAGCCTTCTCATGATTTACATGGACTTGGAATCTCTGGATTGTGGTCGAAAGACGGCAGTGCACCTTTCACGGGTTTGGGTCTAATCTCTGTTCGCCCTTCTCCTTGGCGATATACACCTACTTCTGGAAATTTGCAATCCAATAATGGTGACAGATCTACACCATCAAATCCTCATGACTCCTCCCCTCGATACGAAGTATATGATACGAATGTCAACGTTGTCCAAGCACAGACACAGAAACTGGAGTCGTTTGTAGAGCACGACCCCGGGTCATCAGATGCGTTTCATGCTGAAACGGAAACAACGGAAACAGTACCCCTTCAACAGTCGTGGAAGCCTTTCGACCGCTCCCACTTTTGCCGTCGCACATCGGCCCCGCCTCGGTTAGTGAAGCACTTCGCGGTGCCTACAATTTCGAGCGAACTGAAGAAAATATCTCCCAACACCCAATCGAATGAACATTGCCGTCGTCGCTCGAGCTGCTCTGCAGATGTCTTACACAGGGCGGATCCTTTCTGTCCTATGAGGCCTCGTGCACGCGTTGGGATCTCTTTGTCTGTTCTTCGTCGTTCCTTGGATACCTGTACCGAAGGCAGGCATATATCACTGACTGACGCTACAGAGTTCTCGACTTGAACTTTGCGCTGACAGTGCCACTACTTTCGGCTATATTGGGTATCCCGGTAGTTCGTTCACGGAGATCAGAAGGATTCCAGAGACATCCTACAGGAATAGGAGTTTGGGTCTCTCTTGATTAGTGCTGGGAAAGATCAATCGAGTAGTGGGTTTCCGGACATGCATGTGGTGGCTCAATGGGTCGCACCGATTTTTGATCCCCTCATACGACGAAATTGCTACGTTCGATAACCTAGAATATTAATACGACAATTATCGAATCCAGTTCCGTCCTTCGAGGGATATGCACCCTCATCAGTTCATGAGGCGATCCAAGACATTGATTGTATCCTATTGTTTCCAATGAATTTAAAGCTCGCAGCTAAGATTCACTATCGGAGGGCAAGGTCTCGGTGGTATAATGATTGTGTTAAATATGCATACATGAATGATAAGAAGGTACTCCTATCTGGAGTCGGCCCCTCCAAGAGGTCAGTATTCCATACTTCAGTATGACATCTATAAAATGTCTACCATTGGATATAATAAATATTCTTACTATTATGATCGCAACTTGTCTCCTTGTCATATACTGACCCGAACACATCCGAACTATCTGACTCTCATCATGGATAACACTTACCTAACATCTACTCTGCTCAAAACATCTGTGGAAGTGGATATCTTTCTTCTGATCTACATACTTTTCTCTAGTGTGGATCAACCTGGCTACATTCTCTGTCTAATCACTCCACAACCAATCATATGACATTCTGATAGTCTTCATAGAACTCTAGACTACATCCAAGAACTTTAGTATACCTAGAGTAATTACCTGTTTCTTCTGATTTTCAGATATGGTCTTAGTTATTGTAAGAGGACTATGAACTCCAATAACTCTGATGTCTGATGTTAAAAACACAGAGTTCATTACACAGTCCTATTACCCTAGTAGCCCAACTCCAACCACTTTTAGCACCTTTGTGATCATCATCCTATATCTCCAGTTGCTATCAGATAAGTGCTTACTATTTCCAGATATTATTCTAGATGTTTCCACCAGAGTGTCTAACTATCTGGATATTATCATTTCTTGTTTGGTCAGCACTGTTTTACCTAATTGGAATGTATTTTGGAGTATTCAGTATAGTTGCTGTCTTTAGGAGACCTTATCCTGTAGTAAGTCCTTACTTAGTATATTATGTAAACAATAAACTTACTTAGAGAATACAAACTTCATGTGAACTCTGTATTTCTGTCTAGTTGCCCTAACAGTTATCAAGTACCAGTATTTGAGCTGTATAGGTACTCTGTATTCCTTATCCTGAAAATTGACTAGAGTTGGTACTAATATGAGTACTTATGTCTGAATTCCTGACTTTTCTTATATTTCACTTTCTATTGGTACTCTTTCATAAAATATAACCATGTTACATCCCAATCTAGTCACATCTACCCTAATCTATGGATAATGCATACTTTCTCATCTACACTAATTTTCTTTCGTTATAACTTAGGCCTAAGTGTTAAAACAAAAGTATACTTGTATATTGAATAACATAAGAGAACTTAATAAAGTTCCTACTATCATAAACTTTATTCAGCTTGTATCTCCACAACTAGTAGACCAATTTTCACAAACTAAGTTGCACTGGAAAGCTCTAAATGAAGGCTATTTGTATATATATGAGATATATAAAAGAAACAACAAACAACTGAGATATTGGGTCATCAGTAACTGTAAAATCTTCATTTACTAATATCACATGAATGACTGGATAGATTTACACAATCAAACTTGGATTGGAAAATGCTTATCAAACTATTTCTAATGATATATAGTATATCTCATAGTGATAAGTATTCATAGAGATACAAGTGGATTAATGTAATAACATAATTAGTTTTCTCCTAAAATTAGCCTAACATCTGCTATGACAGATAACAGCCTCTATCAAGTATAAGTTTTAATTATATGATAGAAAAAGCTTGTGTATGAACTATCACTCTTTTGTATATATATCTTAGACTTAACAACATCAATTATTATCAATTTTCATCATTCTTTATTTTTTATTATCTGTATTAATCTTAATCATCATTGTTATTATTATTGAACTTTTGAATTACT